>Ga0214917_10005355_pt1 | contig 13730 bp, 8 predicted proteins | sample LL_1208_BB_MetaG_FD_177983 | JGI IMG/M metagenome (GOLD analysis project Ga0214917, IMG submission 177983) | Freshwater microbial communities from Lake Lanier, Atlanta, Georgia, United States - LL_1208_BB | ecosystem: Environmental > Aquatic > Freshwater > Lake | place: USA: Georgia | collected... | reverse complement strand
AATTTTAAGATCAATAGGTGATTCAATATAAAATGTATCAATTATAAAATTTGTATTATCTACATTGATCCTATTATCCTCATTCCTAATCTCACTATTATAAACTTTTAAAGACAAATCTATATCTGATAAAAATGCTAATACTCTTACAATGGGGGTTACACGTTTATTATCATCATCATTTAAAGCATTATAATCTATTATATTAAAGGTTTTGCCATTTCGGTTTGTAACACTACGTATAGCAAGAGAATGTTCGAATGATATTAAAAGTGTTGAATATTTAGACAAAATAGATGCGACATGTCTTATAAAAGCAAATTCTAAAGCAACTACATTATTATTAATGCTTCTATAATTTTCTATTAACTCATTTATTTTTTCAACCTCGGTTCTAAAATGTTCATCGGATTGACTACCTTCATAATTAACTATATTAATTTCTTTTATTTTATTTGTAAAATTATCCAAAGTCGATGACATATAATATATTTTTAGATATTTAAATTATATACCTGAAATTATACAAACATCACATATAACAATAGAGTTAAAAATATAATAAATGGCAACAATACTAAATACCACGCCAAATATGTAGATATTTTATGACAAATAATATTCAAGATCCATGTCCAAAATAATACTACGACCAATTTTATTATAAAAATAGTATACATGCTTACATGTATTTTGCATGAAAAATCACCTAAACAATACACATCTACATTCATAATATTATTGTAAAACATCATTACCATTGTAAATAATGAAATGGCTAAATACACAATTGCGGGAGTACATAAATCTCTTAATCCAACAACAGACATTTCTCAAAATATACTATATAACTACTATATAATATATTTTGTCAAATATGTAAAATGTCATTTTATACCATAGTATTAGTTGGAATTAACTCAAATGTGGGGTCACTGTTCATAAATCCCGCAAATCCTAGACCGCCCTTTATTTTCTTCTGTTTTCTTTTCGATTTTGTTCTTCGCGATTTTCTTTTCGATTTTTTTCCTCCAGATAAACGCGATGCCACTTGAGCATACTGTGGATTTTGCGATTCGTCTTTCCCCCCATAAAATGAACGTAATGGAACTCCATTCAAACTGGCGGGTTCCCCTCCACATGAGGAGCCTCCCTTAAAAAAAGAAAAAGGGGAAGGTGCTGATGTGGAGGATGTGGATGGTGCATCAGTTCCTCCAGAACATCCACATCCTCCACCCCTCATTTTTTTAGACTTTGTACTTTTGTTGGATTTTTTCATGTATGAATATATATTAATATAATATTTTTATAATTTTATAAAAGTTATTCAATATCCACATGCGTCAACATATGTCTGCGACAACATACATTTGTCAATCTTAAATTATCTAAAACAACCCCCTCATGGGTCTTTGTCATTTTATTTTTAGTAAAATAGGTTACTTTATTCATATTTACTTGCGAATCCGAGGATTCTTCCAACTCCTGTTTTTTCATTTTACGGACTTCATTTTGAAAGAATCTGTATTTATCCGCTAAAACATTACCGCATGTAAAACATTTAATAGGAATGATCATTTTTATCTTATAGAATGTAATATACTAATAACGAGAATTATATCTTTAATATATTTAATATTTTTAATTCAATTTTATAATACCAACACATATTATATACAATGCAATTAATGGAACGCAAACTAATACGTGTACTATTTATTCTTCTATCCATTATCATACTTTTAGTACTCGGATATTTTGTTACAGGTCAAAACCCTATGGAAAAATCGGAGAAAGACCTCCAAGAAAATTTTAAACCGAGCGCTACAACTTATGAAATCATTGATCTTTCCTATTCGATTCCACCAAGGGGAATTCCACAAGGATATTATTCAGTAGGAAATTCACGAATGGCACAATTGCCGTATAACAATTATGCAAGTTTAATGCCTGCTTCCAATACACCTCCTAGCGGATATTTTGTATTGGATACTAATGTAGGGCCACGTATTGCACAAATACCAAGTGGTTTTATATTAGATGCTACTGATACTTCAAACAAAACAATCCTACCTGTTACAAAGACTGCTACTTATGGTTTAAATCCAGATAAAATTAGCGGAACAGAACAAAAAGCAAAAGATTATTATAGTAGTAGTGTAAATGCACCTACTTATAAGACTAAACCAGAGTTAGCCGAAAAAAGTCAATATAAATTAAACGATTTTAATGTTCAATATCACGATAACATTAGCGATATGAATAGTAAAAATGGTATATATGACATTAGTTTTGCCAATATGTATGTATATGACAAAGACGGAAACCGCATTATTCTTCCACATTTTCTAAGTCAATCCTCGCCTACTTATTACCAACCCGGGTCATTTATATTTGGTTCATCTGGATATGTACCCAATTATGAAGACAGTGTATATTTGAGTAAAACCACTGGATTAAGTACATTAAAAGCAGTTCAACCCGAATCTACATTGAAAGGTGGATTTTGTAGCCAATATGCAACAAATCCATTACAAATGGAACAAAAATGCAATTCGATTGACAACGTAACATGTGCATCTACCGATTGTTGTGTATTATTTGGTGGGTCGAAATGCGTTTCTGGAAACGATAAAGGACCTTATATGAAATCGGTATTTACTGACCCTAGTGTAGTAAACAAAGATGTATATTATTTTAAAGGAAATTGTTACGGAAACTGCAATTAGAGAGTGCCTTATATAATATTTTATTTGATTGTATTGTATAAAATATTATATGTTTAATCCTTTCCCAATTTAATGGGTTTTCACATTCATATTTTCAAACCCATAATCTCCATCTGCTCCATTATTTTGAAATAAAGGTGCCACGCATTTCCAACCCAACCCTTCTATTATTTCGATGGATTCGCCACATAATAAAGCACCCTCATTATATTGCATATGTTGTAATTCAACCACCATATGATATGCATGGTTTAGGGTTTGAATACCCCCTTTTATAATATCTATTTCTGCACCTTGCACATCTATTTTTACAAAATCCGGAACAGGGAATCCCATTTTTTCTACAATACTATCCAACATTGCCGTTTTCATTTCAATATATTTATCTTTTGGAAAATACGACCCATTATCAAATCCAAGTTCTCTATAATATGAATTTCCACCTGGATGAATATCATTTTGATAAAATTTTACAACTACATCATCTTTATTTGATAATAGTCCAATGTAATAATCATAGTCATTTTCTTTATATAAAAATTCGACAGGTGCAAATGCATCAAATAATATATATTTTGCATCAGGCCATAATTTTTTTGCTTGATTTGTCCAATGTAACAGACAAGAACCAATATCATATATTACTTTAGGTTCAAATCCTTCCTTTTTTAATTTCACCAAATAATTAAAATGATTTTCTGGTAATGGATTTACATCATGTAAATTTCGTAAATGTTTTTGTAGTTGTAAATCATATTGGGTTTTTTCGGCTATTTCGAATGCTTCTAATTTCTCACACAATAATTTCGAAATATTTGTGTTTAAGAATTTTTCGCGAAGATTCAACCCCTTATTAATATACTCATTTCGTAGGTCTACATTGGCTTCCAATTCATGTATTCTGTTCAAATATTTTTCAAATACAATATAACCAAAGTTCAATTTTTGATGTCCTCTTTCCCAATAGACGAAATCATTAGGATCAATAATACCCTCACTGTCAATATAACACAATGCATCTCCAAATAATTCTTCATATACTGCCATACGTGGAACAATGACAACTACCCCATGCATGAGTGCCTCCAAAATAACATATCCAAATGTATCATAATGAATAATATGATAATCTTTATTTAACAGGGGGTAAATAAAATATTTGGCTTTGCACAATTCTTGCATGATGGCGTTTTTGGAAGATTCTTGAATTATAATTGTTTGTTCACTAGGATCGAATCTTTCCCCGGTGAACTCGTCATATGTTTTTGTAATTAATTTAAAATTCGGTAAGTATTTTACAATATCCATTGTATATTTTAAACCACGTTCAATACATGCGAAAAATGTAATATGATTTAATTTGTCTTCACTTTGAAATGGATGAATGTCCAGATCGGAAATTGAATTGTATAATAACATATTGTCATAGTCATTCAAAAAAGGTTGCATTTTTAAAATGTTCATTTTAGAGTTTTCACTAATATAGGCAAGTAATACTTTATTGCGAGGAATATTTGTAAAAAGTGAAAAATCATAGGACAATACAAGATTTGCAAGTTCATTATGTAATATAAAAATGGCTTTTTTATAATGTGTTATTTTGCTTAATAAAACCAAATCATTAATATAATTGGTAGCAATAATATAATCACAGGATTGTTCTGTAAAATTGTTTATATTTACATATTCAACGCCATTGCAAGTGTCTTCTTTTATATTATAGGTCGTGGATACAACAATACACTTATGATTTTGCATTACAAGTGCTTCTGCCAAATTCATAATTGCCGCATGTGTACCGGATACACCGCGGGTATTACGCGCTTCTGTGCCATTCCATTTCGGTAATGGGAGGGATTCTATAAATACAAATTTCATTATAATAAATATATTATAATGAAATATTTATATTATTATAATATATAATGTCATTAAAAAAAAAGCGTACAAAATTTTCATTAAAAGGTGGTAATACATATACTACAGATTATTTTAACGGATGGTTAGAATTACAAGGGTTTATGTTATTAAACAAAAACATAATATCAATTGATATGTACGACGATGAATTTAAAAAATTAACAAATGATGATTGTGAAAAAAAAACTAAAGATGAATGTCAAAAAGAAAGCGAATGTAAATATTCTGGTGATAATAATATGTGTGCTAATAAAAATAGATTTAAGGAATTAGAAGAAAAAACAACTTTATATGGTAAAAAAGGATATAAATTTGTTGTTCTTAAAAAATTTGAATATAGATATAATTCTATAAATTTTACTTTTACATGTGTATTTTTTTTACGTGAAACAAATAATGTTATATATGTTTCATTTAATGTATATGATGGTGATGGAATTCTTAATTTTATAGGGTTACCAGGTATTGAAATTTTTTTTAAAGCGATAATAAATGAACTCATAAATCAACGAGATAATAATACAAATATAAAAATAATATTATGTGGTCATTCATTAGGATGTAGTCTATCTCTTTATTTATATTATTTAATTAAACAAAATGAAACATTTAATAATATATGCGTCTTTGTTTCTGGTCAATATAATTGGATTCCTGAAAGTGAATCTAAACTTATTGAATTTTACAATAAAGAACATAAAAATATTTTTGTATTTATATATTCAAAACAACTATATAAAGAGGTTATAGTAGATGGCTATGTAAATGAAGTTCCGACTATACCGGTTACAAAAGATACACGTTTTTTTAAGTATGAAGATTTAATATATATATGCTTATTATATAAGAAGGTTTCTTTTGAAACAACCAATAAGAGTGATAAGAATATATTTCTAATTATCAATTCAATTGATAACTTTTCTAAAAATATTGATAACTTTTCTGATGATGAAAAAATAGTAATAATATATGTAGACAATTTAAATTTTTGGTATAGATATAAATATGTTTTGGAAAAAATTTTAATTCAAATAGATTCTTTAAACCATGTAAACAATGGTCCGGAATCGCCACTTGTAACAAATCAACTTAATGATTGGCAAAAAAGTGAGTTGGAAAAATATGGAAAAAAAATGTCAGATAGTGAGTTATTTATAGAATGATTATTCATTTTTCATTTCAAATAATTTTTACAATAAAAAAATATATTCCCCATTTTACACCATTAACACTTTACTTGTAAAAACCCAAATTAATAGGATTTCCAAATAAAGTTGGAAGTTTTCATAATATACTAACTAAATTATTACAAATTATAAATACTATATCCCTTTGTCGTTTTTTTTCGCAATGTCTTTGCAACAAGTGCTTCTGGGGCTTTTGCATAATGCAATTCATCGTGACATTTTTGACATATATTCATTAAATTTGCAGGATGGTTTTTATGAAACCCCTCAATGAACCCATCTTCATTTGCGCGTTTTTGTTCCTGCAAATGATGAACTTCTTCGCCTATATGAACATTGCATTTTTCACACAATCCTCTGATTTTCTTGGAATTATAAATGCTTTGTTTATTCGAAAGTTCTCCTTTTGTTTCTGGGAAATATTTATTTCGTATGGAATAGGCTCTTTCTAAAAAAGATTCTGGTAAATAGAGAGATTTACATACTTCCAACCCATACATCCGTGTTCCCGATCCTTCTTTTAACATGCGATCATATACCAAACAATCTTTTTCTCTATCATAAAATACAGACAAATGCATCATTTTCATACGACTTAATGCTTTGATTTCTTCATAATGAACTATTTCATGGAAATGGGTTGCGAAAATAAACGACGCATTTTTTTCATACAAATCCATCAATCCTGAAACAAAAATACTTAGAGCGGACTCGGTTTCTGTACCCGAACATAATTCATCGCCCAATATTAAACTATTTTCATGCGCCGTTTTTAATATAATACGCAATTCCGACATTTCCACTGCAAATGTGGAAAGACCCTTAAAAATATTATCATTTCCCAAAATACGCGAAAAAATAGAGGAATAGGGTTTATATTCGAATTTTGTGCATGGAACATACAATCCACTTTGTGCCATAACAATTGAAATTCCCAGCGCACGTATCATGCTAGTTTTGCCCACTGCATTTGTACCATACAATAAAATGCCATCTACTTCTTTTTCTGAATTTCCTAATGAAATGGAATTGGGAACATAAATTTCGTTTTGCTGAATATGTTCAATGAGACAATGTCGCAATTCGTGCGCATCTACAAATGATTTTGTGTGATTTGAATTTATAATTGGTTTGCAATAATTGTATTCTTTGGAAATATAGACTTTGCATTGGAGAACATCCAATTTACCTATATAAGTAATCAAATGTTCTAGTGGAGTTAGCCATTTTTTTTCAAATTGGGTTAATACATTTTGATATACATTGCAAATTTCTTCATTTATTTTATTTTTTAATACCAATAAATCTTTTGCTATTCTGGATAAAAGAGAACATTCGATTTCATCCATGGAGGCAGATGATGATGCAATTTTGAAATCTTTTATTGGTATAGAAACCCCATTTATTTTCAAATTCGGATCTTTTGAGTTTGCAATATCTGTAAATTTCTTTTTCAGTACAGTTGCCCGTTTTTTCGTAATTTGCAATGACAATCCCGATTTTTCGGTTTTATGTTCCTTTACATAATCTACATCTTGAGAACTTTCAGAACTATTTAACAATTCATTCAAATGTTCTCTGATTTGTTGAAATGTTTTATAATTGGTTTCTTCTTTTTCCAAATAAGAATCCAATTTCTGCGAGATTCCTTTTTGAATAAAATTTTCGTCAAATTGCTGAGTGTTTTGCACCCCCTTACATGATTCTATAATGAAATGGGTATCTAAGAAGTTCAGAATATGGGAACAAGACGTTTCCACATAATAATGTTCTTTTTCTTTTACAAAACTAGAACACAAATATTGAGTAAGCACAGGATAATCATTTAAACAAACATTCAATTGTTGAATAATTTCGACTGTTTTATACAAATGATAAAATGAAGATGGATATATTTTTCGGAGAACAATTTGACGCGACATTTTTTCAATGTCTTTGACATTGGGCAAAATACGCCGAAAATTCTGAACCACCTCATAATGTTCTCTCATTACATCTGTAATTTCATATTCATAATTCAACCAACTTTCATTAAATGTAGGATTTAACAATTGATATTGGAAAATACGTTTGCCGATGGATGTACAACATTTATTTAAAAAAGTCAATACCGAAGACAGACCCCCACACCGCTTCCCGTCGAGAGAATGGTCTTCAATAATATTCAATTGTTTTAATGTATGATTTGCCAATATCATTCTATTTGATGAATTATTGAATGTGGGTATACTTATTTTTTTTACCAAATCCGGATTATGTTCTCGAATAAAATCCAATAAATAACAAAAAGATTGTGTGGCTACAATATTGGATGAAAATTCGGAACATACTTGAAAGGTTTCTTCTCCATAATAAGATGACAATATATGTTTAATGTATACTTGTTTTGTACAATTTTTGACTTTCTCATTTTTTGCAGTTTCTGAACTATCTACATAATGAATGACACTGTTTTTCACACCTGCATATTGCAATATTGTAGATAGTTCGGAAACTGCAAAAGGTGACACTACAATTAATTCACTCGGAGAGAACATGGATACATACCGTTCCAATTCGTCGAATGTTGTGGGATTCATTAAAAACGGTGTTTGATATTCGAATATAGACGAATGTCCCGTATACATGTTTGCCACTGAAATCCCATATATAATATTGGTGGTCATCTTTGTTAAACTCTTGGTTGCATATTTTGTTCCGAATGGTTTTAATGGTGCAAAAGTTTCAAACCATATACACATAATATAATTTGTGATTTGGGGAGAACTATCCACCTCATATGAAATATATGTTCCCGGAGAATGGATGGAATGAAAAATGCGGTTTGTATTTTTCTCATTTTTTTCTTGCACATATACCACAGCAGTGTAATTATTTTCCGTTATTTTCTGTAAATATTTTTCCAATTTATATTCGGGGAAACCCGCCATGAGAACTTGTTTGTCATTGTATTGCGCTTTTTTCTCTGCAATACTGAATTGACACACATTACAAATATCATTTATTAAGGTCTCATTGATTCCGTCATTTTTTAATCCATATATTTCAAAAAATGAGCCTACTTGCATTAATAATATTGTTTTTTCTCCATATTGAGATGCATAATGGGTTGACAATTGAAAATATTCTTTAAATATTTTGGAATCTTTTCCGTTAGTGGGGGTTGGTGTAGATGGATTAGAGGATGATGCTGATTTCATATTTTTCTTTAGGGTTCCATATAAACCATAATATATTCTCTATATTTATTTCAAAAAAAATAAAAAAGGTAAATACCCCTTTTTATGATTTTACTTCTTATATTTTACTACAAACACAAGTTATTATTCATCTAACTACTTTTGTCTAACTAACTAAGACCAAAACTCACGTTCTTTGTTTACAATTCCCTTTGCATTATTGATTCTGTAATACAAATCATCCGGATCTTCCTCGTGACCACCACAATCGGATGCATTGGCTTTCAAGCGTCTTCTTTGAACTCCGCCAATTTCACAATAATGGAACAATTGCGGGTCTTCGTTTACTTCTTCATCCCATCCTTTTTTCAGCGCTCTTCTTTTGGCTGCATCATTGGGTTGACATTCTTCTTCATAATCATAGTCGCAATTCTCTTCTGATTCACCTAGAGTGGATGTGCTTTCATCAATTTCACCCTCTTCCAATTGAAGTTTGAGCAAATTTTCATATTCCTCCATTTCTTGCTTATGACCATAATAATCGCAATCTTCCATATACTCGTAATATTGGCGTCGAAGGTCTTCTTCCTCTTGCCTCTTCATATCATCATAATCTTCCTGTTCTTTCTTCAATTCATCCAAGTATTCTTCAAACGTACCTTCATAATATTCCGCACATTTTTCATCTACTATAAAGCGACTATCGCTGGTAAGAACAGTTGTATAAGGCTCTTTACTCAAATACTCATACAAATGTGTTGTGCGTGGATCAGTATTGAGCCCCTCGTATAAATACGCGGAATAAACATGATCCACACCAAAGCGGGGAAATGAGTTCCAGAGCGTTTCATCAAATTCATATATACTTGCATTCGCGAGTTCCTTATGTTCCGCGGGTATACCTGTTTTATTATAAAAATTCCATCGCATGCAAACCAATGAGTCATACATTTCGCGCTTTACCTTCCATGGAGTGAACCTCACCACAACAATATTGGTATTTTCTTCAGGCACAATTGTAATTTGTCTCAATGCATCCATCCCGTAAGCGCTGAAAATGGAATGAAAATCGCGAATGGTGTATTCTTTGGGAACATTCTCTATAAACAAATCTGGGAAATACTGGGCAAAATCGAGATTGCGTTCAATGGTATCTAATAATACATAGTTGGGTTCTTCACAGTTGACTACATCTCTCAACACACAAAACTTGTTATTGCAAGTGCAACGCAATCTTGTAGTGGGTTGAGATTCATCGCTCATTTTGTAATCATTTACATTGGTGGAAAAGATTTGTTCAGTTGGGGTTGACATTCTTGTTGTTGTTGTTGTTGTTGTTGGCGGTGGTGGTTGTTGTTGTTGTTGTTTGCTTTTATAATCACTTTGTGATATTATCTTAATGTTATTAAAAATAAAGTATTTCAATTTTTTACATATTAAATTACAATAATCTTGGCAAAATATGCCCACAGCCCTAATCCCACAAAACATTTGGCAATCAAATCCAATGTATTAAACGCAATGTTCTTATAGGTTTCATCCAATAAATATACAATTCCATACAATGCCCATATAAACACATATATAGCAAAAAATACAGAATTAAACATACTCTTTTTGGGTTTTACAAAAGTATTGTATATCAAATAAAACATCATTGTAAACGGAATAAACCCGGCAATGGAGGAACCCAATCTAGACCATACTTTGGTTTCCCCCAAATACCCGGTAAACAACATAATATAATTCAATACAACAATATATCCATATGTATGTATGTGCAATTTGATTCCATTACTTTGACCCAACGCCAAACACAATACGAGTAACATAAGGGGTGTGGTAATCGACCAATCAATATATCTCATTTGGGTCAATTCATTCCAATCAATAGGTTTATCTTCAATACTATAATTTTGCACTTTTTGTACAAACAGGGAATAAAAATACCCTGCAATAACCGATATACATGTTTCTAAATTCATTACATGTCGTGCACTAGGATAAGGTGTTCGTAAGGCTTCGATTATAGTAATTGTTGCCGTTGTCAATAACAATATATATGTAAGTGTAAATGAGAATAACACTCCGTGATTCGATTTCTTTGGAGGTAAAATAGGTTCTGTGAGGGCTTTCGGTGTATTTTCTTTTGGATTTGGCGGAGAAATATCCACAACAGGTACATTATTAATGGGTGCATTAGTTTGCGATTTGGTTTGCGCTTGTGATACTACAGGTATATTGGACATGGATCAATAAAAAATATATAATATATTATTGTATTATATATTTGTGGTTACTAAAATTACAAATCTATTATTGGTATTATTGTATGGTTGTAATGTTGTAATGTTGTAATGTTGTAATGTTGGAGGACTGAATCAATTATCGGTAATCAACCGCATAGATACATTAATGGTCTGCAATTCTTGAGATAACAATTTATAAGCATACGGTATTTCCACTTTTGCAAAATCCGTTGTATTGTCGCATGTCTTACACAAATGTATGGTAAAATCACTATTGAAATATATTTTATTTTTATTTACACCATCATTATAGGATGCAATCATACCACACCTTTTACAAACATATACCGAATATTTATCCGATACATCATACAAACGTTCACGGCAGAATTTCGACATACCGTGGGCCAACATTACATCACGTTCCATTTCACCAATACGAAATCCACCATCGCGTGACCTACCTTCCGCGGGTTGACGTGTAAGATTCACCATGGGTCCAATTGAACGGCTATGTTGTTTGTCATTTACCATATGTTTCAATCTCTGATAAAACACGGGACCAATGAAGATGCTGGTTTCGAATTGTTCTCCGCTCAATCCATCATACATAATCTCATTTCCGTAACTCTCGTAATTCTGTTTCTGCAATTGTTCTGCAATGGTCTTAATATCCAGATTTCCGAAACTGGTTCCATCACCAAACAATCCCAATTCCAAGAGCACTTTACCTAACAACGTCTCTTTCAATTGTGCAATTGTCATGCGCGATGGAATGGCATGGGGGTTTATAATAATATCCGGGCGCAATCCATTTTTTGTAAAAGGCATATCGCACTCGGGAATGATGTTTCCGCAGGTCCCCTTCTGTCCGTGCCTTGAACTGTTCCCAATCAGCAAACATGGGCTGAAATTGTCTTCCCTCATATAATATGTATGTGAACTCGGCACTTCTATACAATAGACTTTCCCTTCATAATGAAACAGACCTTCTTCGTTCGATTCGTTTTTCTTTTTATTAATCCAAGGTTCATTTTGTTTGGTAATAATACTCACTTTATAATAGGTATGTTGTTGTGTTACTTCAATGACATCTCCTGCACGTGAACCTAAATTGCGTTTTCCAACTCTTGCAACACCAGTGGGTTCTTCTGATATTTTATTAATGCCTGAAAACCCACAATGTAATGCCAATCGCGTAATATCATCTGCTAATTTTATACTGATTGTTCCATATCGAGAGAATTCTTCACCTTTATATACCATTTTGGATCCATCCCCTTCTAATAATGCAAATAATAATATTGTTGACTGGCGTTTTGATAGTTCCCATACATAATCAGGTAAGTATTTATTCAAAGAACCTACACTTAATTGTGATACATTTTCACAAATATGTTTATTGATTTTTCCAGATATAACAAATTTACCATCCTTACTATATCTATATTTTATATCTAGATCACTAAGGATTTTTGTTAAAAACTCTTGCTTTCTATCTTTAATTGCTGTAATATATATAATATTATTATGACAATATCCGTCTGCAATAAACATTCCCACCAATTGTAACCAACTGTCCATTTTGTATTGTACCTCGCCAATAGTTATAAAATCAATATCGGGATATACATTGTTCATGGTTTTCTGAAATTTGACGGCTTTCCCCATCACCTTTTCGGCTTCAATGAGTTCATATTCGGTTTTCCCACGGCGTTTCACATACAATTTATGATTCAATGTGCATTTTACATGGACCTGTTTGTTTTTCACAAAATACATATCTCCGTCGTGGTCATATTCGTATTTGGCAATCGGATGTTCATAAGTCATATTTCCATTTGCGTCCAAGGTTGCCACTTTGTGTTCTTCAATATTAATATTACTGATTTGCACCCATCCTTTATTTGTCAATACTTGTTGCGTAGGCAATGCACAAAATTTATCTCCAAAAACGGGTTTACGGAATATACGAACGCGCACTTTTGCGAAATTATAGCCATCTCCATTTCGTCCTGTATAATTTTTGTCAATATAGGTTTCTTCCGTGGTACGATACGTTTTGCTCTGGTCTTCATATTTGATTGTTTTTGTAGGGTCATTGCGATTTTCTTTAATCGGTACTATTTTCGCAATAATTACATCGCGGTTTTCAACCAAACTGTTTTCCGGTATAAATCCTTGCGCATTCAACTTCTCGTAATTTCCGAACTTTATGCCTTTCGTCTTCGTTTTATCGGGCTTACAACGAATAATTTCATCGCGCACAATGTTCTTGTCTTCGTCCTTTTCCGTGTGATATATTGTTGCAGAAAACAATCCCCGGTCAATCGACCCTTTGTTTACCAATACACTATCTTCTTGATTATATCCACTATGGGTCATAATTGCAACGTGAATTTGACACCCCGACGGAATTTTATTCAATTGCACGAAATTCATAATACGTGTATCCACCAATGGGCG
>Ga0214917_10005354_pt1 | contig 13731 bp, 18 predicted proteins | sample LL_1208_BB_MetaG_FD_177983 | JGI IMG/M metagenome (GOLD analysis project Ga0214917, IMG submission 177983) | Freshwater microbial communities from Lake Lanier, Atlanta, Georgia, United States - LL_1208_BB | ecosystem: Environmental > Aquatic > Freshwater > Lake | place: USA: Georgia | collected... | reverse complement strand
GTTCCGCGAGGTGATCGCCCGGGCCCGGGGCGCGGCCGACGCCGTCTTCAGCACTCACTGCCATAACGATCTCGGTCTCGCTGTCGCCAACTCGCTCGCCGGGATCCTTGCGGGGGCCCGCCAGGTTGAGTGCACCCTCAACGGCATCGGGGAGCGGGCCGGCAACGCCGCACTGGAGGAAATCGTCATGGCCTTGCGCACCCGGCACGGTTCGTTCGGGGATGTCAGTACCGGCATTCACACGCAGGAAATTGTCCGCACCTCCCGCCTGGTCTCCGCGGCCTGTAGCTTTCCCGTGCCCCGCAACAAAGCCATTGTCGGCCTGAACGCCTTTGCCCACAGCTCCGGCATCCACCAGGACGGCATCCTGAAAAAGCGGGAGACTTATGAAATCATGGATCCGGAGGAGGTCGGCTGGGGCAAGACGGAACTCCCTCTGACTAAACATAGCGGGCGCGCTGCCGTGGCCTCCCGGCTGAAGCATCTGGGTTACGCGCTGAAGCCCGCCGAACTCCAGGCCGTTTTCACCCGTTTCAAGGAGATCGGCGACCGGAAAAAATTTGTCTACGACGACGATCTCGTTTCCCTTGTCGGCGCCCAGATCCAGGTGACCCGGGAAACCTATTCCCTGGAAAAATGTTCCGTCTCTTGCGGAATCGGGGAAAAGCCCGAGGCGAAAATCACCCTCCGCCACGGCCGCAAGAACCTCTCGGCCACCGGCACGGGGGATGGCGGAGTGGATGCCGTCTTAAAAACCATCGACCGGATCACCGGTCTGAAGGGTCATCTGCTCGATTATCAGGTCCGCGCCGTCACCGAAGGCAAAGATGCCGTGGGGGAAGTCAGTCTGAACGTCCGATTCGACGCAAAATCCGAACCTTCCGGTGGTCGCGCGGCCGCCACCGATGTGATTGAGTCCAGCGCCCGCGCCTATTTGGCGGCGGTAAACCGTTGGTTCGCCGAGGGCGGCCGGGCTTCCCGCGGGAAGCCCCGGCCCGCCCTGGCTCACCCTTGAGCGTTTAGTCGAAGCTGGGGTTGCGCGGACCCCTCTCGAAGTCGAAATCGTCTGAGGAGCGTCCCGCCCGCTCGCTTTCCTCGATCTCCGCCCGGGGACCGCCCCGGTCATCGCGCCGAGGTCCGCGTTCCGGCCGTTCGCCCATCGACTTGGCGCCGTTGACGATCATCAGCCTTCCCATGAATTCGGCATCATGCAGCTTCTTGGCCGCTTCCTGCGCGCCCTCGAGAGTCTGCATCTCCACAAAGCCGAAGCCTTTCGAGTTGGAGCCCTTGTCGCGCACGATCTCGACGTTACGCACGCCGGCGACCTTGCCGAAAAAGTCGAACAGATCGCTTTCCGAGGCGTCGTAGGAGAGATTGCCGACATAGAGCCGCGGGGTCAGAACTTCCTGGGGGGGTGAGGTCCGTGGCCCACGCGGGGTGCGCGGTTGTCCTTCCGTTCGGGTGGGTCGGTGTTCGCCCCGTCCGGATTCCCGACGGGGGCCACCCCCGTTGAGACCGAACAGCTTTTTCAGCCATCCCCAGAAGCCGCCGCTTTTTGCTTGGCCTCCTGCTCGGGATTCATGGCGAAACCCGCCACGACCGTGGCGGTGGTGGCGCCGACGCCGGCGCTCGTGCGGGCCGCCGCCGGAACGGCGCCCCTGGTAGGAATCATGACTCATGTTGTTTTGTGTCGGCGGGAAGGGATGGCCCGTGCGGACCGCCCGGACGAACGGCGCCCGGATGGGGGAGGTTGGGTGGCTTGATGACCAGCCACCGGCTTCATTTTCTCCCCAATGAGATGCTTATGGCTCTCGGTTAAGTCTGCGGGGTAATGGGGCACACTTTCGTGGATCCGAATCGATCAAGAACGATCAAGGAAACCGGATCCGCATGCCGCTCAAGAAACTTCCCGCCGTACTCCTTTCAAGGATTCCATTGTCGCAAATCCGCCAAGGATTTCAAGACAACTTAAGTTGTTGATGAATAATTTTTTAGGCGTGCGAGGCTTTGGCCTCGATCATGGCTGGGGCACCCACGTTTCCACCGCTCAGGTAGAAACCTGCGGCCGCCTGTTGGGGCAGCATCATCATCGCCAACGCCTCTTTCCAGGTCCCGTCCACCCAGTAGGGGGTGCCGAGAAAGTCTCCGGTCTGCCCAAACTCCCCATAAAACCAGGTGTAATTGTCCAATCCCTCGGCGAAACCTCCCGTTTGGGCCACCACCAAGGTTTGTCGCCCGTCCGTGCCCGATTCGGTCTGGCAGATCAACTCCCCGCCGTCCTGGAGAGTCCAACGCACATCCCAAAAAGTGCTTTCGCCTTCCTTCCAGGTCGACCCATAGGCCTTGACCATCTGGGCCAAGGCCCGGGCAAAGCGGTTCCAGTCATCGATGGACCATTCGCTTGGCTGCAGAATCTGCTGCACCCGCTGAAGGCGGGTGCGCCATTCGTGCGCAATACGTCGGAGTTCAACCCGGCTGATCATGCGCAGCTCCTAACGACGGCGCTCGCCGGAATCTCCTTCGAGCATGGAAAGCCGCTGTCGGACGGTGCCCAAGTCCTTGTCGTGACGGTTGACCTGCGACTTGATTTGCTCAAGGGAGGAAAGTTGCTTGGCCAGCTGGGCTCCGGCCGACTCCAGACCGCTGGACAGCTCGGCATCCCGCGCCTGCAGATCCGCAATTTCCTTGTTCAATTTCTGCTCCATCTGGGCCACCGTCACGCTTTGCTGCTGAATCTGTTTCCAGAGAACATAGCCGCCAAAGGCGGACAACGTGGCGCAACCCCCGATGATCAGCAACAAGGCCAGCCCAACCCCGCTGAGAATCGAGGTCACAGCGCGCTGCTCCTTTCGCTGGCGATCGATGCTGCGTTTCACGTTGAGGGCGGCGGGGGTGGATCCATTCATGTTGCTTTTTTCCTCCTGCGCAGACTCCAGGGCGGACGGATAGTTCGCAGGCCGCGGCGGGCCCTTGATCACAACCACCTCGGGATCCCCCGAAGAACTTCCGGTCGCAGAAGCTCCGCTGCCAAAAGGCAGTTCAGGGTCCGTTGGAGTGGAGGACGAACTGATAGTGTCCCTCATGAGTCTGGTGTACCAGCAGTTGAGCATCCCCCTGCCAATTGGCTAGCGATTCCTAATTCTCTTTTTTACTTATTTTTGATTAATTTCTTGCCCCAGTTTCCCCGAACCAAAAAAAATACTTAACCCGCGAATCCCTGAGCCCCTTTCTTGGCTGCACCCGGCGCCGTCTCGTTTTTCAGGCCTTGCCCTCTTCGAATCAGACTTTGGGCGTTGAGTTGGACTGCCTCGTCCGGATGTTGCCACAAAGTCTCGAGAACCCGGCAGATGCCCTCGGGCTCGGTACCGGCGTGATCCTGCGCGACCCGCAAAAAATCCGCGACCTCCCGAAAGGGATAAAGACCGGGACAACTCCCTGCCCGCGCCGCCAGCTTGGTCAGCAGCTCGTCCTGCCGGCGGAGCCAGTGGGTTCTGTTTTCCACGGCTGGATGTTCCCCGCCGGATGCGGGACGTGTCCAGTTCCCTCGGGAATTTTTTTCTTTCCCCACGGCAAATCCGGAACTTCCCGCAAGCTTTTTTCTTTCGGCCTTCCGTGGGAAGGAGGCAACATGCGGACATGAAACCAGAGGGGCGCGCCGCCGGCGCTGGCGCAGTCTTCGGAGTCCTGACGGCCATCGGTCCCTGGTTTCAGGGGCTCCCCATGGCAGCGGCGGCCGCTTTCGCCGCCGGCCTCTTCCTCACCTATGCCTCCATCGGTCTCCTCGTGGCCATCCTGCCGGATTTCGGCAACCGTATCCGCACCGGTGCCCTCATTGGCCTCCTTTATAGCCTTCCGGGGGCCGTCTTCACCGCCGTGCCCTATCCTCTCGCTCCGGATGCGCCCGCCTATTACCGGGAATTCGTCGGCGGAGGACCCAGGGCTCTGGTTCTGACCCTCATTTTTGGAGCTCTCGCCGGGGCCGTTGCCGGCGGATTTCGGCGTCGGCGATGAAGTTCCTTCCGGTCGTCAGCCGGATCAACAGCCTGTTGTACCGCCGGGAATTCGCCCGGCTGACCCCGCAGGACCGGACCCTCGCCCGCGCCTGGATGCTTCAATTTCTCAAAGCGAATCACCCGGACTGGAACAACCAAAGGATCGAGACCGAATACGAAAAACTCCTCCACTGCCGACCCGCGGCCGTCGATGAGTGGACCCGCCGGATGCAGGGATGAAAACCCGGGGGTTGTCTCTTTGCCTTTGTTTTCTGGGCGTAGCCTCCGCCCTGCCCCAAACCAACCCGCCGCAGCCGCTGGCCTTCCGGATGGGTTCCCTTCGCTTCGACCGCCCGGATGCCTGGGTCTACTCCCGGCCCAGCGACGGGATGCTCGCCGCCCAGCTGGAAAAAACATCCGGGGGAACTTCCCTGCGGATCACGTTTACCCGTTTGGCTCACGGCTCCGGAGCCACCGTGCAGGCCAACGTGGATCGCTGGCGGGCACAGTTTCTCTCCAACGATGCCCCCGCCGAAATCCAAGCCTGCTCCGGCACGGCCCAGCCGCTGACCCTTGTAAAGCTGGTTGGCACCATGAGAGGAGGGGTCCCGGGAGGACCCCCGAAGGACTCCCCGGACACTCTCCTGCTCGGAGCGATCCTGGATTCGCCGGAAGGACTGGTGGCGGTGAAGTTGGTCGGCCCGAAACTACCCGTTGGCCGCGAGGAGCCGGTGTTTATGGAATTGGTGAAAACCGCCGCCGGCCGGTCGCCCTAGGCAAAACGTTCCAGTTCGGCCGGACCCGACAGGCTTAGTTTGCGGTAAAAGCAGCTTCTTTCCCCCGTGTGGCAGGCCGCCCCTCCTTGGGGCAGCCGCACCCGGATCACCAGGCAATCCTGGTCGCAATCCACCCGAATTTCCTCCACCGCCAGAAAGTTGCCGGAAGTCTCGCCTTTCACCCAAAGTTTCTGCCGGGACCGGCTGTAAAACGTGGCTTTCCGGGTTCGCCGCGTTGCCTCCAGTGCCTCCAAGTTCATGTACGCGGCCATCAGAACCTCCCCGGTGGCGGCATCGACCGCCACGGCTGGAATCAGCCCATGGGCATCCACCTTCGGAACGAAGGGCTCCGGCTTGCCCTTGGGGGCGGACGGGGTGGAGCTCATCCGGGCGAACCCGGCCGCCTTATTTCTTGGCAGGCGTGGCGGGAGTGGCAGCCGCCGGCGGGGGCGGTGGAGCCTGGACCGGAGGCGTGGTGGCCGTGACCGGGGCCGGAGCCGGCGGAGGCGGCAACAGGATCTGCACCTTGGACTCCTTGCGAAGATCTTCCAGCAGGAGGCGGCTGGCCTCGCCCTGCTTGAGACGACGAAGGTGGGCGGAAATTTCATTCTTCACTTCGTCGAGCTTGAGGGTCTTGGCCGCTTCTTTGGCCTTCACCTTGATGAAGTGATAGCCAAAGGGCGTCTCGATCACCTTGCTGATCTTGCCCGGCGGCGTGGCAAACGCGGCCTCTTCAAATTTGGGCGTCATCTGCCCCTTGCTGAAGGGGGGAAGTTCGCCGCCCCGGCTTTTGCTGCCGGGGTCGTCGGATACTTCCTGTGCGACTTTTTCGAAGGGCTCGCCCTTGTTCACCCGTGCCAACGCATCCTCCGCGGCCTTTTTCTTGGCCGCTTTGGTGGCCGCATCGGCGTTGGCATCCACTTTGACCAGCACGTGCTGGGCGCGGACGGTTTCATTCCGCTGCCAAAGCTTGGGGTTTTCATTGTAGAATTTTTGCACTTCCTCATCGGTCGGAGCCTTGAGGTTCGGCTCCACCCGGGCGCGCATGAAATTATCAACCTCCATCTTTTGCTCGATCTCCTTGAGCATCTCCGCCTCGGTTGTTTTGGCTTTGGCCAACTGCTCCTGGAAGGCCTGGTCGTTCGGGAAATTCTTCTTCATCCGCTCCAGTTGCTCTTTCGCAAGCGTGGCCGCGTTGGTCATCGGAGACTTCCGGGCTTCGGCGAGGGCCACCTGCCGGTTGATCATCTGGTTAAGGATGTTGACCTCCAGGGAGGCCAGCTGGGGGGCCGGCACCTTGTCCCGGGAAAGGTTGAAGTTGGTCAGGGCTTTGTTCACCTCCGCGTCCAGCTGGGCACGGGTGATTTTGATGCCGCGGCCCTCCGCCACGACGAAGCGGGGATTGGCAGGATCCTTGACTGCGCAGCCCGCCAGAACCAACGCCATCAAGAGGGATAAAAGGGTGAAAGGACGTGTAATCATAGGAAAATGAGGTAAGGGCAACCCCTCCCCTTTGGCAAGCCTGCGGACGGGTGGAGATATCCCTCTTGCCAACCCCGCTCGCCTTGGGAAACAGTCCTTGTCGTGACAAACCTCACCCTGCTCTACGCCGGGATCGGCCTGCTGGCCGGCCTTGCTTCCGGCTCATTCGGCATCGGGGGCGGCACCATCATCGTTCCCGCCCTCATCCTCCTCTGCGGTGTTCCCTATCATGTCGCCGTGGGCACCTCGCTCGCCCTGATCATTCCGATCAGCCTCGCCGGCACCACCACCAGCTGGAAGCTCCACACCGTTGACTGGAAAATCGCCTTCGCTTGCGCGGTGACCGGAATGATCGGGGCGGTTGTCGGCTCTTTTCTCATCCAAAAGGTGCCCGAAATGATCGCCCGCCGGGCCTTCGCCCTGTTTCTGCTCTACGCCTCCTGGCGGCTTTGGACAAAATAAGCCGTCCGCCCAGCTCGCTCCGGCCTTTCGGCGCTTTCGTGCCGCCCGGAGCGGCACCTGTCACGCCTTCTTGCTCGACCGGGTCGGAACCGGTAGGGTTCCTCCGTTTGCCGCGTGGTGCAATTGGTAGCACACCACACTCTGGATGTGGGTGTTCTTGGTTCGAGTCCAAGCGCGGCAGCGACCCGCGCCGAGCGCGGATGGATCGGGACGGGGATTAAGATTAGAATCTTTCCGGAAGGGACAGTTTTAATTCCATGGCTACATTCCCACCGAATCCCCATCCTGTTTCCTTCACTCACCTGAAAATCAACCCATGAACCCCGGCAAACTCATCGTTGTGGGAACTCCGATCGGCAACCTTTCGGATCTGTCTCCCCGCGCCCGTGAGGCGCTCGCTGCCGCCGACCTGATTGCCGCCGAGGACACCCGCCGCACCGGCCTCCTCCTTCAGCACCTTGGACTGAGGAAGCCGTTTCTCAGTTATCAAAAGTTCAACGAAGCCTCGCGGGAATCCACCCTCCTCGATCGACTCCAATCCGGCCAGACCGTGGCCCTCGTCACCGATGGCGGCATGCCGGGAATTTCCGACCCGGGTGAACGCATCATCCGCGCCGCCCGGCGGGAAAATTTCCCGGTTGAAGTCATTCCCGGCCCCTCCGCCGTCCTCCATGCGCTCGTTGCCAGCGGCTTGCCCTCCCTGCCCTTTACTTTCGGGGGCTTTTTGCCCCCCAAGCCGGGCCCTCGTAAAAAGGAACTGCTCGCCGCGGCCGGCCGCGGCCACACCTCCGTCTATTTCGAGTCCCCCCACCGGATCGTCCGCACCCTCGCCGAGGCTGCGGAGATTCTGCCCCCGGAGGCCCACATCGCGGTCTGCCGCGAGTTGACCAAGAAATTTGAGGAGGTGTTCGTCGGAACGGCGGCGGCGGCGGCGGCCAAGTTTGGCGAAAACACAAAGGGCGAGATCACCCTCGTGATCTCGCCCTCCGGTTAAAAGAACCCGGCTCCGCGGCTACTGGGAGTTGGTCCCCTTCACGATCTTCTTGTTCTTGTAAAGCGTGTCCCGGAGCGCATCCACATCCTTCACCATGTCCCGGGCCGAGGCTTTCGCCTTCTCAATCCGTTCCTTGGCGGCGTTGACCGAGTCGGAGCTGAAAGAAGAGGCGAAATATTTTTTCAGGTCGTCCAGAAGGCCGGTAAGGTCATTGGCGTCACCGCCGATCTCCCTCATCTGCTTGTCCAGGGTGTCGAAGTCGGCCTTGGCCTTGTCAATTTGGTCATTGGTCAGCTTCCGCATGTCCTTGTCATTCATTCCGGAAACTTCCTTGGTCCAGGCGGCAATCCTCTGCCCCTGGAGATCCCGCACCTTCTCCACCCGGTCCTTGATATCGTCCCGGATGCTCTTCAACTCCTCGAGGTTGTCTTTGAAGTTGTCGAAGTTGTTGTTCTTGTCATTGCCGTCGGTCAGATCGTTGAGGTTGGTCATGATATACTCCAACCGCTTTTGGGCGCGGCCCATCAACTGATCCAGCTTGTCCATGCTGGCTGCCTGGTCGGAGGCGATGCCGAGGGAGTCCGAATTCTGCGCCTGAGCGATCGTGCCGACCACCCATCCCAAGAGACCAAGGGCGAGGAAGATATGCTTCATGTTTTGAATTTCCTTTCTTTGGTTATTTCAAAAGATCGTACAGGCGGCTCAGGGAATCTTTTTTCGGCTCCGGCACTTTGGCCGCGCCGTTCAGGATGTCTTTGGCGGAGACCAAGGGCTTGTCATAGTAGTTGGCGTTCGCCTCGTTGTTGATATTCACGTCAAAGCCGCCGAAGTTCACCCCCAGCTTGGCCCCCTTGTTCCAGATGTAGACGTTGAAGTCGCGGTTTTTCATCGTCGCGTCCACCGCCGCCCCTCCCTTGGGTCCCATCACGGCTTGCGCGGACGAAGATCCGAAATGGTCGCCGGAAGCCCACCGACTGACCGCCCCGTTGTTCATCAGAAGGATCACGACGTCGTTGTCCGTCCCCCCGACGTCAATTCCCATCGTGCCTCCATCTGTCGTGATCCCGACCGGTCCACTCCAGCCGTCCTCAGTCCGTGCCATGAGGATCCCATCCCCGCCCGAACCACCGATGCCGATGGCGAACCCGGTGATATTGATGATGACAATTCCTTTGGCATCCTTGACCAGATCCATGTTCAGGATTTCCTCCCGCTTAAAGCGGCCAAAAATCTCGGCGGCCTGAGGCACGAGTTTGTCCAGCGATTCGGCCCAGGCGGGCAGGGCGTAGGATGCGATCACGCCGGCAAGAAAAATGGTGCGGAGGTGGTTCATGGGGAGCCTTTCTGGATTTGTTGGAACCTCACAATCCCGCCCCAGCCCTTCGCCCGCAAGACGGAAATCACTCGTTGTTGGAAACGGTTTCCTTTCTCATGAAGGTCGGCGCGATTTCCGCAGTGAATTCTTTCAGCATCCGCACCGTCTCCGGCTCGTTTTTGCCTCCTGGCACAAACCCCTCGGTGACAATCGACATCACGATCACATAAGCCCACCGGTGGTTCAGGTTTTTGGTGATCCGGTCATAGCTCGTGAGAAACACGCGGTGCCAATGGTTGGGTGTGGTCACATTTTTTCCGACAAACCAGTAGAAGTAGTGGGCGAAAAGGTTCCTCCGGTCCCCCGGCCCCACCTCTACCTGCCGGACCAAGCTCAGGTTCATCACATCCAGGTCGGAGCCATCCGCCAGGGCCACCCGCTCCACCTTGCCGCCACGCATGGACCACCCTTGCGCCGGCAGACAAACCTCCGGCCGGTGAATGCTGCGTTTTTCACCACCACTCAGGACGATGGAAGCCATGATCCGGTCGCCCGCCGGATCCGTGTATTCCCGCCGCACGATCTGGGTGTCGGCCGGCAGGATCGCCAGTTCTCCGGGCGTGGCCGCAATCACCTTTCCGGCGAAGGACCCGATCCTTTCCGGAAGATCCATAATCACGCCGGCCAGCGGGGCCGTGTTCGGCGAGGGAGTGAGGAGACAAAAAGCCGCGGTGGCACCCCCCAAAACCACTAAGGCCAGAATGCGCAGAACCGCGCCCGGACGCGGGGGCGGTGGAGCCGCTTGGGCTTCCACCTGGGGCGCCTCGGCCGCAAGACTCATGCCTGGGGGATCTCCACCGGGGTGTTCCACCTTTTCCACGCTCGTCCCAGCCCCCCCTGCAAAACCCAACTCACCGCCACCATTCCTCCCAACGCGACCACGAAAACAAAAAATCCGGCGGCCATGTGAAACGTGGTTGGATTTTCCTCCGTGCCGATCGCCGCCTTGCTGCCCAGAAGAATGGTCCCGAACGTGAGCATGAGCATCCGGGCGAAATTCCCGGCAACCGCCAGCGCCGGGGAAAGGGCAAAGAGGGTCAATTTTTGCCACGTTTTGTCCAGGGTCAGATGGGCGTAAAGCGCGCTGACCATCATCAGGGCAAAAAGCGACCGGATCCCGCTGCAGGGATTGGCCACATCGAGGGCGAACCGCTCCCCTTGCTTGAGCCCCGCCGCGTAGTCCGGCGCCGAGACCAGCGCGGTGCCCACCCGCATCGTGTCCACACCGATCAGATTGAGAAATCCCTGGGACAACTCACACATCACCCCGCGCAGCGGAAAGGCGATGAGGTTGTCCAAAAAATAAAACGGGTACGAAAACATCAGGAAAATGTACGGAAACGCCAAAGCTTTCATCATCTCCCAGCCCAGCAGCCACCAGATCAACCCCCCGATCATCAGCTGAAGGGACATGAAACCCACGATCGTGATGTCGATCTTATAGCCGATCCAGTAGAGCCCCAGCGCCGCCAGCACCACCGCCGCCCCTCCGGCACACGGGCGAATCCGGACTTTTTGCAAATCCTTCCACTGGTAAATCACCAGCCCCAGGGAGATGAAAGGCACCATCATGCCGTGATGCCAATCGGCCGTGGAAGGATCGGTCCAAAAGCGTTTCAGCATGTCCAGCACCGGCCTCGCCTTGCTTTCAAAACCAAAATTGTAGGGAATGAAGGCGTAGAGCCCGATCACCACCGCCAGAGCCGCCAACCCCTCGAGCCATAGAGACCGCGAGAACCATTGCGGATTCGTCTGCACCTTCTCTCCCTCGGCCGACATGGCCTCAGCTTACGGCTGGCTCACTTCTTTCGCAACCGCAACCGGCCGAATCGCGGCGGCCCTCGCAATTTTCAAATCAAAAACCCGGGCCTTCCCAAACGTGACCCCAAACGAACAACTAAGTCTCCAAGGCCCTTTTGTAGATCGCTGAAGTCTCCTCCGCCATCCTCTCCCACGAATACTCCGCCGCCTTCGTGAGCCCGGCCCGGCTCAACTCGGCCCTCCGCGGATCATTTCCCAGCACATATGCGATCTTGGCCGAGATTTCCTCCTCCGAGGTCGGATCAAAGTATTCCGCCGCCTCACCGCAGATCTCCGGCAAGGACGCGGTGTTGGAACAAACCACCGGACATCCACAGGCCATGGCCTCCAGCGGGGGCAGGCCAAATCCCTCATAGAGGGAGGGATACACCAGGATCGTGGCGGTTTGGTACGCCTCCCTCAGTTCCGCATCGCTCTGTGAGCCCAACCAGTCCGCCCCGCCCCGGGCCACCGCCGCCTGAAGGGTTCTCACATCCGCACCCGCCGACCAACCTGCCGGACCGACTACTTTCAACCGGAGGTCGGGAAACCGGCCCGCCCTCAGCCGTTCCCAAACGCGGATCAAGCGACCCAGGTTCTTTCGGGGATGGATCGCACTGACAAAAAGGATCGTGGGAGGTCCGCTCTTTTTCTTTTTGCCAGGCCGGAAAAGTCCACGGGCCGCCTCGTAGGTGGTCTCGATTTTGTCGGCGGGAAGATCCCACTTTTCCGCGATTTCCGTCCGGCAGAATTCGGAAACCGTGATCACTTTCCGCGCCTTCCGGGCCGCCGCCCGGATGAGCGTGGTGTAAAAAAATGCCTCCCCCGGCCGAAACCACTCCGGATGTGCGGCAAAGGAGATGTCGTGGACTGTCAGGACGAACGGCTCCTTTTCCCACGGCCTCATCCAGTACACCCCGTGATACAAATCCGCGCCGAGATCTCTTCTCGCCTTGGGCAACTCCACCAGATGCCGCTTAAAAAAACCGTGATTCCGAATTTGTGCGCTTGCCTGGGCCGGCCTTGCGGAACCCGCCTCGCTGAAAATCGGCAGGATCTCCACCCCGTCCGGCTTCGCCTCCCTCCACCCTTCCAACAACCCCGTCAAATACGTCTCATTCCCCGTCTTCCCCCGCCCGATGGCCGTCGCATCCAGCGCCACTCGAATCGCCCTGTCGCTCACAGCCCCAAACCTGCCGAAACCCCGCCATTCCTCAATTTCCAATCCTTCCTCATCTTAATCTTCATCTTCATCGCAAAACGGCCATTCTGGGTTTGTGCCGGATCAACCCAACGTCATCGCCCTGGTCGCCACCCGCTTCCGCTCCGGACTTCTGGCCCGCCTTCTCGAATCGCTTCATCGCCAAACCGTCCGCCCCATCGCCGCCGTGATTTGTGATAACGGCCCCGACCCGGCAACCGTGGAAACCGCCAAAACCTCCAAACTGCCCTGCGAACTGGTTTCACCCGGCGAAAACCTCGGCTTTGGCGGCGGACTCGCTGCCGCCGGCCGGCTGGCTTTCGAAAAGTTCCCCGATTCCACGCACCTGCTGGTGGCGGATGACGACGCCGTCTTGGCGCCGGGCGATCTTGCATCCCTTCTCGCTTCAGCTTCGAAACACTGCGCCGGCACGGTCGCCCCGTTTTTGGTCGATGCCTCCGGCAAACTTCAGGAGATTCCCGAACCGGTCTCCTGGTCGTTGGCACGGACCTTCCGCGCTGCCGGCCGAAACCGGGACCAGGCCCGCGCCTTGGCACCCGGCGGCTATCCGATGGCCTGGTGCATCGGCCCGTGCCTTCTCATCGATCGAGCCACTTGGCGGCGCGCCGGCCCGCCCCGCTCGGATATGCTCGCCTTTGGCGACGACATCGAATTCTCCCTCCGACTCTCCGCCGCCTCACCCGCCTGGGCCGAGCCCACGGTTGCCGTCGTCCACGCCCCGCCGGCCACAGAGCCGCCGGCCACAGAGCCGCCGGCCTCCGGCCCCGGTCCCCAGTCCTCCGGCCCCCACCATCTTGCTCGCTATCCTCATCCGAGAGACGCCGCTCATTATCGAAAGTTTGGAATTCTTTTGCAAAACCTCGCCTTCACCTGCGTTGTCTCCCCCCGCCCCCGGCACCTCCCTCTCTACCTCCCCGGCAACGCCAAACGCTTCCTCCGCACCTTCGGCCCCACTCCCGCCAACATCCTTGAAGTCCTCCGCCGTTACTTAAAAGGCTTCCTTGGCATTCCTGGCTCTCGGTAGGGACGAGTCGCCGACTCGTCCGCCTCGATCATCCGTCGCCGGCTTCTCGTCCCCAAGCTCCGTAGGGCCCGTTGTCCCCAACGGCCCGCATTGTTCTTTCCTCTCCGTTCCACAATCCCATAATCCCCCCATGATCGACGGTTTAAAGCTGGTCCCCTTGGTGCAACATTGCGACGACCGCGGGCGCGTGATGGAAATCCTCCGGAAAGACGACCCTCACTTTCAGGGGTTTGGGCAGGCCTATTTCAGCTCCATTTATCCGGGGGTCGTCAAGGCTTGGCATGCCCACCAGAAGCAAACCGACTGCATCTCGGTGATTTACGGAATGGCCAAGATCGGTTTTTTTGACGACCGACCCGGCAGCCCCACCCGGGGAAAAACCCACACCCTTGTCGTGGGGGAACATCACCGTGTCCTCCTGCAGATCCCTCCGGGCGTGTTCCATGGCTTCAAGGCCATTTCCCCGGAGGAGGTTCTGCTCATCAATTTGCCGTCGGAGCCCTACCATCGGAAAAATCCGGACGAGATCCGCCGCCCTTGGAACGATCCGGCCATCGGGTTTGATTGGGATACCCAGTTCCGCTGAACCCGGTCGGGGTCCCGG
>Ga0214917_10005353_pt1 | contig 13732 bp, 11 predicted proteins | sample LL_1208_BB_MetaG_FD_177983 | JGI IMG/M metagenome (GOLD analysis project Ga0214917, IMG submission 177983) | Freshwater microbial communities from Lake Lanier, Atlanta, Georgia, United States - LL_1208_BB | ecosystem: Environmental > Aquatic > Freshwater > Lake | place: USA: Georgia | collected... | reverse complement strand
ATTGACCCGGGTCAGCGAGTGGATGTATTTGACCTCGTTCCAGCGAACTGCGCGGAGGACCTTGAGAAGCTGCTTGCGAAGGCGTCGGATGACCAGGGAGCCCTGAATGATGAGTACTGGCAGATGCTCCAGGGCGACCTGTCGCTTCGGGGGGCGACCGAGGAGCATCTTCAGGTACTTGAAGAGCACCGCCAGAGAGACGCGCTTGGGGCGTTCTTTGTAGGTGTCGAGCTCGCGCTTGATGTGAAAGGCCTCCCACTATTGCAATGGCGCAATGGGGTTGATGAACATGGAAGTCCGAGGTTCTAGGCGATGACTACTGAATTGGAAAAAGTGCCAACCGAGGTGCTCATGCGCGCAATATTCACCAGCATGGAAAGGCGTGCGACGCAGCTATCAGCGAAGGGGAAATCAAAAAAGTAGAAGTAGCCAATTCCTATACTCAGTACCCTGCAGCCTATAGAATGTAACAGCGATAAGATGTGAGCACTAAGCCACACAATTGAGGTTGCAAATCACTAAATTGCAAACGACCAGGAGGTTGCTATGAGCTTAGAAACATTTTTTGGAGCACTCTTGTTCTATGTTCTTATAGTAGTTTGGTCAACTCCAGATTTACAAAACATATTTATTTGGGCTTTGTATGCGTTTGGCCTACTATTCATCGGTAAGCGAATTTTGTATAGAATTCCAGCCGTTCAGCAGAAGATACGCGAAAAAGAAGCTGCCCAAAGGAAAGCGTCACTCATCGCTCTGCGCGAGGAAACAAAGAGGCAGCAAGCGGAAGAACGAAAACGTGGACTTAAGCAACAGGAAGAGGCATTAGAGCTCCACCGGCAGAGAGCAGAAAAAGCTGCCCGAGCCATTAGAGTTGTGAATAGTATTTCGGAGAGAATGCGCCTGGAATCGGAAGCAAACGGCGCGGCGAGCGCTTCAGAGGTTGTTTTAATGGAGGCAAGGGGAGCGCTAGAAGGTGGGATTTTCTTTGATAAAGAGCTTTTCAGCGTGAAAGAACGAATCCGTATCAAAAAGAGTGGTAAACCTCAGTTTGGCGTGCTTCCACCGACTGGGCATGCTGCATGGGTGAGCGAGATCGGACTTTGGACAGCCTATGCGAAACACGATTTCAGGTATTTGAACGATTCGCTAGAGAAAATATGTACGAAGTGTTCCGGGTGCGGTCGTGTGGTGTCTGCCCGCAATAAGTTCAGGGCACTCAGTCAATTAGGTAAAGAATATAAACTTCCATATTCGTATTATTGGCGGCAAGCCATTCTCAATGCTCAGTGGCGAACGCTGAAGTGGCGGCCGGAGCCAGCTGACTTTTTGCCACCGGAAAATCCACTTGATGGGCCACGGCATCCGCTTTCAGCGGCTGCTCTAAGTGTTATTCGGAATCAACCTGAGGAGGTTGATTGGCTCGGCGACGAAAACAGTCCATTTCCATATTTCCATGTGGCAAAAGAACAATCAGAGAAGCCATTTGCAAGTTTTTGGGATAACGAGCAAAGACATTCAGATGAAGCATGGGAGGTGGCAAAACTACTCTCTCGCATCTCGGACCGCGTTGATGAATGTCTCGAATGCATTAGTGCTGGCGTAAAGGCGCATAGGTCACGCTTGAAGCTGTCGCCCCGGCAGCGGGAAGCCGTGATGATGCGGGACGGCTTCAGATGTCAAAACTGCGGTCGGAATGCTCGTGAGGATCAAGTAAAGCTACATATTGATCACATCGTACCTTGGTCAAAAGGTGGAACAGATGATATTGAGAATTTACGAACTCTCTGTGAGGAGTGTAACCTCGGCAAGAGTGACCAAGTTGTGGTGTAGTCCTAGCTCGCTTGCTGGCGGCGTGTTTATGAGTTGACTAATCCCGATGAGGTTTGCGGGTAAGGTTAACGACCAGTAATCAGGCGACTAAGTCCAACGAGGCCACTGGCGATCGCGAGAACCTGGCCGGCACGTGAGGCGAAGTACACCAGCACGTAGGTCGAAGAACTGATTCCCACGATGCGCCCCTCCTGCTCAGCCTCGTGGGTCTCGAAGGCCATCGCAGCCGCCTCCTTGGCCCAGAAATGAAGGAAGACCCAAAGGCCGATTGACACAAGTAGATACCAGAACCCTTCTGTGCGGTAGTCAGGTGGGGTGATCAAATAGCAAAGCCGCTGAATCTCTTCAGGGCACGGGTCAAGTGCAAATGGCAGCATAGGCTTATCCGAGGAAAAAGCTCATGAAGAGCGCCCAGAGATAGAGTTGAATAATGAGTCGAATCATGCCTGTTCCTCCTTGTCTCTTGATGTCATTGGTCTAGAAAATCAGCGCCCATCGCGAATAGATCATTGGCGCTGGGCCAGTCACCTGGGCCCCCGGCTACCAGTCGCTCAAATGCGGGCGCTCCACCACCATTTTCGTCCAGGTAGCGTCGCGCAATAGCAGCTGAGAGTGCAATGAGGGCAACTCCAGTCGCGAGGAGTTCGGCGGTCAGATTTTTGGTCGGGACGCTCCACACTTGATCGACCAGGCCAAACTTTCGCTTCGTTTCGTCGGCGCCAATGTGCGTAATCCCGCTGCGCAGCTCCGCAACGGTGGGGGTGAGGACCGTCTTGATTGCCGAAGGTCGCTGCCCCTCTGTTGCCACCCAGCGATAGAGCGCCGCATTGACTTTGGCGTCGTCGTAGGCGGGCGCACGGCAGATGACGAGACTCGTCCCTAGGTCCCCCGATTCTTCCAGATGGGCGACCATGACGGGGAATCCGTCTCCATCGATTTCAATCCAAGTTCCATGTTCGTCCGTATGCACCACACGTGCGTCACGGTCTTTCAGTTCGCTCAGAACATCAAGAATGAGCTTCTCAAAATGAAGGACACTACGAGTCGCTGATACTAGGCCAGTCATGCTGACACCTCCGTGCTCTTGGCTCCGGCGGCAAGTGTGAGCGTTGCCGTTGCCCATACTTCGGCTGTAGAGCCGTATGGCCCCTCCGCTTTCGGATGGTTGTTTAGGGTTGGTACGTAGCCTCCCGCCCCTCCGAAGAGGATCGGCGTGGTGGGGAACTGCTGGCGCAGCTCCGCCATCGCCGTTCGATAGCCATCAACGGTGAAACGAATCCCACCACCATCAATCCCACCGAGTGGGTCAGAGGCGTGCCCATCGGCACCACCGGCGATGAAGATGATCTCAGCACCAAACGCCTTGGCCAGGGCACAGAACTCATCCGTGGCGACTAGCAGCTCAACGTTGCCATCACCCGATTTCATCGAGAAGTTGAAGGCCTGCTTCTCTGCCATCGACTTCTCACCAGTTCCTGGGTAGATTCCGTAGCGGTGTACGGAGTAAGTGAGCGCGTTGACGTTTTCCAGCAGGAGCGCCTCAGTGCCATCGCCGTGATGCACGTCGAAGTCAAAGATCGCGACGCGCTTCCAGTTGCCCACGCGCCCCTGTGTCACGAGCTCGGCCGCCATAGCCAGGTCGCCAAAGACGCAGTAGCCCGCCGACGAGTTTCGCTGGGCGTGATGCTTCGCCCCAGGCAGATTCACCGCCGTGAGGGTCTCGCCCCGCGCCAGGGCCTCGAGGGCCGTGAGCGTGCCGCCCGCCATGAGTTGTGCCAGTACCGAGAGGTCAGGGCGTGGCTTGGGCCAACTTGACTCCGGGCAATCCCCACCGTCGAGCACCGTGGCGAGGTACGACTCGCTATGGACTAGGGCGAGCTCCTCTCGGGTAGCTGGCCGCGGGGCAATGGTGCGAATCGAAACACCATACGAATCGGCAAGTTCGCCAATGCGCGTGGTGGCGTGCACGTACCGGATCCCCTTCGTGGGATGGGTTGGCCCGAGGTTCCAATTCGCGAACTCTGGGGTGTAGACGTAGACCATTTCGCTGGTTGAAGGCGTGATCGGATTGCTCATGAAAACCTCCTTGTGATGAGTTGGATTTGGTAGTCGCTCGATGAGGGGCGAGCGGCCCGTGCCGACTAGTAGACGATCATTGGGGGGCTGCTTAAGGCGCTGGATCGCAGCGCCTCTCGGATCTTGCCCGCAAGGGGATAATTGAACGGGAGAGCGTGGATCAGCCGCTCGGCCTCGTCGATGCTGAGGCGCACAATGAGGGAGCCGTCTGGCCCTACTTGGACCGGGCTGACGCGGAATTCAGGGTTCATCAGCTCGACCTGGAAGTTGTCCGAATCAATCTTTGCCATCGTGCCTCCTTTTGCAGTTGGGCAGCGTCGGCTAAAGCCGGACGTCGCGGGCGATTTGGGTATTGAAGCAGGCGCCGCTCTCGAGGGGCGGCCTTCGTGCAGACACTTAATCTGACGGATGTGATACTACCTCACGAAAGGTACTCTTGTCAAGCATGTTGGAAAGTATTTTACGAAGAAAATATGCATCGAGAGGAGAGCAAAAATGTCTGAACAGGTGAAGCTCAGCCCATCTTCATTGGCGGGAGCCCTGGAATGCCCACGATGCTTGGTAGTTGCGCACCGCGATGGAATAGAGTCTGACAATTTCATGCCCTGGCTCGGAAACTTCGCAACTTGGGAAGAGAAGCATTTTGTTGGCGTCAACATTGCGGATGAGGTGCCTGGAGCGCCGTCGTGGACGGTGGAGTCAAAGGGTACGAAGACGATTCGCTCTGCGCCACTCCCGTTATCTGGTCTTAGGGATGAATACGTATTGGCAGGTCGATACGACCTTCTTGCCAAAGATGACGCCGGAAACACGTACATCATTGACTGCAAGACGACATCAATGAGCGAAGACAAAGCCGATCGCTATCAAATGCAGCTATCTGCATATGCACGAATCTTTGAAGACCCGCATCCAGAGGATGGGCGAGAGCCGATCAAAATTTCGGGGATTGGCCTACTCATCCACCATCCGCAAGGCTTCATGCGAGCACACAAGAGCGAACGAGAGAACTTCCAGCACCAAATCCACATTAAGTCGCACTACCTGCCTGTTGACCGAGATGATGTGGCTCTTCTCGAACAGGCACATGCGATCGCGTCAGTTCTTGAGAGCGAAGGGTATCCGGAACTTAGTGAAGAGTGCGCAGACTGCCAGCGTGAGGCGTTTGGCGCGAGATCAAAGAGTTAAGTCACTAAACCACATTTGCCTGGCAATTGTTGAAGCCTAGGACGTAGAGGAGGATAACGTGGAATTCAACCTAGTTCGTGATGATGGGTCAGTAGTGCGTGCAACTGTCGGATTTTACGATGGGGCGAGTTGGCTTGAAATCTCGGTAGACTCCTCTGGCGGTGCTGGGAACGAGGCCATAAATCCTGACTACCCTGAGGCGATCCTGTTGCTTCTCACCAAGCTTGGGCACCACAACGCAACGCTAATTGGCGTTGTATTGAACTCGCGGCCCGTCTCAAATTTGGCGCTGGGCAGTCGTATTCTGGTCGTGGAAGAGTTTTCGTTTCCTATTCAGCTTGGAAATGTTGCCGATTACTCCGGGTTGAGGCTCGCAATTGCAGCGGCGACCTCTCGGCAACTGAGTCATTCAGCCAAGGGTGGGAACTCTCGTCGCCGTTTGAGCTTAATTGTTACTTTGCCTGATCCAGTACTGATGCACAGCCAAGCATTCGCACGGTTAATCGGCGCCCAGCCTGTCAACTAAGTTCTAAATGCTGATCTTTCGCTTAGGCAAGCAGCGGGAGATCCGCCGCAGAAACAATTGCTAGTGGCTTTTCATCGGCCTTTCCATGTTGCGTAATGATGACTGCTGTAAGCGGATTGCCGCCAATCTCGCTCTCCCGGAATGCCTCCAAAATCACTGCAGGGGGAGTATCCGCAGAGAATCTTGGGCAAGGCGTAATGGCGCCTACCACGTCAGCGATCTTAATCGAGAGGTCAATCAACACGATCGGGTTCGGGTCAGATTTCAGGGACGATGCGATGTACATGAGCAGGTGCTCCGCCGTGAGGAGCCCAAGTAGCTTCTCTCCGTCGTATGCAGGAACCTGACTGAAATCACCTGTTGCCATTTGGATTAACACTGCTCGTAGTTGATCCGTTGGTTGTGCGGAAAGAACTCCTTCAGCTGTCCCGCCAGCCTGGGCCTTCTTCAGCATTTCGTACGCTGATCGCTTTGGTCGCAAACGCTTTGATATCGACTGAATCTGATGAAGGTACTCAGTGCTGACCGTCACACCAGAGTTTTCGTGGATCCAGGCATTGCGAATGTTATGGGCATGCCTTAGGAGATCACACTCCGGCTGAGAGAGCCCTAGAGCCTGCGCCGTGGCGAACATTTTTGCAGCGAAGCCTGGCCTATCTACGTAGATATTTCCGGCTCTTTGAGCTTGATCAACGGCGAGTTCAACTTCCCGGACGGCTTCGAAGAATGCCGACATATTGTCAAGCCAGTAGGAACCGTCAAGTGGCTTGCTCAATTAAGTCCTCCAAATCGATCGTTGAACATAACCTTGACGCTATAGCAATCCTTTTCGCCGAGCAGCTTCGAAAACTGGCTCCCACGAGCCACGCTGTTTCGCGATGTCGTTGATTGCAGTCCCTTCATCCCGGCTTAGTTTCTTAATCCTCTGTTCAACTACATCGCCGGCAGCGCGTGCCCAATCACCAAACGTAGCCTGGTCGCGATGTCGACCTGCCAGCAGATCCGCGTAGAATTGCTCAACATCTTGGGATTCCCAGATGTTCAACCAATCGTCCTTTGCGAATGCCTCGTAGGCCAATGCCAGCACATAGCGGATTTGGATTGAACGCATCCAGCCTTCTGTTCCCGCAAATACCTTCTCAAGTTCACGGCGCACGATCACGCTCGCCACCACGCCCTGCCATTCCTGTTCGAGATCATCATGGTCTGCGTGGGCATGGAATTGGTTGTCACCAAAGAATGCAAATCCGCGCGGAGTTTGATCTCGATGCCGACCATCCACCTTGTTTCGAGGGCGAAGCCATTTCAGGTAATTCTTAATGAGGCCTTCGCCACCCTTTTGGGCGTCAAACGGGCGCCCTGACACGCAATTCATAACATCAGCCAAGAGCGTCTTATCAATGACCTGCGACTCTGGGTGTGCCGTAAGCCAAAAATCGTCATTTACTGCCCTGGTTTCGGCGAACCTGCCACGTGAACGCTCGAAGAACCAAATTGTATCTCCATTGCTCCCAGCACCATCAGGAACAGGGCAGTCCTCCGCAGCGTTTGCCAGGTCACGGAAGTAGCCCCAATTACTCTCAAGGTCAGAAGACTTAATCGAGTTTTGCGAGTTTGAATACCGCGCAATTTTTGCAATTGCCGCTTCGCGCGTGTCTTCATCTTCGTCCGGCAACACTGTAATCTTGGCAAAAACTCGAACCTTATCGATGTTCCTGCTAGCAACGGGGTCTTGAGAAGCGTGGAAGAGTGCAGCTGTTGTTTGCCCGCCGTTCACAATCTGCGCACCCTCAATGGAGAACAGAGTGTCGTATTCACCGTCGTCACTGTTGTCTGCACCGAATGCTGCACCAGTAACATTTCTTGCAACAATGGAGATACCATTGTTGTATGAGATGAACTGTTCAGGCTCATCTTCAATCGTTGTTTTTATCCCCTTGTTGGTCACACCTTTGAATTGCAGGAACGCCCGAACGTTCTCATTTACAAGGCGTAACTTGTATTTCTCGTAGAAACGAACTAGTTGAGTGCCCGTGAATGCTGTGACGTAAACTTCCCAACCCCCAGTTTCCCCAACAGCTGTTACCGGATGGCCCATGACCTCGCCATCGTCGTTGGTGCGAATTAGGTCCAACACAACATCTGAATTCTCTGGTTCGTGCAGTGTGATCGATGCCTCATAGAGCTGTTCAATTCCCCAGATTTCTGGGCGGACCTTTGCCTCTCCAAGTTGTCTTGGTGCAGTCAGCTCTTCTATGTCGACATCTTCGTCGATTTGCAAATCTGAAAGGATGTGCAACGCAATCTCAGTAACATCGTCGTAGTTGCGGTAGATGTACTCTGCTGCATCGGCAGCGCCAGATGAATCAGCGATCTCTTGGTAGAGCGCCTTTGATCTTCCGCGTATCGCCGACTGCAGTACGAATTGCTCTGCCCGGTAGATTGCGTCTTCGATCATGCGAGGAGTAAGGGTATCTCCCTCTTCGGTAGCGTCTGAATGGATGAACGCCACGACGTGCAACCTGATCGCACGTGCTGTGCCGGCCTCATCTCCTACTGTTTCATCGTCCTCAGCGCCCCAGCCGTCAATGCCGATCTCGCCACCAGCATGTGGTCGCCGGAAGTAGCTCAGTTCGATCTCAGGCAGCGTAAGGTCTGCCCGTTTCATGGTTTCTAAAAAGACCCGCAGGAGGTTCTCGCTTGGCAGACCTTCGTCTCGTAGCCTGGCGATGCGTCGTACCTCTGCGGTCCATTGCGCCAATGTTTGCTCCGCAGCGTTCATTTGACCATCTCCGATAGAAGAGCCTGAGCTGCGGCTGAGGCCAAAGATGGATCCCGAGTGAATTCTCCTGCGGTGTTTAGAGCGACACGATATTTGGCCTCCAAAATGCCTGGATGCAGCCCATCTCGAAGGATTCGGGGAAAACCATCCTCAATCTGATATACAGTTGCATCTTCCTGGATGATTCCGTGCTTGTTGTACCGATTTTCGTGTGCAATATGGTACCCAGCAGCGTGTAGCAATGATTCAAATTCAACGAGTATTCGCTCACCAGCCGGAAGATCTTCTCGGATGCTCTGGACAAACTTCTTAAGAGTTGGCGCATCTGCCGGATTTACCAGTGTGACAGTCCGGTGCAGCAGGTACAGAGCATCCCATGGTGTGTCGTCAAGTTGCTCTAGAGACGCAATCTTCACCCCCTGTCGAGGATGAATCGTTGTTTTAACTTCCACTGCCCAGGAGCCGAAGTGAAAGTCCTGTGCGGTACGGCTAGGCCCGACCCAGGCCTGAATTGCGTCATTCCATCCGATCACTCGCGCCGTCTGCCGAAGCGTCTCTAGCTCCCCCCAGAGTCCAAGTTGTGCCTCTGGGCTAAGGCCTTTTCTGGCAACGTGCAAGAAGTTGAGCCAGCGACGCATTGCGTCCCCGAGGGCAGCCAATGCATCTGCGCGGGTGCCCACCGAAATTGCCTCAGCAAGGTCGTCCGCTATAGGTCCAAAGAGCGGAAGGTCTTCCACCTCAAGCGCGTGGATTAAATACCATCTGCCCGGGCTGATTGAATCCTGCTCAACGATAAACTCGATGCCATTAGCATCAGAAAGTTCACCAATTGCCACCATCTCATTCTCGGAGACCGCAAAAGCAAGGGCTGCAGTGCCATCTTTAAAGCCAATGCACGCCGCTTTAACTGCGGAATCTGGCAGCACAAATTGGTTTACGACTCGCTCTAAGCGACCAGCCTCGGAAGCTACGAATTGCAACGTAGTTGAAACCTTAGCCATTGGATTCCTCCATACCTTCATCGTCTATTCCCACGCGCCGCCGAATCTCTGCTGGGGTTATGTAGTACTCAGTGCGAACCTCACCTTCGATGCGAGGGAACGAGATAGCCCATGTGATGCTTATAGGTGATTTCGCATCAGGCTTTTGATCAACAACGGGGTAACAGAGCAGAAGTGCCCGCTTTGGATCCCGTTTAGCCCGGAAATCTGAACGTTTGACTGCAGTTCCGCGAACCTCCGCTGCGGCTAGCGCGGCTCGATACTCTTCCAGGGTTAGGTCGAGAGTTTCGTCACGGAGGCTGCTGAGGTTCTTAACCCGCCGCGCCGTCGGAGTTGCACCGCCTTCGGGGTGCGTCGAGCGCACTGATGGCATGAGCTGTAAGGTTCCCACCTTGTGGACCGGTCGACCATCACCAGGGTCATCGTTAATCCCCACAAAGGCGACTGTCCAATCAATAAGTCGACCCTGAGCAACCTGAGCCTCAATGTACTCGCAGAGAGCGTCGGTCGGCTCCTCAAGGCGTGCGATGGGGAGCCCAGCCCCCTTGAGGAATTCAATGACGACACCAGGGCTCACGCCGCGGAAGCCCTGAATTCTTGTCTTGACATCACTGTTTCCGAGTTGAACCAGGGTGTTGGCATTTGCGGCGGCAGAGAAGAGTCGTTCAAGAGCGTCATGAGCGCGCTCAAGTGCGGACCCACTTGTCGGAAACAGTAGTTTTTCTAGAAGTGTCTCTGAGTGGAACGCTTCTAGTCCTACTTCCACATGGGTCATTGCACCCTTTCGGGTCGGTAGTTGGCCTGTGGCTAGCTTTGGTAGGCGCAACCCAAAGTCCAGGGGAGATGCGCCAGCCGCAGCCATGGTGTCGAACTGCTTAGATAGATCGTCAATCGCCCGCGTCACCTCTTCATAGGTAAAACTCAAGTCAGTTGGCATGTATACCCTGCAGAGGTCTAGATACCTAGGCCGGTAGCCGAACCAACGCCCCATCTGCATCAGTGTGTCCCACGTACCCGCACTGCGTAGGAAGTATGAAACCGTAAGGCCTTCGAGAGTTAGACCACGCGACAACTTGTCTCCGCCAATCGCGACAACAAAACGATTTTCGGATGTTCGGTATCTGAGCCCGTCCTCGACAGTTCCATTTACCTCAGCAATTTCGAGCTCTGCAAGCATTGACCGAACTGTGCTCAGAACGGTGGGGTAGTCAAACTGTCGACCGATAGCCCATTCCTGCTGGTCAGGACTCAGTGACGCTTTGAGCAAGGCGCTTGTTTCCACCATACGGTCAAATGCGTGCCTGATCCTATTCCCCCAAGACGCTGCCTGGTCTGATCCGCCAATAAGTTCAGCACGCATACGCTTTGCCTCAATTTGTACCTGCTCAGTCACCCTCTTTTGAACATCTACAAAGCGCGTGACATGGACGAGCATCGTTGCGTGTGACTTGACCTCTGGGTCAAATCCAAGTTCACCCGGGATTCCGTATCGAAGACGCTTGATGGCTGCGCCAACAACAAACTCAGCAAGTGCCTGCAAAAGCGACTCGGGTAGGTCACCAGGTTCGAATGTGCGCTTATGGCGCGGCTGAATCCATGTTTCCCAATCGTCGGCTGCGACTACGAGTTTTGGTGGCGCGGCATCGTCTTCTTCAGGCGTGTCATCCCCGATGCCAAATAGCCGCTCTGGCCCAAAGTACTCGGCAGATGGCTTGAGCCTGTGAATGAAGTCCTTTGGAAAGAGGTCTGCGCCTTGTTCAGCGTTTGCTGCGTCGGGATGAATGAAGATGTTGGCAAATGGAGTTGCTGTCATGCCAACATAGGAAGATCTTTTGAACTGTCCCAGAAGATTGCGGATCTCACGATTAGTTTTGGTCGGGTCGCTATCTTCGTTTGTATTGACCGACGCCTGATCAGACTCATCGTCGAGCAGAAAAAGTGGCTGAGCGGTTGCCACTGGGTTCTGCGCGAAGAATTCATTGAGAAGCTTTAGCCTACTGACGTTCTTCTTGATGACCCATAGATGCGGAAGTTCTGGGTTACTGTATTTCTGAGCTACTGCCCGCGAAAAGTCGCCGTCCGCTCGTCCAGAAGTCATCACAACAAAGTCTGGCGTGGCCTGACGCTGGAAGACTGGCAAAAGCCCGACACCAATTGGCACCCTCTGGAATTGCTCATTGTCAAGAAGGGTGGTTCCGACAATTCCTTCATCAACGCGTAACTGCGTTTGTGCACGGAGGTCATTATGGATGCCAGCGAGCACTACAATGCTTTTGTAACCAGCGTCAATTGCTTTTGCTAAAACGCCGATATAGGTTTCCGTCTTTCCAGATTGCACTTGACCTACTACGACACCTCTACGATCCCAAGTGTCTACTGCCCATTCAGGATTACCGCTATGTCCGATAATGCTGTCTGTAGTTGCATTGAGGGCGTCTAGCTTTGCTGGAGATCGAGACCCTTCCAGGAACGTCCTGTATCGGGCCCAATAGCCGTTGGGCCTCCACACCCGGCCTTCGGCCAGCCAATTTCTCGGCAAGGGGGAATCGCCGTCGTCTGGCGGATTCATTTCGACCGGAGGCTCTGGTACAAACACGGGGTGCTCATAGCGAATTAGGTCGAGGGCGTCTTCAACCAGCGATGGGTAGTTTGGCTCCGATGGCTCAGCATCTAGAGAAGCCAGCAGCACAGCGACTTTTGTTAAGTGATCGCGTAGGACCGAGATTTCCATCGGTTCATCGCCAGGCACTAACTGCTTGAATTGGCGTTTATGGTTTGAATCCGAGCCTTCTTTAACGCGTCACTCATGATCTTCCTTCCACTTGCACTTCCATTCTTCGCGAAGGAGTGACACTGCTTCGCGGTACTCGTGGGAGTCAAAAGGAGCAACTGTCTCGGAGATTCGCTTCAATGCTAGGCAAGGAGTTTCACCGACTCCCTTAACGATCTCAATCGCTAAGCGCAGCTGCTCGACACTTGTAGGAATGTCAGTAATTCCAACGACCCCACCATCTCGCTCGCTCATGGCAATTCGGATGTCTGGATAAGGAACTCCATCCTCAATGGCGCCAAGGAGCGCGCCAATCGCCTTAGGATCTTTCGCAACAGCTTTAACGAGGGGGTGGCTCCGATTCACGCGGAATGATGTGCGCCGGCGGCCGTCATCGTCATGCCGCACTTCTTTCCAGATAGGAACAATCGTTTTTCCATCCCCCTTCCCAGGACCCCGGGGGCCGCCTTTCCTGCCACGATATACATCTTGCGCTTTTCGGCGAGCCGCGCGAGCAATTTGCTGTAGCGACTTGAGCGCAGATGCTGGGATTTGGACGCTGGATTTGTCGACTGGTACCTTCCATTGTGCGTCTGCGGTGTTGTTCAAGAAAATTGCGACCCTAGCCAACTTGTAGTGGTCGTCGGGGGCGTACTCGAGGTCTAACCATCCCCCAATGTGGATCAGCCGCTCCTCTCGATAGACGTAAAAGCCCTGAAGGCTAATTAGCGACGATTGCCCACCAAGCATGTTCCAGGTTTCGTCCGGAAGCTGATCTCGATGCGGGAGAATGACGGGCTTGATGAGCGCTTCGCCTGGCTGGCGCTTCAAGACACGTTGCTGAGCCTCGTATTGCGTCTTACTTGACGCGTATTTCTCAGTCTCTAGGAATGGGTCCCATGGTGCAACGATGTACTCCGTACCGTCGGCAAATCGCTTGGAAATGGTCAGACGAGCGGGCTGCCCACCTTGCGGAGTGAGAAACCTATGGAACACACGCGCGGCATGGTCAAGCAGCTCTTGCACTTTCCTGGCCATAACCTGCTCATTGGTGGCGCCGTCCTCTTCCAAAAGGTCAAGGTCTATATCGGCTTTCTCATTCAATTCGAGGAAGCGGTCAAGGTTAGACCACATCACCACAGTTCCCGAATGGGCTTTCTCAAGACCAGTTGACTGGAGAATGTTTGCGAGATGATCCTTATCGGCCTGCGTCTGAGGTGCGTTAAACAACTTCCACCCCTGGCCTTCGTTGATTCGATCCAGATCCCATTGTCGGATGGAAGGTTTTGCGCCACCTGACTTAGACCAAACTGTTAGTCGGCGGCATTGGGAGAGCGAAGCTGTCTTTAAGCCAAGGCCGAAACGCCCGAGCTCACCCTCTGCAAGAGTTTTTCGAGGATCCCTGGAGCCCGCGATCATGGCCTCGCGAAGCCGATCCTCGCTCATACCGCTACCGTTGTCCGCGAATGCTACGTATGAGTCGCCGACGCTGGCAACGAGATCATTCATGACCCAAATGTTCTTTGCGCCCGCAGAGACGGCGTTGTCGATGATGTCTG
>Ga0214917_10005352_pt1 | contig 13734 bp, 17 predicted proteins | sample LL_1208_BB_MetaG_FD_177983 | JGI IMG/M metagenome (GOLD analysis project Ga0214917, IMG submission 177983) | Freshwater microbial communities from Lake Lanier, Atlanta, Georgia, United States - LL_1208_BB | ecosystem: Environmental > Aquatic > Freshwater > Lake | place: USA: Georgia | collected... | reverse complement strand
AAAAACAAAAATTAAATTCTAAAAAAGTAATTTTTGATACTACAGAAGATTTGAGAGCAATTCAAGTTTTTAAAACTACAAGACCACCAAAAAAATATACAGATTTTAGAGACAATCTTTATGGTACATTATATTTAAACTCTTTAACATCAACAAGTTTTGTCGATAGAATAAAACAAAATGTTAAATATTATTATACATTTAGGTCTATCGATATTCATAATAATTTTTCTAATCCAACAGAAGTATTTGAAGTTGAAATAAAAAATAATGATGGAGCAATTTTCCCAATTGTAAGCATTTATGATATGGAAAAAATGGAAGAATTCCAATATCAAAAATCAATGAAAAAGTATTTAAGTATAAGCCCTTCTGTTTTGTTTACAGAATTTCAAAAAACAGAAGATGGAAAAATAAACGTTGGAACTTTAACTGATAATAGTTTGTGGAATCAAAAATTTAAGATTCGTGTAACAAGCAAAAAGAGTGGAAAATCTTTTGATATTAATTTAACACTAGATAAACAAATAAGAAATTTAATAAATAATACATATGATTTAAATTCTGATATTGTTTCTGATACAGAGGAAGAAGAATAATCCCACAACTTAATTATTTTATACAATTTTGTTTTTTTATACTAATTAAAGAGAGGTTACAAATATGGCATTTTTAGATAATAGCGGTGACATTATACTCGATGCAGTTTTAACAGATACTGGTCGTTTAAGATTAGCAAGAGGCGATGGTTCTTTCCGAATTGCAAAGTTTGTTTTTGCAGATGATGAAATCAATTATGGTCTTTATGATAAGAACAACGCTTCTGGTTCTGCTTATTACGATTTGGACATTCTTCAAACTCCAATTTTTGAAGCATTCACAAATAACACATCTGTCGTTAAACACCCTCTTTTATCTATTTCCAGAACAAATCTTCTTTATTTACCAGTTATGAAACTTAACACTTCTTCAAGTACAACAGGTGATGGTACTTCTAGTGGAAATAACAAAATAGTAGGTTCAGCAGTTTATAGTGGTACTGGCACGTATTTAATTACTGTAGATTCTACTACTTTTGGTGAAGGTATACAAGTAGCATCTGACGGCTTATTTGAAGGCGAATTACTCACAACAAACAATAAGTATATAAGAATTGACCAAGGAATAGATAGCAATATTGGCTCTCCAGCACAACCAATAGATTCTTTCTTGAATGAAACACAATATATTGTTGAAATTGATAACAGACTTGGCTCAATTGTGTCACCTGCACAAACCAAAGTTCAATCACCATCTTTTATAGATGATGATGGAATCGCAAGTTATTATTTTACTTTAGCAGATAGTGAATTTGTTGAACAAATTAAAACAAATCCAAATGACCTACAATCTGGTCAGGTAATTGCTGGACCAAGAGGAACTTGTATAGGTTTCCAGATTAAATCGTCACAACAATTAAGAGATAGCACATATCTTTTCACCACTCTAGGTTCAACAATAAATTTGAATAAAATTGCTGGCGGCGGAACTCTTGATTTTTATTATATTGATACAAACATAGTTGTGAAAGGTGTCACAACTGGAACGAGTATCACAATTCCTGTTAAGTTTATTAAATCAATCGTATAATTAAGGTAAATATAAAAAATGGCAACAACTTTTAAAAACTTCACATCTGCGGATATAGCATCAACAAGAACACAATTGTTTGAAGCCATTCCAATAACAGGCACAGTTATTTCTGGAACATATTCGGATTTAAACATTCAAAATTATGCCCATCAAATGTTTCAATCTGTATATGATTATCCATATTTAAGTTCTTCTGCAAATCATATTTTTGATATTGCTGCTGGATTTTCATCTGATTCTGTTTTGTCTTCTTCTTCTGGAACACAAAATGCAAAGAAAATAAATATGTATAACCAAATGAGTCAAATACTTGTTGGTTTTGATACAGGAAGCAATATACGTAAATTTGACCAAGATGGAAATTATGGAACTGGCTCAACAATAAACGAAGCATTTTTCTTATCATTTGCTCGTTTGTTAGTAAAAGATGAAATTAAAAAAGGCTCATTTGAATTAAAAGTTCTCACAGGTAGCGCAAATACAAGCCCTACTGATGTATTGACCATTAGCGATTATGGCGCAGTTAATGAATATAGAGTTAACTCTCCTGCTGGCGAGTATGGTATCCTATATACTTCTTCAGCAGCCGTTGATGGTACTGGTGTTGGATTAATCTATTATCAAGCAGGTATTGCAGTTCTTACCGCTTCTATATTTGATGGTAATTTTGGACCAAGAACAGATACTTCAACATATACCTCTTCTGTAGGCTCTTATTTGACTTCTGGCAGTATTACTGGCTCTTGTGATGGTTTGAGAAATAGAATTCAAAACATTCAATTTAACAACACCACAGAGTTGAATTCAACTGTATATTTCTGTCGTGCAAATCATAATGAATTTAATTATTCTTCAAATCCAACATATGTTTCTGAAAGTAAAATTGTAGTCAAAAACTTTGCAACAGACCCACCATTATCATACATAACAACTGTTGGATTATATTCTGCCGATAATGAATTGTTAGCAGTTGCCAAAGTATCTGAACCATTAAAGAAAACAATAGATTCTGAATTGACTGTTAGAGTTCGATTGGACTACTAATTAATGTTATGGTATTAAAAAGAATAAAGCCTAACGAAATTTTTATTAATCAAGTTGAATTTAATCCAAAAGTACATTTTTATGTATATAATGGAACAACATACATAAATAATAAAAATGAAATATCTGGTGCGTTTACAACAAACGTTGGAAATGTGCCAGTTGGTTTTGTTAATTTATATGAATTAAATATTGATAGAAATCAAGCCGCAACAGGTTTGATATATCCATTTATAACTAAAAATAGTAGTTTAATGTCATTTAAGACAATTTCAACTACATCTTTTAATTCAGATTTCAGTTATGGCGACATATTAACTGGCTCTTATCCTTTGAGTGCATCAATAAGCCGAGATTTTTATCAAATTGGTGAAACTAGAAAATATGTAGATGCACTAAGAAACACATTTAATTATTATCAATATGTAAGCCAACATTATAGTTACTCTTCTTCATTAGGAGACAAATCAACACAACCTTTAAATCTTATTAGTATTCCATCTATATTTTATGGTGATTCAATTAAAAAAGGTTCTGTTGATTTATCTTTTTATATTTCTGGCACATTAATTGGACAATTACAAGATATAAAAAAGAATGGCGAATTAATACAAGTTGGCCCATACGGTTCAACTGGCTCTGGTTCTGTTGCTGGCGTTGTGTTATACAATGAAGGATTTATTTCACTAACTGGCTCTTGGGGCTTAGAAACGGGAATATCTAGAAATTATCTAAATGATATCAGCAATCAAGTAACATCATCATGGTTATATTTTGGAGCAGGAATACAAGGGGAATCTTACACACTTGGTAATTTGCCTTCTTCAAGTTTTAATGTTATGTTTGAAGGAACAAACAAAACGCCAATTATGTCAATGCTTGTCCACGCAGAACGTGGCGAATTTAATCATTCAACAAATCCAACATTTATTGAATATGGTCAAACAGCAATAACAGTAACAGGCTCTACTTCGTTTATTGAAAACAAATACTTACAACCAGCAAATGTTGTTTCAAGTTCATATAATGACCCAGAACAATATTTACAGAAAACAACTTTTATAACAAAAGTAAACTTATATGACGAACATCAAAATTTAATTGGTGTTGCTAAAGTGTCTAAGCCTGTAAAAAAGACACAAGATAGAGATTTAACTTTTAAATTAAAAATAGACTTTTAGGTTTTATATGAACAATACTCCAATGATTTTGGGACTTGACGTAAGTTCCTCCAAAATTGGCATTGCCGTTTTGGATTATGATAAAAAGATAATATCTTCTGATTTAATAAAGTTTAAACCAGAAACTCCGCTTGAAGAAAGAGCAAAGTTATTTGAAAACAAATTAGAAAAGTTAAAAAAGTATTATTTTATAACTCACGTATTTGTTGAAGAACCTTTTATTGCTTTTGGTGGTGGTAAGACAACTGCACACACAATGGCAAAACTACAAAGGTTTAATGGTATGTGTTCTTATGGTGTGTATAACATATTTGAATCTTTGCCTGTGATGGTAAATGTAAGAGTAGCAAGAAGCAACCTTGGCATCAAAATTCCAAAAGGAACAAAACAAAATGACACCAAAAAATTCATTATTGAATATGTTGAAAGAAATCATACAGAATTTACTTATAATAAAACAGCCCAAGGCAATCCCGTGCCCGGTACGGACGACAAAGCAGATGCAATAGTAATCGCTTTATATGGATTGCAAACTATTTAATATATGTCAAGTCTTGTTCGAAAGTACAGGAAATTATTTCTTGAATTAAAATATTTGTATGCTGAATTAGAGTATTACGAAGAAGAACTTAAAGAAGCACAAGCAAATTTTAAAGAAGCATTTTACGAAAAATGTGAACAATTAAATATTAATATAAAAAAACCAGAACAAAATGTTCAGCAAGATAATTCTGAAATTTCAACCAATGTGCATACTTTTGAAGAAAAGCAACATTACGAAGAACAAACTCCAATTGTTGAAAAAGAATTAGAACAGCCAAAAACAGACGACGAAGAAATTTCTAAATTATACAAAAAGATAGTCTTCCTTACACATCCAGATTCTATTCCTACCAATGAAAAAGAGCAATTAAAACAAAAAAGAACAAAGCAATTTTTGCAAGCACAAGAAGCATACAGAAACAAAAATTGGTTTTTAATTTGCGAAATTGCAATGGAATTAGGTATTGATATTCCAGAGCCAAACAAAAAACAACTTAAATGGATTGAAGAGGAATCTTCAAAAGTTAAAGAAAGAATTGCTCATATCAAAAGCCTTTATGCTTGGGCTTGGCATACAAGCGAAGACAATAAAGACGGAATTATGGAACATTACGTAAAATCAGTTGTAAAGTAAAAACTGATATGGTATAGTGTCAATATGGCAACCAAAATCTCTCTTCTTGCATCTGCCCTTGGCGAATACCACAGGTCTGGTGAAGAAGTCTTATTCTTTTGTCCTTTTTGCAAGCATCATAAGCGCAAGTTAAGCGTTAACCTGCGCTCAAACAATTATAAGTGTTGGGTTTGTGACGTTCGCGGAAAGAACGTTCGCAGACTTCTTAAAACAAGGCTTTCATATTCCCAACTATACGATTGGGATAAGATGAATAATGTTGTTGATTTAACAACAATTAATGAGGATTTGTTTCAAAAACAACAGCAACACGTAAAAGAACTTGTTGAACTTCCAAGTGAATTTATTTCTCTTGCAAATAAAAACCTGCCAGTAACAACTCGATTTGCCACAAAATATTTGAATGAGCGTGGTCTTACCAAACAAGATATTATTATGTGGAAAGTTGGTGTATGTACTTCTGGTGAGTATGCTGGTCGTGTAGTTGTTCCATCTTTTGATATTGATGGTAACTGCGATTACTTTGTTGCACGCTCATATGGTCGTGAGTTTCCAAAGTATATGAATCCAAAAGTATCCAAAGATATTGTGTTTAATGAACTCTTTATTGATTGGAATAAGGACGTTGTACTTGTTGAGGGCGTATTTGATGCCATGAAAGCAGAGAACGCCATTCCCTTGCTTGGTTCCACTCTTAACGAAAAGACAACTTTGTTTAATAAAATTGTCCAGTATGACCCAACTATCTATATTGCTCTTGACCCAGACGCAGAAGCAAAATCAAACGATATTATCGACAAACTAATTCATTATGATATTCAAATTTACAAAGTTGATATCTCTGGTTTTGATGATGTGGGTACAATGACGAAGGAGCAGTTTGTTGAACGAAAAGAAAAAGCAAGACTAATTACTGATAATTGGCTATTAGAAAATCAAATAATGGCAATTTAAGGACCAAAATGAAACTTTCTGAATCTCAACTTCGTTCAATTATTCGTCAAGAACTTCAAGAAATGATGACACCAGAATTTGGAGAAAGTGGCGAACGAACACAAGATACTTTAAAACAAAGATACGGCTCAAAAGTTGGTTTTAAATTTACGGACGAAGCGGATAAACAATCAGAAATTTTAAAAGATAAAATTATTCAAGCATTTGATGAATTTAAGCAATCGGATTTAAAAACAAATGTTGCAAGTTTGGTTCGTTCCGAAGGTTATTACGAACTAGCAAAGTTTCTCCAAACATTGGAATAGTACATTGACTCTATCCAGACCCTGTGTTAATATAATGGATAGAGGTACAAATGAAGATTGTTCATGTAAGCGATATTCACGTTAAAAATTTCAAGTTTCACAAACAATACAACGAAATTTTTGCAGACTTATATGAAAAAGTAAGAGATATCAAGCCAGATATTATTGTTAATACTGGCGATACTGCTCATACCAAACTCGACCTATCTCCTGCTTATTTTGAAATGACAGCCAAGTTATTTGAGAACTTGGCTTCTATTGCTCCTTTGCATGTAATTCTTGGTAATCACGACCTTAATCTATCCAACAAAGATAGACAAGATGCCGTTACACCAATTGTCGAAGCATTAAAGAATCCTAATATTATCCTTCACAAGTATTCAGAGAAGTTTAATATTGGAGATTTTAATTTTCACGTTCTCTCAATTGTCGATGAAGAAAATTGGGATTTGAACGTTGATGAATCCAAAGTAAATATTGCTTTGTTTCATGGCTCTGTTGAGGGTTCTCAAACAGATATGAACTTCACCATGACTCATGGCGATATTGGTTTTGATGTTCTTGAAAAGTTTGATTATGCTTTGCTTGGAGATATCCACAAAACAAATCAATCTCTTGATTTTGCAGGACGTTGCCGTTATCCCGGCTCTCTTGTTCAACAAAACCACGGAGAAACCAACGATAAAGGTTTCTTGGTTTGGAATATTGAAGACAAAGAAAACTTCTTTGTTGAGCATGTACAACTTAATAACCCATATCCATTTTGTACTATCGAACTTACAGAAGATGGAAAAATTCCATTCAACGTTCATGTTCCACAAAATGCAAGACTTCGTTTACTCTCCAGAACAAATCTTCCAGCAGAGTTGATGAAGAAAGCATCTGATGTTGCAAAGGAAAAGTTTAAGCCAGAATCTATTTCATTCCTTGCAAAGAATGCCAATAAGTCAGAAACTATTATGAACGGAAAGGTTATCGCAAGAGAAGATTTGCGTAATCCAAAGGTTCAAGAGAAACTTATTTCAGACTATCTTGCCGACTATAAAGTTCCAGAAGAAGTATTGAAGCAAGTATATGAAATTAACTCACGCTACAACTCTCAGATTCAAGCAACAGAAGAAGTTTGTCGTAATGTTAATTGGAAATTAAAGCACGTTGAGTGGGACAACCTTTTTAACTACGGCGAAGGCAACTCTATTGATTTCTCAAAACTAAACGGAGTTGTAGGTATCTTTGGTAAGAATTATAGTGGTAAATCCAGCATTATCGACTCTATCCTTTATTCAATCTTCAATACCACTTCTAAGAACGAACGTAAGACAACAAACGTAATTAATCAAACCAAGTCTTTTGGTAAGGGTAAAGCAGTTATTCAAATTGATGATTTTGATTATTACATCGATAGAAAGGCAGAAAAATATACCAAAAAACTAAAAGGTGAAGTTTCCGAAGAAGCAAAGACTGAACTTTCTCTAAATTGTTTTGATGCTCACTCTGGTCAATGGGAGCAAATGAATCAACTTACTAGAACAGACACGGACAAATATATTCGTAAAATGTTCGGTACTATTGACGACTTTATGCTTACATCTTTTTCTTCACAACTTGATTCAATGACTTTCATTCGTGAGGGTTCTACAAGAAGAAAGGAAATTCTTGCTCGCTTTTTGGATTTGGATATCTTTGATGCTAAATTTAAAATGGCAAAAGAAGAATCTTCAAATCTTAAAGGACTTTTGAAGAAGTTAGAAGGCAAAGAGTTTGATTCTGATATTGCCAAGAGCGAAACTCTTCTTGACCAACTTAACCAAACCATCAATGATAATGTTACTTTAATTAACGAAGTGAAGTCAAAACAAGCAGATATCCAAGCAACCATTCAAGATTTGAACAATCAAATCAGCGAATGTGGCGTTGAATCTATTGATATTGATATTGTTTTGAAGCAAAAGAACAAACTTGTTCAACAACTTGATACTATCAGCACAACACTATCTGGTAAGAACAAGGAACTTGAAGAAGCACAAGCATTGTTTAAGAAAATCAATGACTTCATTGACGGTTTTGATATTAAGCAATTAAAAGAGCAAAAGGACTTTATTTCCAAGAAGCAACAAGAACTTAAAGACTTGTACGTTGAACTTTCTTCCAGCAATAAAAATATTGATAGACTAAAAGAAAAAGTAAAGTTACTTCAAGAAGTTCCTTGCGGAACACAATTTGTAAGTTGTAAGTTTATTAAAGATGCGTACAATGCAAAAATGTCTATTCCATTGCACGAAGATTCAATAGAAAATGATAAGTTACAATACGATAAACTTGCGAAGGAAGTATCAGAATTTGATATTGCACAAGTAAATAATCAAATCTCTAAATACGACCAAATCCTTGTTAAGAAGAACGAAACTGAAAAGAAGGTTTTGAAACTTGAAGTTGAAATTAATAAACTTGAAAATGACGTAAAAGCAGTTGAAAATAATATTGTAGAAATTGAAAAGCAAATTGAAACATATAAAAAGAACAATGAACTTTTTGAAAAACTTGATTCGCTTAATCAACAACTTGTTGAGGCAAAAAGCGAAGCAAGTAAAGTAAATAAACAATTTGCAAAATTGGACGAAGAACTTATTGAAACCTATATTAAAGTAGGTTCAACTAAAAACAAGATAGAGACTCTTAAAAATGAAAGAACAGAACTGGAAAACCTCAGAAATGAGTTTGCTGCTTATGATTACTATATGCGCTGTATGCATCCTAACGGAATCTCTTATGAGATTATCAAAAAGAAACTTCCTGTTATCAATGCAGAAATTGCAAAAGTTCTTTCAAACATTGTAGAGTTTGAAGTATTCTTTGAAGACGATGGAACAAAACTAAATGTATTTATCAAACACCCCAAATATGATGCCAGACCTATTGAAATGGGTTCTGGCGCAGAAAAAACAATTGCTGCAATGGCTATTCGTTTGGCTTTACTTCAAGTATCAAATTTGCCAAAATGTAATTTCATGGTCATGGATGAACCCGGTACTGCCCTTGATTCCGATAATATGGAGGGATTTATCAGAATACTAGATATGGTAAAATCATACTATGATGTTGTACTTTTGATTTCACATATGGACGCACTTAAAGATATTGCAGATATAATCATTACAATTGATAAAAAGGATGGATATGCATATGTCTCAGTATAGTCTTAAAGTAATTGATATCGTCGATAGAGAGGACGGTACTGCTTTTGTAACGTTTGATATTGATGAACAAACAAGAAACTTTATTAAAAACCTTTATGGTTGGAAAAGATGGAGTTCTAAGAAGTTTCAGCAGGTACTTTTGCAAGCATTGCATAATTACATTAAAGAGGGTCCAAATGATGGCAATATTTAAGCATGGTTTAGATAAATTTTTAGAGAAAGTTGTTTCAAGAAAACTTTTAGTTTGGCTTACCGCAACTGGATTGTTGGCATTTTCTGATTTGAGTTCTTCTGATTGGGTTCTTATTTCAGCCATTTATATAGGTGGACAAAGCGTTGTCGATATTGTTTCAAAACTTAGAAGCAATGGTTAATTTTATAAAAGAATATTGGAAACTTTTGTTGGCTATTGCATATGCCATATTTATTCCATTATATTTTTATCAATCCACTAAATCTATTCAAAATGGTTTAGATAATTCAAGAGAGTTTTCTCAAAAACAAATAAACATTTTACAAAACTCTCTTGATGAACAATCGCAATATTATGATGAATTGTTACAACAATATCAAGACAAAATAGATGCAGAAGAAATTAGATATAATGAAGAAATAGAAAATATAAAACAAGTACAACAAGAACAACAAAAAGAATTATCAAAAAGATTTAAGAACAATCCATCTGCCATATCAGATGAATTAAGAAAAAGGTATAATTTAAATGATAAGTAGTTTATTATTATTTGCTGCTTTTGCAAATGCACAAGACTTTACACAAGTACAAAAAGGACAACCAGCACCGTTCTCTGGCACTTTATTAACACCAGAGTCAATTGCTGTAATCATTTCAAAACATGATTCCGACATTGCTATGTGTCTTGCAGAATCAGACCATAAATTACAAGAACAAGAAATAAAATGCGAACTTCAAATTCAAAAAACAGAATATGATTTTTCTTCATATAAAATAACTTCTGAATCTTTGATGCACGAAAAAGATAAAGAACTTGATAAGACATATGATTTACTTAAAAAACAAACAAAAAACCAAACTCCATTATGGATTGGAGTTGGATTTGCTGCTGGTTTTGCTACCTCGTTAGGAGCAATATATGTCTACAACAATATATGAGTTGACAAATAGAGTTGAAGCAAGAACACCAAAAGGTAAAGGTATAATTTGGTTAGTTACAGACTATGGACACGAAACCGATACCATTTATACAGTTATTCAAAATAGCGGCGAAATGTGGCAATGGACACACAAAGATATTATAGTAGAACAAAATATTACATTTGGAAGAAAATATGAAAGACTTGAACCAAATAGTAAAGGTTGAAAAAGCAATCGCACAGAAATATGGCGAAGATGCAATTGCTAATCCAAAACACTATTGGAATGAAGAAAAAGAAAAAGCATATATAGAACAACTAAAAGAACTTTCTCAAATCGAAAAAAGAAATGATAAAGACCAAAAAGTTGAAGTAGATGGTATTTTTATTTCTAAAAAACTACTTACTAAAGACACCAATAGGACTTGTCCAATTTGCTCTGTCTATTCTTTTGATTTAAAAGACGATTTATATATGAATCGTTTTGATTGTTGCCAAAAATGCTACGTTCAATGGGTTGAAGGAAGAGAAGAAAGATGGAAGACAGGTTGGAGGCCAAATAAAAAATGAAAATTTCTAAATCAAGACTTAAAGAAATAATCCAAGAAGAATTGGATATGTATCAAATGGAAGGTCCAATTGAGGAACCAGAAGAAATTTCTGGCGACCCAGAATATGAACAAGAAGGATATATGGCTAAATCACAACTTTTCAAAGTTGGTGAATATGCTATGAAACTTCACGATATGATTCAAGGTGATGATGACCTTCCAGAATGGATGCAGTATAAAATTGCTGTTATGTCACAAATGATTGGCGATGTTTATCACGCATTAGATTACGATATGCAATCTGGACAATTCGACCATCAACAAGATGATGCGGGTGAACATGAAGTAGTATATGATTCTGTAGAGCAAATGGAAGAATACTAAAATGCTTATTTCTGAATCTGCAATTAGAAGTATTGTTAGAAGAGAACTTGTTAAATTTCTAAAAGAACAAGAAGAAACTACCATAGATTCAGAAAATGGTTCTGTTAATTTAGAATTGCCACAAGATGAAGAAGAAACAAAAGTTACAATGAGTGCAGAAGAAATTGCACAAATTGCATTAGACATTGCTGATTCTGATGAACCAACTGAATTAGAATCTTCTGAAATTGAAAACTATTTAAATGAAAGGAAAAGAAAATAAATGGCATCAACTTATGAAATAATTCAAGGACTTCATCAAGCAGCAGCAAATGCTCATGATGGTTCTCAATACGAAAAGCATTCTTCTGATGGTAAGGCACGTACAATTGGTCTTAAAAGAGAAGAGGGTGATGCTGTTCTCGATTCAAGAGCAATCGATGGTTTCCATATTAAAATAAGTGGCAATCTTTTGACAGTAGTTTACACAGCCGATATTAAGTTGCGTGATGTATATATGAAGAAAGATTTTGAAGGCGATATGGAAGAAATGATTGAAAAGATTGTTTCATATCTCAAAAAAGAATATAGAGATATTACAAAAAGTTCAATAAGCCTTTCTCCTGCTGGCGAAGTAAGCGTATTGGTACAACCAATTTCTAGACAAAGAACTACAGTAGAAGCAAAGAAAAGTTATACTATAACAAGTCTCAAAGATGTTGAGCCAGTTTCTCCTCCATCAAATGATATCACAAGAGATATCACAAGAAAGTTTTTAGAAATGGGAAGAGAGAAAGCAAAGAAGCCAACAAACGCTAAGTTTAAAAACGACTAATATGAAATGTATAAACTTACCAAACAACAAATTCAAGATGAAATTTTAAAGTGTGGTAAGAATCCAGTATATTTCATAAATACATATTGCAAGATTTCTCACCCTCAACGTGGTCCTATTCCTTTTAGAATGTATCCATTCCAAGAGGATGTTGTAAAAGACTTTCAAGACCACAGATTTAGCGTCATTCTCAAAGCCCGACAACTTGGTTTATCAACCGTAGTTGCGGGCTATATTGCTTGGTTAATGTTATTCCATCGTGATAAGAACGTTTTGGTATTAGCAACCAAACTTTTGTCAGCATCAAACTTAGTTAAGAAAGTAAAATATATTATCAAGTCTGTTCCATCGTGGCTTATGATTGCCACAGTAACGATTGATAACAGAAATTCATTTGAACTTTCAAATGGTTCTCAAATTAAATCTTCTGCCACTTCTGGCGATGCTGGTCGTTCCGAAGCCTTGTCCTTGCTTGTATTGGACGAAGCGGCATTTATTGAAGGTATGCAAGAACTTTGGACAGGTCTTTATCCTACAATGGCTACTGGTGGTCGCTGTATTGCTATTTCAACTCCTAATGGTGTAGGTAACTGGTTTCATCAAACATATATTGATGCAGAGTCTTCTACAAATGAATTTAACCCTATTAAGTTACATTGGACAGTACATCCAGACCGTGACCAAACTTGGTTTGAAAAAGAAACCAAGAACATGGGTAAAAGAGAAATTGCACAAGAATATGAATGTTCATTCAATGCTTCTGGCGAAACCGTCATTGAAGCAGAAGATTTAGAATATTTATCAAGAAGTCACGAAGAGCCAAAGCATAGACTTGGTATCGATAGAAACTTGTGGATTTGGAAAGATTATTACGAACGTTGCAAATATCTTCTAATAGCAGACGTTGCCCGTGGTGATGGTAAGGACTTCTCCGTATTTCACGTTATTAACATGGATACGATGGAGCAAGTTGCAGAATATCAAGGAAAACTAAGCACAGAAGAATTTTCAAGACTTTTGTTTAATACTGGAACTCAATATGGAAGTTGTATGATTGTTGTTGAAAATAACAATCTTGGTTTCTCAGTATTAGAAAAACTAATTTCAATGAATTATAAGAATGTCTATTATTCTCAAAAAGGAACAACAGAATTTATTGAGCAATACGCTGCACAATCAATGACAAATGTAGTTCCCGGCTTCACAACTTCGCACAAATCCAGACCATTGATAATTGCCAAACTTGAAGAATTTGTTCGTTCAAAAGCAGTTAGAATTAATTCTATTAGAACTTACAACGAATTATCTACATTCATTTGGCATCACGGTAGACCACAAGCAATGACAGGATACAACGATGATTTAGTTATGTCCTTAGCAAT
>Ga0214917_10005351_pt1 | contig 13738 bp, 14 predicted proteins | sample LL_1208_BB_MetaG_FD_177983 | JGI IMG/M metagenome (GOLD analysis project Ga0214917, IMG submission 177983) | Freshwater microbial communities from Lake Lanier, Atlanta, Georgia, United States - LL_1208_BB | ecosystem: Environmental > Aquatic > Freshwater > Lake | place: USA: Georgia | collected... | reverse complement strand
CCAAACATGATGCTGCCTTCGTTCCGATCATGAGCCCCCCCGAGGATCGAATGGCCGCACGGTACACCAAATATCCTTGGACGGTTGACGCCGTCCGCCGCTCGCGGCCCAATGCGTCCATGGAGCGGGGATTTCTTCGGTCGGTCGCCCTCGTCATCGTGCTGGTCACGTCGACCGCGTGCACGCGCAGCCCCGAGCCTTTGCCGCGAGAAACGCTCGCGATCCGAATCAACATTCTTTGTACGACCTGCGACGAATTTCTGCGCTGCGCTGCCGCGCCAACAGCCGACGCGGAATTGCGCGTCTATCGACTACGCGAAAAAAGTTTTTGGGCGCAGGTCGCCACCATTTGGGACTACCTCGTGCAATGGATCCGACGCAAGACGACCGACACGCGTCCTTTGTCGTTGTATGTCGAGCGTGATGGCCGGCGCTCGATCACCGACCCGCCGAGCATGGCGCAACTCGACTTCGTCGCGGGCCGGATAGGTTTGCACGACTCGAACGTCGACATGCGTGATGGCACGTGGACGTCGTTACCAGGTGAACGACTCGGTCGCTGCGAGCAGATGTCGCGTCGCGACGGCTACGCGATGGTGCGTCGATTCCTCGGTCGAAGTTTACCGGGAGAGCCGCGGTGATCGGCACGCACACGGAACGTCTCGGCCGTGGCGCGTTACTCGCGTTGCGATATTTGATGGCACTATTCTTCGCTGCGGCCGCCACCAACAAATGGCGTCAGCAATACCTCTTTACCGATCGTCTACACTCGATCTTCACAGAACGCCTCACCGAGATCGATCCGGAATCGTTCGGCGCTTGGTTTTTGGAGCATGTCGGCTTGCCGCATTACGAGATCTTCGCGGCGATGGTTTGTCTCGGCGAAACGGCGATCGCACTCGGTCTTTTTTTCGGCTGTATCACGCGCGGCGCGGCACTGGGCGCGATGCTGATGATGTTTTCGTTTGCGATCGGCGGCTATTACGATGCGTCCTTGATCGCGCTCGGCTTAATGTTTCTACCCCTAGTTCTGTGGCCGACCGGGCAGTGGTTCGGTCTCGATCGTCGTTTGCACGCGCGTTGGCCGGACTCGACATTATTCCGATGAACACACTAAAAAATTCATCTCGATTCACGTGGTTGTTGCTGTGGCTAGTCGCACTAATGCCGCAAATTCTTTGCTCGGCACCGAACGCCGCGATCGTGCGGACCGCGACGGGCGCTTATCGCTACGAGTCGATGGACGGCGCCGCGCCGCGCGGACAAGAGCGTTTCCAGTTGCTCGTTCATCCCGATGGCACGCGCACGATGATGATGTGGCACGACCTTGCGGCGAAAGGCGCGCAGTTCACCGTGGTGCTGACGGTCGATGCCGGGTTCCAACCGCGCGAGGCCTACGTCAAATATTGGAACGACGGACGCTACAAAGGCTCGACTTTCTTCCGCCGTGAGGGCGACGTCATGACGGGCGAGGCCGATGGTGCCGCCGGTCGACGGTCACAACGCATCACGCTGCCGGCGCGATTCTCGATGGGCACGCATCCGGTGGCAGGTGACGGCTGGCATACCGCGAACGCTGACCCGACTCGTAGTGGTGTGCAGGACGTCGCGCTCTTGAGTCTCGAGGCGGGTAGCGACGTCACCAAACCGATACTGGGGCAGATCGTGCCGTTGAAGGTCGAGCGTCTCGGTGAAGAGTCGGTGACCGTCCCCGCAGGCACGTTTGCGACCACGCATTACCGGCTCGCTGGTATCAACGACATTTGGGTCACCGGACCCGACTTATTAGTGGTGAAGTCCGAAATCCCGGCGCGCGGTCTGCGTTACTCGTTGATCGAGTTCGACGCACGCTGACGCCTACGAATCAATGCTCGGAGCGATGACTCGCAAAAGCGAGGCGATCGAGCACCGCCAGCAGTACGGCAGAAATCACGAACGTGAGGTGCAACAAGACGTACCACATGATTTTGTCGTTCGGTACGGTGGCCGCGTCCATGAACACTTTCAAAAGATGGATCGAAGAAATCGCGACGATCGATGCGGCGACCTTGAGCTTGAGCGTGCCGGCATCGAGCTTGCCGAGCCACCCGAGCTTCTCGCTCTCTTCGGTCGCCACTTCGATGCGCGAGACGAAGTTTTCGTAACCCGACAGCATCACCATGACGATCAAGCTGCTGACGAGCGCGAGATCGATCAACGACAAGACGGTGAGAACGAGCTTGTCTTCCGGCAATTCGAGGATGACCTCGAAGACGTGAAACGCTTCTTGAAAGAATTTGATGCAGAGTGCCGCCAAGGCGAGCGACAAGCCCAGATAGAGTGGGGCCAACAACCAGCGGCTGGCGTAGAGCAATCGTTCGATGAGTCGCTCGGTCATGACGGCTCGTTCTCCCGGGCGTGGGGTGCCATGCGTCGCAAGGTGTCGTCACGCAAAAAATAGTGGTGGTAAAGGGCTGCCGCGGCGTGCACGGCCAGCAATCCGTAGCCGATGGTACCAAAAGTCTCGTGGATCTCTTCAACGAGATGTGCCAATTCTTTGTCCGGTGCAACCAGTGGCGGCAAAGTCAGACCGTAAAAAGGCACGGCATGATTTTCTGCGCTGAGAATCACCCAACCACCGATCGGCATGCCGATCATCAATAAATAGAGTAGCCCATGCAGCGCTTCGGCGATGCGGCGCTGCCAACGCGGCGGCTCGGGCGTGATCGGTGGCACGCCGGTCAACACGCGCGCGGCGATGCGGATCCAGACTAGGGCGAAAACGGTCAGACCGAGCACGTAGTGCCAGTGTTTCATCGCATCGCGACCCTCGCTGCCTTTTGGGAAGATGCCGCGAAATTCCATCAAACAATAGACGGCGACGATGAGGGCGAGCATCGCCCAGTGCAGTGTGATCGAGACGGTCGAATAGCGTTTTGCAGTCATGTAGCCTCCGACCCGCATTATCGGTCATTCGTTCACATCGACGCCATGCGGGCGTCCAGCCGATCTATGATTACCACCATGGCAGGAGCCGAAAAACCTCAGGATGAGGTCCGTCACCTCGTGATCGTGCTCGGCGATCAACTCGACCGACGCTCGGCCGCATTCGACGGCTTCGATCCGAAGCGCGACCGAGTGTGGATGGCCGAGGTGCAGGCCGAGGCGACCCGCGTGCCGTCTAGCCTTCCGCGCATCGCCGTATTCATCGCCGCGATGCGCCACTTTCGCGCCGAACTCGAAGCCGAAGGGATCGTCGTCGACTATCGTCACGGTGACTCTCTAGAAACCTGTTTGCAGCACACGCTCGCAGCGTCCAAGCCGCAAGCGGCACGCCTCGTCGAGCCCGGTGAGTGGGGTGTACGCGAACGTCTACGTGCGGTGTTCAAGCGCGCGAAGATCAAATTCGACGAACTGCCGGATCGCCATTTCCTTTGCTCGCACGAGCAATTCGCCGCGCACGCCCGTGGCCGCAAGCAACTGCGTCAAGAATTCTTTTACCGCGAAATGCGACGTCGGCATGGTGTGCTGCTCGACGCAGACGGTGAGCCCGAAGGCGGCGCCTGGAATTTCGACGCCGAAAATCGTGGCAGCTTCGGACGCCAAGGACCAGCGACAGGTTCGATCGTGCCGCCTCGTGCGTTCGCACCGGATGCGATCACGCGCAGCGCGCTCGCGGATGTACGCGCGCGTCACGGTGCGACACACGTCGGTGAGCTCGAAAGTTTCGATTGGCCGGTGACGCGTACCGACGCGCTCGCCGCGCTCGAAGATTTCATTCGACACCGGCTTGCATCTTTCGGCGAGTTTCAAGATGCGATGTGGGGCGGTGAGCCGTGGCTCTATCACTCGCGACTCGCCGTCGCGTTGAATTTGAAATTACTCGATCCGCGTGAAGTCATCGACGCGACCGAGGCCGCGTATCGGCGCGGCGCCGTGCCGTTGGCGGCGGCCGAAGGTTTCATTCGCCAAATTCTCGGCTGGCGCGAGTACGTACGCGGAATTTATTGGCAGGCGATGCCCGAATATCTCGAGCGTAACGCCATGCAGGCGACTGCGCCGTTACCCGATTTTTATTGGCACGGCGACACGGACCTCAACTGCTTGCACGAAACCATCGAGCAGACCCTGCGTTACGGCTACGCGCACCACATTCAACGCTTAATGGTGACGGGCTTGTTCGCAGCGCTTTTTGGTGTCGATCCGCGCCGGGTGCACGAGTGGTATTTGGCGGTGTACGTCGACGCCGTCGAATGGGTGGAACTGCCGAACACGCTCGGCATGTCGCAGTATGCCGACGGTGGCGTGATGGCCTCCAAGCCTTACGTGGCGACTGGCAAATACATCGATCGGATGAGCGATTATTGCCGGCGGTGTCGTTTCGATCCTGCACTCGCCACCGGTCCGCGCGCCTGCCCGTTCACGACCCTGTATTGGGATTATCTTTTCCGTCACCAGCGCGCCCTAGCCGGTAATCCGCGTATGGCTCTGCAGTTACGCAACGCGGCGCGTTACGACGCCACCGAGCGTCGGGCGATCACCACGGCGGCTGCAGCGTTGCGCAAGCGACTATCGTCGAAGGGAGCGTGAAGACCCATGCGCGGCGTCGCCAAAGCGAATTTGCCGGTACGCACTTGTGCCCACTGCGGACGGCCGTTCACCTGGCGCAAGAAATGGGCCCGCGATTGGGAGCAGGTGAAATACTGCAGCGAGGCCTGCAAGCGCGCGAAACGCCCATCTGCGTAGTACCCTACGCAGCGGAGCACGAATCATGACTACTGCAGCATCCAACCTCTCGCAGCGCTTTCCCGGTAAGCGCGCCTTCATCACCGGCGCCGCCAGCGGGCTCGGGCTCGCTTGCGCCGAAATTTTGGCGCGTGAAGGCTGGCGACTATTTTTGACCGACGTCGATGCCGCGCGGCTCGATCTCGTCGCGCAAAGTCTCGCGCGCGATGGTGTGCAGGTCGGCGCCGGCGCTTGCGACATTCGCGATAGCGCCGCGTTGCGCGCGATCGTCGATTCGGCCGCCGCTGCGGCCGGTGGCCTCGATCTCGTAATCAGCAGTGCGGGGGTCGCTGCCGCCGGTCCGTTCCACCACACGACCGACGAAGATTGGCACTGGTTGTTCGACATCAACGTGCACGGCGTCGCGAGCACCTGCCGCGCCGCCCTCGCGCATATGGCGAACGGCCGTGGTGGCCTCATCATCAACATCGCGAGTGCCGCGAGTTTTTGCACCGGTCCGCAGATGTCGATCTACAACGCCGCGAAAGCCGCCGTGGTGGGTTTGAGTGAAACGTTGATGCAGGAATATGCCGAGCACGGCGTACAAGTGACGGTGGCGATGCCCGGCTTTTTCCGCACGCGACTGATCGAGTCCGCACGCGGTACCGAACGCACGCTGGCTGCCGCGCGTAAACAACTCGACGACTCTGGCATCGAAGCCGAAGAGGTTGCCGAGGCGATGTTGTTCGCCGCTGCGCGCGGCCGCACGCACTTCGTCTATCCCTCCCAGTATGCTTTCCTTTGGCGCTTGAAGCGTGCAATGCCGCAACGCTTTCAAAAGTTGCTACCGCGTCTCATCAAGCGCCGCACCTGACACTCCGCCGCCGCCGAGAGCCGTCCATGCCCGCACCGTTCCATCTCGCGATTCCCGTGCACGACATCGCTGCGGCACGACGGTTCTACGGTGAGTCGTTCGGTTGCCCAGAAGGGCGCAGTGCGCCCGAGTGGGTCGATTTCGATTTCTTCGGACATCAACTCGTCGCGCATCTCGATCCGACGCGCCGCGCGTTCACGCCGCCCGCCCATTCGAACGCGGTCGACGGCCATGACGTGCCCGTGCCGCATTTCGGTGTGGTGCTCGAATGGTCCGTATGGCACGCGCTCGCCGAGCGACTGCGCGAGATCGGTACACAATTCGTGATCGAGCCGTACATTCGCTTTGCCGGTGAAGTCGGTGAGCAGGCGACGTTCTTCCTCTACGACCCGTCCGGCAACGCTCTCGAATTCAAATCTTTTCGCGACCCCAGCAGGCTGTTCGCCAAGTGAGCGCCACGGGGGCCGTACGACCACTTGAGCACCTGCTCGAGTTGCGCGACGGCTTGCGCACGTATTGTCGCGAATATGTCGGTCCGACGCAGGAGTGGCCGGTGGTATGTTTGCCCGGCATCACGCGCAATTGCCGCGACTTCGAAGATCTCGCGCCCGAGCTTGCGCGCACGCGTCGTGTGTTCACCCCCGACCTGCGTGGGCGTGGGCGCTCGGACCGTGATCCGGATTGGCGGCGGTACAACCTCGATAGCTACGTCGCCGACGTCGTCGCGTTAATGGATCATTTCGCGCTCGGCCGCGTCGTCATTATCGGCACATCGCTGGGCGGCATCATCGGTATGACGCTAGGTGCACGACATCCGCAGCGCCTCGCCGGACTCGTGCTGAACGACATCGGGCCGGAACTCGATCCCGTCGGGCTCCAACGCATCGGAAGTTCGGTTGGTGAACCGTTGAGTGTCGTCGATTGGGATGCCGCTGCCGAGCGTGCTCGCGTCGGCTACGCCGCGATACTCCCCGATTACACCCCCGACGCTTGGCAAAAATTTGCGCGTCGCATCTATCGCGAAATCGCTCCGGGTCGAATCGAGCGTGACATGGATCCCGGCATCGCGCGCGCACTCGCGGAATATCGTGGTGGGCCGCAGGACTTTTGGCAGGAGTTTGGCCTGCTTACTGCTTTGCCGATGCTGTGCTTACGCGGCGAATGGTCCGATCTTTTGTCTGCCGCGACGCTTCGGGCGATGCAGCGTGCGCACCCGCAGCTGCAAACGGTCACGATCACCGCGCGTGGCCACACCCCGACGCTCGACGAACCGGCGAGTCGGGCGGCGATTAACGCGTTTCTGGCGACGCTTCCGCGCGCGGTCTGAACAGCACCGAAATCAGAATCGACGCGCCGATGATGGCGCCGATGATGGCGAGAGACCAGACGATCGGAAATTTGCCGTCGAACGCTTCGTTGAGCCAGACCATCTTCGCGCCAACGAACAACAAGATCAGACCGAGTCCGTATTTCAAAAACCGGAACGCCTGCACCATGCTCTGCAACACGAAGAACAACGAACGCAGCCCGAGGATCGCGAACACGTTCGACGTGAAGACGATGAACGGTTCGTTGGTGAGCGCAAAGATCGCCGGCACCGAATCGACAGCGAAGATTACGTCACTGAATTCGATGAATGCCAACGCGACGAACAATGGCGTCACCCAAAGTTTGCCGTCGATACGCAGCCACAGGGCGTCGCCGCGAAAGTCGGGCGTCACAGGCACCAGGCGCCGTACCAGGCGAATCACCGGATTGTTCGCCGGATCGAGCGGCTTCTCCGGTAGGAACAAAATCTTGAGGCCGGTCGCGATCAGGAACACGCCGAATAGCACCACGACGAAGTGGTACTGCATCAACACCGAACCGAGCGCGATGAACAAGGCGCGGAATGCGAGCGCACCGAGGATGCCGTAGAACAAAACTTTTTGTTGATATTGCGCCGGCACGGCGAAATACGAGAACACGGCGACGAATACGAACACGTTGTCGATAGCGAGCGCGTATTCGACGACATAGCCGGCGAGAAATTCGAGCGTCGCGTCACGAGCGAGGGTCGCGTGGGCGAGACCGGCTAGTTCCGGACGAGTCGGCAATTCGTGCAGCAAGAATTGGTGAAGACCTAACGCGAAGCCGAGCGCGAGCAGCACGAACACGACGCTGCGGATCGCGGCTTGACGCACCGTCACCGTGGCGTCGGGTTTGGCGAGTGCGCCTAGATCGAAAGCGATGATGCCGAGGACGGCGACGACGAACGCGCCGTAGGCCCACCAATAGTCTGCGAACGGCAGTAGTACGAGATCTTGCATGGCGGCGATTGTGCGCCGCTGTGCTGCTGCGGAAAAGCAGAATTATCAGTGTTATATGTTCGGAAAAACCGAATCAATCGACGAACGCATATCGCCAGCGATCACCATCGGAGCGAATATGGCCGGCGGTCGGCAGCGGAAAATGTGCCGGGAGAATTAGCGTCGCCGTGTCGGAATGCGTTTCGACGAAGCGTCGGCGGCAAGCGGCTGACGCAGCCGGATCTTCGCAAAACGCCGACGACCACTCGGGATATTTGACCTGCAGAGGGTGATGAATGGTGTCGCCGCTGAATATGCCGTGCGCATGTTGCGAACGCAGATGGATCACCACGTTACCCGGCGTGTGGCCGGGCGCGGCTTCGAGTTGCAGCAGACCTTCGATCTCGTGATCGGAGGCGACGAGATCCGCCTGGCCGCTCTCGACCACCGGTAATACGCTGTCGGTGAACGAGCCGTAACTAGCCGAGTTGTCGGCACGCCACGCCGACTCGCGCGCTTCGAACTCGCGGCGTGCGAATACGTAACGTGCATTCGGGAACGTCGGCACCCAGCGACCGTTGGCGAGCCGTGTGTTCCAACCGACATGATCGCCGTGCATGTGAGTACACATGACGTAGTCGACCGCGTCGGGATGCACGCCGAGCGCATCGAGTTCGCCTAGCCAATTGGTGCGCAAGCCGTGAAAGATCGGGTGACCGCCGCGGTCTTTGTCGTTACCCATGCAAGTGTCGACGAGTATCGTGCGACCCGCATGTCGGATGACATAGGTGTGGAAGGTCAAAAATCCTTGCCGCAACGCGGCATCGGCGTAGCGCGGCACGAGCCATTGGCGTTCCGATGCGATGAGTTCCGGCACCGAGTCTGGCAGGAATTGCGCGAACGGCATCGGGATCGTCTCGATCTCGAGTACGGTGTCGATGCGCGCAGCACCGATAGAAAGTGGTCGCATGCGGCGAGAATAACGGATAGCGCCGGCGTTCGGCTGGCGGATCGTAGCCTCGACCTTTACGATGGCTCATCGCAACGACGCTATGGGACGGGAGCCGGCGTGCACGCAACGATCGAGCAAAAATTGGGCCCGGTGCTGCTGGCTCCTGGCTACACCCGCTGGAACGCCCGGACGTACCTCTTCTCCGCGTTCATCACCATCGGCATGTTGGCCTTCATCGCCTTCATCCAACCCTATTTATTGAATGCCAATCTGAAAGTGCCGGCCGATCAGCAGGGGCGCGTGCTCGGTTTACTCGGCGTCTCGAACGAGATCATCTCGTTGCTCTTGGTCGCACCGTTCGGCGCCTTGTCGGACAAGGTGGGGCGCCGCCCCGTTTACGCACTCGGTTTTCTTTGGCTGGCTGCCGGATTTTTTCTGTACCCACTCGCCACCACGATCCCACAACTGCTCGGTTGTGCGCTGTTCTTCTCGGTCGGTGTCGCGGCGGTCGGTTGTATGTTGGCGACTGTGCTCGCCGACATACCGGCCGAGCGTTCGCGTGGATTGTTCGTCGGCATCACCGGCTTTTGCCAGGGCTTGGGTGCGACGCTCGCCGTGCTAGTGCTCGGTCGCGTGCCGCAAAAACTCGCGGCCGGTGGCCTCGATCCGATGACCGCTGGCCGCATCACCCTCGGCGTCGCCGCAGGTCTTTGTATCCTGACGGCAATTCTTTGTTGGTTGGGGCTCAAGCGAGGTCGGCCGGGCGGTGACGCCGAGCGCATGCCACTGCGTCAAGTGCTTGCCACCGGTCTCGCTGCGGCGCGTACGAATCCGCGAATTTGGTTCGCCTACATGCTGCAGTTCGTTTCGTTTGCCGATCGCATCATCATCGGCACGTACTTCAGCGCGCGCCTGCAACAAACCGCCATCGCACACGGGCAAACCGTCGCACAAGCGACCGCGGCTGCGACCAAACCGTACGTCATCGCGAATTCGGCCGGGCTCTTGTGCGCGATATTTTTCGGTATCGCACTTGATCGCATGAACCGGGTCACCGCCGGTGCTGTCGCGATGTTCGTCGCCGGCGTCGGCTACATCGCCGGCGGTTTCGTGGGTGACCCGACGAGCGAATGGATCACCTTGGTTGCCGTGTTGCTGGGCATGGGACAAATCTGCGCGATCCTCGCCAGTCAAACCGTTCTCGGCCAAGAGGCACCCGCAGAGGTGCGCGGCGCTGTGTTCGGACTCGCCGGAATCTTTGCGTCACTCGGAATTTTGTTCACCTCGTCGGTCGGCGGTTGGTTGTACGACGTCGTCGATCAAGGTGCACCGTTCTTTTTGATCGGTGGCGTCAACATGATTGTGATGCTGTTCGGTCTATATTTGCTGCGAGCGCGACCGACGCTCTGACGTTTGCGGTCACCGCATGCTGCGCATCGCCACTTGCCGGCCGCTGCCGGAACCCGATCCTGATGAAAACCTTCTATTGGCCGCACTCGCGGCGCGAGGCGTTGCTGCGCGCATGGTCGCCTGGGACGACACGAACGAATCTTGGGAGACCGGCGCGACACTGATTCGTTCGACCTGGGATTACGTCCACCATCTCGACCAGTTCTTGCGTTGGATCGATCGCGCCGCCCGCGGACTTCTATGGAACCCCGCGGCGGTGTTGCGCGATAACGTCCACAAATCTTATTTGCTGAGGCTTGCTGCCGCCGGGGTGGCGGTCACGCCGACCGTACTGGCGACCCGCGGCTCGCAGCAATCCCTGCCCGACTTGGCCGCCGCCGCGCGCTGGCACGACGTCGTCGTCAAACCTGCGGTCGGTGCGGGCTCGTTCGCGACCCATCGGCTGCAAGATGTGTCGTCGGCAGATTCCCGCCGCTTGTTCGACGAGTTGCTCGCCCAGTACGACATGTTGATCCAGCCGTATCTCGAGAGCGTCGAGGGGCATGGCGAGCGTGCACTCGTCTGGATCGACGGCGCGTTCACGCACGCCGTTCGTAAAACGCCGAGATTTGCCGCCGACGTCGAAGTCGTCTCCGAGGCGCTACCGATCGCCGCTGACGAACGCGTCGTCGCCGAACAGGCTTTGGCTGCTGCGCTGGCCGGTGCCGGTGGCGGTGCAGGCGTCGATACGCACGATTTGCTCTATGCGCGCGTTGATGTCGCGCGCGATGCACGCGGCCGAGTGGTCGTGATGGAACTCGAGCTCGTCGAGCCGTCGTTGTTTTTGCTGCAATCGCCGCTCGCGCTAGAGCGCTTCGTCACCGCGATCGCGGCGCGACTGGTTTAACTTCGATCGTCGCCACTGCGCACGACGAGACGTGTGCCCTCAGGCGCGATGTGCGTCGCTGGCGATCGACCGCTGAAAACGAGTCGGCAGCTCGGATCGATCGCCGAGTCGTGCCAAATCACCGGCAAACCGCCGGCTGATCGTGCGGCGCCCCAAAAGTTTTCGCTAGCGGCGAAATCGCTAGTCGGTAAGTCGAAACCGACGAACGTTCCGCAATGCGACGGATGCGGCGCGATATCCCCGTGAGTCACGCGCTCGAGCACAGTGAGCATCGTGCCACCCGGATCACGAAAACCGAATTCGTTGAAGCGACCCGGCTCGTCGATGTCGAAAGCGAAGAGTGCGCCCGCCTCGCGTAGCGACCGTCGCGCGACGTCGATTCGATCGGCGACGCAAGTGATCGACGGTGACGGAAACTTATATTGGTGTAGCCCCAAAAATATCTGGCCATCGCCGACCACGGCATAGGGGTGCGGCCACACCGGTAACGTTTCGCCGACGCTGAAACCGAGATTACGATAAAAATCGATCGAGGCGACGAGGTCCGCAGTGGTGATGCTGATTTCGTGGAAGCGACCGGGGCAGCCGATCATCGATCGATGCCCGCCTGCCACAACACGAACGCATATTCTTCGGCGACTTCGCGATAGCGCTCGAAGCGGCCCGATTTTCCGCCGTGGCCGGCTTCCATGTTGGTGCGCAGCAGCAACGGTCGATCGTCGGACTTCAGTGCGCGCAGTTTTGCGACCCACTTCGCAGGCTCCCAATACTGCACCTGGCTATCCCACAATCCGCTGGTTACGAGCATCGCCGGGTATGCTTTACGGGCGACGTTGTCGTAGGGCGAGTAGGACAGCATGTAATCGTAGATCGCTTTGCTCGCCGCCGGATTACCCCACTCGTCGTATTCGTTGGTGGTGAGTGGAATGCTCTCGTCGAGCATCGTCGTGACGACATCGACGAACGGCACGTGGGCGACGAGTGCGCGATAGTCGTCGGGCGCTAGATTCGCGATCGCCCCCATCAGCAAGCCACCGGCGCTGCCGCCCATTCCGAACACCCGTTTCGGATCCGCAATTTTCTCGGCGACCAAAAAATGCGTTACGTCGATGAAGTCTGTGAAGGTATTGCGCTTGCGCTGCAATTTGCCGTCTTCGTACCACGCGCGACCCATTTCTTCGCCACCGCGGATATGCGCGATCGCGTACACGAATCCACGATCGACCAACGACAGGATCCCGGAACGAAACGACGGTTCCGAGGTGAGACCGTACGAGCCATAGGCGTATTGATAAAGTGGAGCGGTGCCGTCGAGCTTCGTGCCTTTGCGGTACAGCAAGGACACCGGAACTTTCGTGCCGTCGCGCGCCGTGGCGTAGCGGAATTCAGCCACGTAGTGCGCCGAGTCGAAATCACCGAGCACCGGATCACGCTTCCGCAATTCTCGTTTGCCGTCGGCGAACGAATAATCGTATGTAGTCGTCGGTGTAGTCGGTGAAGAATAACTGTAACGCAGTGTCGTCGATGTGGTCTCCGGGTTCGAGCCGATACCCATGACATAGGTCGGGTCCGGCGCATCGACCAAAAAGTCGCGACCGTTACGCCAGCCATGCAACCGCAATTTTTGTAGTCCACCTGACCGCTCTTCGACCACCAGCCAATCGTCGAAGACGTCGAATTCGCCCACGAACGCATCGGTACGATGTGGAATCACGTCGCGCCAAGCCGTCCGGTCGGACACTTTTGCGATTGGAACGTCGACGATTCGAAAATTCTTGGCTTGCCAATTGGTGCGCAGCACGAAGCGATCACCGAGATCCTGCAAGTCGTATTCATGATCGCGTTCGCGCGCGATCGCAACCTTGAACTCCAGTCGCGAATCGTGCGCGTCGGCATACCGCACTTCCGAGGAAATGGTGCTTTGCGCGTTGATGAAGATGAATCGATCGGTCTTCGACTTCGCAACCGACAAATAGAAGCTGTCGTCGTCCTGCGCGTAGACGAGCGAGTCTCGCTCGACCGGCGTACCCCGAACGTGTTTATAAACTTTGTCGCCCAGCAGTGTGACCGGATCCTTGCGAATATAAACGAGCGTCGCATCGTCGCCGGCCCAAGCGGCCATGGCTTCGACGTTCTCGAGCGTTTCCGGCAGCAGTTCGCCTGTTGTTAAATCTTTGAAGCGAATCGTGTATTGACGACGGCCGACGGTGTCCTCGGCGAACGCGAGCCAGCGTCCGTCGTCGCTCACTTCGAGCGCGGCGAGCTGATAAAACCCGTGGCCTGCCGCGCGAGCGTTACCGTCGATCAAGATCTCTTCCGGCGCCGACGTCGAACCCTTGCGGCGCGCGTGGATCGGGTACTGCTGACCGGTTTCATAGCGGGTGTAATACCAATAGCCACGATGCCGCACCGGTACCGACGCATCGTCCTGCTTCAAGCGACCGACGATCTCGTCGTACAACTTCTGCTGCAACGGCGCGAGAGGTGCCATGAGCTTTGCATGCCACGCGTTCTCGGCTTCGAGATAGGCGAGCATTTGGGGGTCTTTGCGTTGATCGTCGCGCAGCCAGTACCAAGGGTCTTCACGCGCGCCGAACGGCGAGGGCACGGCGTGCGGTTTTTGC
>Ga0214917_10005344_pt1 | contig 13756 bp, 14 predicted proteins | sample LL_1208_BB_MetaG_FD_177983 | JGI IMG/M metagenome (GOLD analysis project Ga0214917, IMG submission 177983) | Freshwater microbial communities from Lake Lanier, Atlanta, Georgia, United States - LL_1208_BB | ecosystem: Environmental > Aquatic > Freshwater > Lake | place: USA: Georgia | collected... | reverse complement strand
GGGCTCGACGTTTCCCCCCCCCCCCCCCCCTCCCTTTTTTTTTTTTTTTGAAACGATCTCTGTATAGCAGGCACCACCGACGGAGATGGGTCTGAAGGTGTACTACTGCGAGGACCTCACGTCCAAGGACCGAGAGCACTTCATGAACTTCTACCACTTTTGGTCCTCCCCCGACCAGACTGGCAACCTCCTCTTTTTCCCGGGAACGTTCCTCGTCAGCTGGGAGTCCGACCGTACGGGAGATATCGAGGCTTTCCTGGTGCTGGACCGGGCGACTCTCCTCCTGGAGACGCTGGCATACCGCACCACCCTCGTTGCCAGAACCCTCCTCCAACAAACTCAAAGAGAGCTGGGGAACGACAAGACGATAAAAACCGTCTGTCCCACGTGGAACACAAAGAAGTCAGAACAACTCACTTCGATAGGGTTCCGGCGACCCTCCTGGCTCTTTAACCACCACGTCATGACCTTCCGGGGCCCCGAAGAGGAGGAGGTGAAAGGGCCCTTCACGTGTTGGTTCATCAAGGCGTAGGTCAGAGGGAAACAAAAACGCACTCCGGCGGCACTGCGTTGGGTGGATACCCTTCTGAGAGGTCGTTGGGGGTTTGAGCCCGTCAGGGTCCCACACCGGCGGTTCCACCGAGGCGCCTTGTGACCCCCGATACCTCCGGCAGGGCGAGGAACTCCGGGATGGACACTTTCCGGGACTCGGTGACCTGCACGTACATACGCACCAGCTCGTTGTCGGCCGCAAAAGGGACTTCTTTGAGCAGGCGCCTGAAGAAGTCCCTGATGTTGACCGTCGGGTTGAACCGCCACAAGCACATGTCGGAGTCGCGGCGGAGGTGGTGTTTGTGTCGGCAGATGACGCGCCCCTTGTAGAAGAGCACGGACTCGGCGAAGTCGAAGACGACCGGCACCACCCCGCCGCTGGGGAGCGTGGCGGCCAGGTACCTCACCGTCGGCTCGGCGGTTGGGCGCAGGAGGAGGTTGGCCAGCTTGAGGTCTCTGTGGAAGCCCTTGAGGCCCGCGACGCCGCCCTCGAGAAGGTGGTTGACGACGCACAGCGAGTGGAGGATGCAGTGGGACAGCCGCTCGGGGTGGTCCGTCACGTACTGCTTCATGTCCACACCGGTGTAGTCCTTCAGGAAGTAGAGCCAGCCCTGTTTTGTGAAGTACCCGTGTATGGTCTGCGTGAACGCCGGACACAGTCGGGACAGGTTGCTGGAGACCAGCAAGTCGTTCAGCCCGCCCTGGGTCCGAACGCAGCGCCTGTCGGCGCGCACCACCAGGGGGGTGTCGGTGAACAGCAGGTACCCTTTCAGCACATAATCGTGCTCCTTGCCGGAGACGCGGTACAGGACCTTGTCCTCTGTCTTCTTGAGAGCGGACTCGACATTGAAGGACTTCAGCTCCGCTGGGTCCAGTTTTCTGACCGACAAGACCTCGCAGACCTCCCGGACTTGATGCTCGCGGGACCGTTGGACTTTGGGCATCTCGTGTGAAAAAGCCCCAGGAAATGTTTTTTTTTTTGATAAACCCAAAGCTCCACGCCCCCCAGATCAGACCGCTGTTTTACACTGATCTTGCCGTATGTAATGAGAAACCCGGCGGAAAGGACGGTCGACGCCCTGAAAAAACTGCCCCTGGAATTGCAGGGACACGTGCTCAGCTTCGTCCCTACAGTCTTCGACGCCCTGAGACCCCTGATCGAAAAGCTGTTGCGGCGCTTCGTCCCGCTTGACAGAGGGTACGTGTGGTGGATGAACCCGCCCTCGGGAAAGCTGTCCAGAAGGTGGATCCTGGTTGGGCTGCGAAAAGAACAGTCCCTCTTCTGGTACTTCTACGTCCGGGCGGTGCCGTCGACAGAAGACCCCCCTCCTCTGCGGAAAAGGTACACGTACCACATCTACCCGTGCGGACGGGACTCCTGGTACGGCATCGAGTGGAGCGTGGTCTCTCACACCCCACTGCAGGTCCTCTCGGTCACTCTCTGAGACCCACTCAGCTTGACCGGGACGAGGGAGAACAGGTCGTCGAAAGTCTCTGTGGCCTTTTCTCTTGACTTGAAGTATACCCGGAGCACGGCGCAGTCCTCTGTTGTGCGAAGGGTTCCCGACACGTTCCCTGTCCCGAACAACAGAAAGCTGTCCAGGTACCCGCTCACCCTCGCCGGTCTCCCTGTCACCACGGAAATTACGTTGACGTCCTGCGTCACAGACAGCACACTCTCCAGCGGCACCAGCGTACGGGTGGCGCCCGTGTGCAGACTGAGGAACTTGCTTCCGTTGACCAGGACGTGGCGAATCATTCCCTGTCCGACGTACAAAAAGAGTGAGAGCGTTTTGGTTCGAGTAACAAGCAACTGGTCCTATTCACTAACGAGGACGAGACCTTCAAACGCTTGGTGGTTTACACCTTTAGTGCACCCTTTGTGGTCCTGAACCTGCAAAAAAAAAACGCCCTCGGCGAGGCCAGCTACGCCCGGAAGAGGGTCCTCTTCGACTGCCGGCGTCCGCCGAGGTAGGCGACCACCTCACGGTGGCCGTGCTCGGCCGCAATATCGTTACACTGCGAAGTCTCCCGGCAGGTCCCTGACTCCAGGAGGTACTTGACGACCTCCACCTGCCCCGCCGCCGCCGCCCCGTCGAGCGCCGCCGGCGCCGCGGAAGACACGGCGAAGTGGCGCAGGTTGCAGAGCCAGGCGACCGTCGCAACGTGACCCCGCTCCGCGGCCCGCTCCAGCGCAAGGGGGGTGGCCCGGCAACGCCTCTCCGCCACAAAAAACTTGGCCACCTTCAGGTGGCCCCCCTCGGCCGCCTTCACCAGGCTCGCGGACTCGGCCTGCCTCCAGCGCGCTTCCCAGGCCTCGCGCGGGTACAAGGTCAGGCGGTCGCGAAACCTGAGGAGCCAGGCGACCGCCTCCAGGTTCCCGTGGACGGAGGCGCGCAGCACCTCGGTCATGAGCTGGTACCTGGTGTCCGGGAGAACCTCCACCCCGGACTGTGGGCAGAAGCGCGGGAAGCAGCCGGTAGAGAGGCACCACTTGAGGTCCTTGAGACGAAAGGGACAGAGCTGCTCTCTCGACCAGAAGCTGTCGAGAAGGTACTCGGCCACCCCGGCGTGCCCGTGGTCCCACGCGGCGACCACGTCGCGGATGCACGGCTCACGGTGCGCGCACAGGTACCTCACGACCTCCATCTGCCCACCACCCGCCGCGGCCTTCAGACCCCCCCTGCTCCCCGCGGCCTTCAGGAGGAAGGACTTCCGGCTTGGGGCCAGGTCGATAACCCCAAACAGATACTTGACGACCTCCAGCTGACCCCTGCTCGCCGCGGTCTTCAAGAGGAAGGTGGTGTGCCGGGGGGGTCCCTTCCCGACGAAGTAGTCACGAACGACCCCCAGCCAGCCGAAGGCGCAGGCCTGCGCCACCGAGAAGAGGAACCCGCTGACGTGGTCGCACAGCGCGTCGCAGGCCGCGACCGTCGGAGAAGTGTTCTCCAAAACGAAAGATACCGTCCTCGACATGATGACGTGCGACACACCAGAAAGCCCTCGCCTTCACTTTTTATCTGACGGCGTTGGGGAAAGACGGCGTTGGGGAAAAAACAAGAGTCTCGTTCAGAACCTTCTCCACGGCCCGCTGAACGCTCCACCTCTGTGCAAAACGCTCGTAAAGCGGCAACACTCGTAGCCTCGTAGCCACCTAGAGGCCCAGCTTTTCACGGACGTCTTCAATAAAGTACCACTCGCGCGTGAGCGGCACCCTCTTGTGCCGCAGGGCCCGGTGGAGCCGAGTCTCCTCCCTGCGGCCCTCCTTCACGGAACGGAACTTGAGCACGCGGAGCAGCTCCACGCGCGAGGGGTCGTCTCGGTGCACCTTCTCCCCCCGCGGCATCACCACCCCGAACCCCCGCGACAGCCGGAGCGCAGGCGTCTGCGCGGTGAACCCGACCTTCACAAAGCCCGTCCCCCGGAGAGCCGCCACGTAGACATAGGACGCCACCGAGCGAGAGCGCGTCCTCTTGAAGATGTCGCAGATGGCGGGCAGCCTAGACGCACCGGCCGGATGCGGCTGCGAGCTCCGGGTGTTCTGGAAGATGGCCAGAGACATGACCTGTAGAGGCACCCCAAAAAAGTGCGCGTGCGAGTCAGGAGGGGAAGGAAAGCACTTCACAGCCGGGTCGTGTCCATCGAGAAGTCGAGGGTGGGAAGGCTGCACGCATACTGCTTCCTCATCCTATCGAGCTCCTCGTTGGTGAAGCGCAGGAGCAGCTGGCAGTTCTCGAGCAGGACAGCCTCCGGCAAGCCCCTCGAGATGTACTGCCGGACCTGGTCCGAAATGCTCGCCGTCAGCATCTCCAGGGTCTGCAGGTACCGCCTGCTCTTCTCCTCCTTCCGGTGGTCCCTGTACAGGAGGGCCCTCCACTGCTCCGTGTCCACCCTGTTCAGGAGGAACTGAACGCCCAGCTCGTCCCGCCGCCGGCCCGCGCCGTCCAGAAAGCGGCGCAGCCTCGGGACCGTCACGCCCGCCAGGTGGTTGCTCAGACGCACCACCTCAGATACCTCGGGCGGGAACGACCGGAGGTTCCGCACGATCGCGTTCACGTTCTCGCAGCCGTGGGCGCGGGGGTCCACCGCAACCCCGCGGTTCTGCTCCAAGAAGGCGAAGTAGTGAGGGTTGTGGACCGGCCCGCCCTCCAGCGCCCTCCCCGTCCGCCAGGAGAAAAAGGTGTGGCAGGACGTGCACCACATCTGGTCGCACCCCGACAGCTTGTAGATGCCCTGGCGGCACTTCGGGCAGGGCTTCGTGTTCTCGCGCAGCAGGCGCACGGTGGCCGCTTCCTCTTCGCGGCACTCGTGACCCGGCTGCTTCTCCGCATGGCACTGCGCGCAGAAGCTCCTCTCGCAGAGCCCGCACCGGTAGGCCGTGGAGAGCTGCCCCCGGCACCCGGAGGCGGGGCAGCCCATCGTGAACACCGCGCGCTCGCCCGCCTCCCGCGGAGCCTCCTCCCGCGCGTTAATCAGCTCCCTCAGCCTCCTCCTGAGGTCCCAGAGCTGCCGCCGGATCTCGTACACCTCCTTGGCCCGCTGCTCCCGCAGAGGCCGCGCCCTCGCCTCCTCCTGGAGCCGACCCAGCTCCACCTCCGCCCTAGACAACAGGACGTCCTTCTGGTGCTCCCGGTACTCGCCGTCCAGGAACGCCCGAGGCAGCACCGACCGCAGGAACTCGTCGTTCCACAGAACGCGGCACGACAGGCACTTGGCGTCCACGGTGCTCTCCACCAAGTACCGGCGCACGCACGCCTGGCAAGACTCGACCTGGCAGGACGGACAGACCACCCGCTTACGGGTAGCCTGGTTGAAGGTCTCGCAGCAGATACCACACTCCATCTGTCCTGCCGAGAAAAGACGTGGCAAAAAAAGACCGGAGGGGTCAAAGGTCGACCGACAAGAACACCTTGCACAGGACCCACACCACGCCCAGCGCAGCCGCCTCCACAAGGGCGTGGTAAGGAAACCGCCCGAAGCGGAGCATGGTCGTGCAGTTCACCGTCTCGTTGTGAAGGAGAAGAGTGAGGACCGCAACCCCCGAAACAAGTGGCACGGCACACTCTTGAAGCACCACCACTTCCTTGGAGTAGTAGAAGGACAGGAGGACGAACAAGAGCACCTGCGTGCTGAAGTAGTACATGAACGGGAGGGAGAGCACCGCGTAGACGTCGACGACGACGAGCCCACAGACCAGCGCCACGAGGAAGTTCGACGGTGCCCTGCGGGTAAACCGCCACAAGGCGTAGAAGTAGAACGCGTTCACCACGTACGCCAACACGTGGATCACCAGCACCTGCGACTTTCCAGGGACGTGGACCGCGTGGGACAGGAAGTGAAACACCTCAAATGCCAAGAATGAAGCGATCAACCCACGGACGGGGAAACTCTTGGCCCGAAGCAGCGCCGAGGTCAGCACCGCCACCGAGAGCAGGACCAACAGAGAAGACACCGGCTGAGCGACGAGGACGTCTCGCTGCGGCACCTCACACGTGTCGAACGGGAACGTGTACATACCGATGTGTATCAAGAAAAGAAGATGTTCCCCTCGAGCCACATCTTCTTGTAGTCCTCCCTCCGGTCCTTCCTGTAGTACCCCCGGTACGATTTGTACGCGACCACCTCCAGGCTCTGGTCGACGATGAGGTTGTCGCAGAAGGGAGGGTGGACGAGCGCAACGTCCAGCTTCAGCCCCCGGGCCTCGTACCGACCCAGGCGGATCGAGCCGTCCCCCAGCCCGCAGAACTCCCGGAAAACCTCCCCGAGGAACCCCGGCCCCGTCACGTGCAGGTGGGAGGGACCCGGGCACCGACGCAACACCCGCTCCGTGCACCGCCCGACGAGCATTTCCAGAAACTCGTTCCTCGGCGTCGATGCCAGGTACGTCAGGAGCATGGTGTCCTGACGGTCGCGACAGAGGACCACGTCCGCATCCGCCGGAAAGAACTGCCGGAAGGCCCTGCAGAGGACCACCTTGCTGTCGAAGTAAACTCCGCCGTAGTGGTACAGCACGCAGTACCTCCAGAGGTCCGTCTTGAAGGAGATCGGCACCAGCGAGTCGTACGCCTCCAAAACGACGGCGGGGAAGGTGTCCTTGACGAACAGCCGCGCCTCCGCCAGGTCGAACATGCGATACGTGTACTCCGGGTTCAGCTCCACAAACGACATCTGCGCGTCCCGCATCTCCGGGCTCACGTCGTGAGACTCGTGCACCTGGAAGATGTTCAGTGGGATCCTCTGCGGGTAGACGAACTCGGGACAGGTCAGGCCCGCGGACGCCGCCTCAGGTGGCAGCGAGACTTTTATGATGGAAAAGTCTTTGCCGCAGGCCCCCACCTTCATGAAGTACCCCCACAGCAACGAAAAGAGCCCGACCTCCTCCCACCCCAGCGATCCCTCCGCATCCTCATCCTGGACATCCTTGCTCACTCGCCGGAGCGTTACCAGCACTTCCGAACTCGACCCGACGAAAAAAGCCTTGCAGGAGAAGTCGTGGCCACGAGAAGGAACGACCTCGTGGCAGTCCATGGGCAGAAAGTGGCTCCGGGGTCCAAACTCTAGCATACTTCATCGAAAGTTACGGGACAAACCCCCTTCCCCCCCCCTTCACCACCAAGTTCACTCACTTCCCTTATAAACATGACACAAGTATTCCGTTGGAGGCCCTCGCGGGGACAATCTCACAACTTTGGGGACGAGCTCGGGGAGTTTGTCGTGAGGACGATGCTGGCGGCAGCAGGCGTCGGAGGGGATAGGGTCGAGTTCCACTTCCACTTCCCAGAAAAAAGGGACCGCCGGGTCTTGTTCGGCGTGGGCTCGGTCGCGGACCTGGCGGCTCCCGGAGACGTGGTTTGGACGTCCGGGGTGCGGACCCCCGGCTCCTCGAAACTTTCGACGGGGATCGACGCGAGAGCCGTGCGCGGCAAGCTCAGCAGGGAGGCGCTGCGAGCCCCCCCGACGACACCCCTCGGCGACGGAGCCCTCATGCTCGCCTTCCTCCTGTCCCGAGACCCTGTCCTCTGCTGCAACCCCCGACAGAAAGGCCGGGTCTGCTTCCTCCCACACATCACGCAGGGCCTCGAAGACTGGCCCGCCGTGCCGTGGGACACGCTGGACGTAGACGTCATCAGCCCCCGGATGCCCTGGCAGCACGTCGTCCGGAAGATCATCGAGTGCGACTGGCTCGTCACCTCCAGCCTTCACGGCGTTATCGTCGCCGAGACGTTCGGCACCCCCTTCTGGTGGGTGGACTGGCCCCCGATCCCGGAGGGCGACTTCAAGTTCCGCGACTACTTTTCGGCCACGCGGGAGGAGAGCAGCTTCCCCCGGCCCACGCAAGACCTGACCAGGGCCCTCGTCGTCAAACCCCCAAACCCCTTCTGGGCAGACCTCAAGCCCGTCATCGGGGCCCTGTGGCAGTCCTTCCCGTGGGACATGTTCGGCGTCGCCCAACCCCCGCCGTTGCACGCCCGCCTGCCGCTCCCGCGGGACGCGCTGGCAGGCCCGACCCCAAAGAAGGTGATCAGCCTCTCCCCGAGCGGCGCGCTGAGCGCCTCCCACCGCCTGTACTGCGAGCGCCACGGCTACGCGCTCTGCCGGGAGGGGCCCGCCGCAGAGGCCAGCTTCCCACGAGACCAGCTGGTCCGCCTCGGGGCACCCGCCCTGCCCGCCGGCGGCGTCGACCAGGCCTGGGCGGAGGCCCACCTGCTGCCCCGAGAGGCGCTCACGGCGCTGGTCGTCCTCAACACCAAGTTCCACTTCGAGCTCGTGCAGCCCTGGGTGAGCATGCTGCTGGACCTCGGCTTCTCCGTCGCCGTCACCGCCCAGTTCATCGACGCAGAAAGGGAGAAAATAGTCCTCCGGTGCGGGCAGGCCGTCTCCCTGGTCTCGGCCGTCACGTCGCACAGGGCAGACACCGGGGAAGAGATCCGCGACTGGTACTACGGCCCGCAGGAGCTCAGGGCGACCTCCGCCACCGACTACCACGTGGCCGTCGTCCTCTCCTTCTACCCCCACTGGCCGGCCCCACCCAAACTTGCCCGGCACGCCACGCTGCTGGTGTGCCATGTCACCGCCAAGTACGACTGGAACCCGCAGCCGCCGCACCTCACCTACGTGAAGCACGGGCCCTGGGCGAAGGTGGGCCCGACCTTCAAGGGGCACCTGCTCGACGTCCTGCCCGTGCTGCCGCCGCCCGGCCCCGCGGCGAGGAGGGCCCCGTCCGAGAAAGTGGTCGTCATCCAAGGACGGGTTGAGATGTACCACCGCGCCTACGGCGCCCTCATCAGGGCCATCGAGCTCCTCCCCCCCGACCACGGCCTGACCTTCGTCGTGGTGGGCCGCGGCACCGCGGGGGACAGCTTCCCCCCCTGCATCCGCGTCGTGAGGGACTGCGGGGAGCAGGAGTTCGCCTCCCTCGTGCGGTCGGCCTACGTCCTGCTCGACTGCCTCGACTCCTCCATCATCGAGAGGGAGAACTACGCGGTCGACCGGCTCTCCTCCACCTACACCTGGGCCCTCTCCTGCGGGGTCCCCTTCCTCGGACACGTCTCCCTGCGAGACCAGTACGGCACCCGGCACGTCTACGACGATGACCCGGCCACGCTCTCCAGCGCTCTCTCCCACTTCGACCTCCTCACCCCGCAGGCCTACGTCGAGGAGTGCGCCCACGTCGAGAGGCAGGCCGCAGAGAAGTACAGCCAGAGCCTCCGCAACGTCCGAAGCGTCGTGTGGGCATAGTTTGCTTGCTCACTGCCCTTCCCTTTTGCTTGCCATCCTCCTCCCGCAGCCCCCACAAAAAAAAAGTGAAAAGGGAGAAGAACGGTCGAGGGAACGACAATGAATCCCTGGCACCACAGGTACAACAGGTCCCCCGTGATCAGGCAGGTGGTTCGCCGCAAATTGCCCCCCTTCGAGTTGGCGGCCCGCTGCTTGGAAGGCTTCTTTGAGAGGACGGAAGACTTCCTCGAGTTGCTGGACGTCTTTCCAGCCCTGCTCGACTCAGAATACCTGCTGCAGACGGTCGTGGTCGCGTTTGCCTCCCCCAAAAAACGGAGTAATCTGTGCGACCGTCTGTGGCTCTATGTGGTTGAGACGCTTCAAGACGTCGCAGCGCTGCACGAGGTGCTCCGCCGGTGGAGCCGGCTCCACTTCGGGGAGGTCAGGACGGTCGAGTTCGGCGGGCTCCGGTTCGACAACGCGCTGCGCGAGCTGGCGGGGCCGCGGGTCTCCGAGAGAGTGGCGCGCCTGGCGGAGTTTCTGAAAGTCGACTTCGCGTACGAAGGCCCCAAGCCCAACACGAGCGTGTTTGAGCAGCTGCTGGGGAAGTTGATCGCCGACGACGACGTCTACACCAGCCTCTTCCTCCACGTCCTCACCCGCTACCGGGCTCCCACCAGGGATTTGCACGCGCTCATGACAGACCCGCACTCCTGGAAGTCGCTCTCCCAGTTCCCCGGGTACAAGTATCACGAGAGCCTCCCCCACCCTGACCACGTCCTCCGAAGCAAGCCCGGCACAACCTATCTCGAACGAGCCAGCCTGCCCGTCTCGTTCTGCGGAGAGGAAGAGATCCTGGTGCTCGTCGGGGAAGCTCGGGGGGATCCGCCGCCCGGCTCTCGCGCTGACACCGTGGTGGTGGTGGAGGATCGCGCCGCGCGCACGGGGGGCAACGGCGAGTGCGTGGCCTCTTTCCAGTATAGGAGCGAGAGGACTAGGGAGAAAAAGCCGTGGAAGAAGGTCCGGCAGACCCTGGAACGACGCAGGAGTAGAAAGCAGAAGGAGCTCGGCCGCTCGAGGTGTCGCTGGATCAGGGCGGGGTCCGACCCCAGAACGGAGCAAGAGCGCGCCGAAGACGAGGAGGCTACTTTCTGGGAGGACCGGGAGAAAGAGGACGAGCAGGAAGAGCGGCGCTTTCGACGCCGGTCACGGCGCCACCGGTGGTCGTGGTGGGACGACATCTGACTTGCGTTCGTCTCGGATACCGAGGCATGAAGACCTTGCTTGTCGCAACCTTCAACCGAAGACCTCGTTGCTCGAATCTTCCTTTTCTTTTCCCGGGTTCTTTTCTGGACGCCAAGCTCGCAAGCGTTTTTTGGTCTCCTCGTCGACAGAAGAGCTTCCAAGTACCACTTCAAGGTTACGATACGAAGAAGTGTCACGAAGAGCTTGAACGACTCAGTGGTGCTGGCCGCCCTTCGAGAAAACTGGCGCGCGCTGGAGAGTGCCTCGGAGAGGCTACGTGACAACAAGGAGGTGGTAAAGCTCGCCGTCACCCTAAAAAAAAGAAGTTCTGCGTTGAAGAGGCCAAGGGACGACGAGGAATTTGCGGCGGAGCGGAAGAGGTGAGGCACTACTGAACGTGGAGGGTGCGTGACAACGCGACGTAACCCAACCTTGTTTTTTTCTGACCACCAAAACGGGGAGGCCCGCCGGCCTAAACCCGCCACCTCTGTCTGCACTACCACCTCCTGCATCTTTACTTTTTCGAGAAGGGAGCCTCCTGCGTGCCAGGAGGTAGGTACACAGGACCGCCAGCACCAGGAGGAGGCTGCTGAGTTGGAAGGACGGGTACTGGAACCACTCCACGAGCGGGTAGGCCGAGACGTTCTTCGCCAGGTCACGGACGTAGGCGGGCAGCGTCGCGAGTCCGGGAGGTCCTCGACAAGTCCACCTCGGACTGAGGGACTGAACCCAAGAAGAAAAAACGTAACAAACTCTGTCAGGCGTCTCATGTCAACGTCCCGTTCTTTGTAGGTCTTCTAGTTCTTGGGGTGTCCTTGGAAAGAACCACTCCTTCCGCCCAAAGTCGTAGAGGACAGAACACCAGACAGAGGATTCCCACCAGGGCTGGCCCGGGGCAGAGCCGTCCACCTCCAGTTCCGGGTGGTAGAACGTGGTAACCGTTTGCACCTTTGGACAAAAGCTGAGTACCGTCTGAAGGTTCGGGTACACGTCGAGCACCCCACCATAAATCTCCATATTTCGAAGACGTGGGAGAGTGGTGCCAAATCCGACGAACCGGGCGTCTAACTTGAGATGGTCGACGTTGGGGTTGCAGGTACCGCTCTGGCAGGAGACCACGCCACCAACGAGCTCGAGGTACTCAGCATGCCACACAAGGGAGTGTCTCAACTCGGCGGTTATGTGTGCCCTCTTCAGCTCGCTCCGGCAAGTCAAGAGGGTGTCGTAGCTCCTTTGGTCGTCGACTGTTATGTTCATGTGCTCGAGGTGCTCCAGCGTAGCGACCGCCGCGGCTGATTCGTTGTCTACGACACCTTGAAGGACCAGACTCCTGAGCTTGGGGCTACTTTTGGCAAGCGTCGGGAGAACCGATGTACCTTCGAGATCCCACCAGCACTCAAACTCTTCCAAGTGCTTCATTCTTCCGAGGGCGTCGCACAGGTTCCGCACAGAGAGAGGAGACACCGAGTAGTAACCGGTGAGGTTCAAGACTTGGAGGTTTTCCCCCAAGTTCTTGAGGCAAGAAAGCGAGTAATGAGCACCTGTGAACGTGACTGCGGTGATCGACTGCAGGGCTTTTCTCCCGGTCAGGCACTTGAACAGAGAGAAGGGGCCCCGGTAGGTCCTCACCACCCTCCTCCTCTTCCTCAGCGCCCTCCTACAAGACTCGTCCACGGCCGCAGGCAAACTAACGTCCACCCCGTTCGACTCCACACAAAGGGAGCTGCACGTCAAAACAAGGTTCTTCTTGTCGCACGGCGTTAGGTACGCGTTGCCACCGCACACCTTGAAATATCGCAGGAGTTCCATCCAATAACGGGTGGACGGAATGTCCGAACGTTGTAAGTCAATTTTTTTTTCAAGGCGCGGAGAAGAAGAAAAATCGTTACAAACTCTACACAAAGTAGGTTCAGTCCTGAAGAAACCACTCCTTCCGCCCAAAGTCGTAACAGCTGCTGCTCCACCTCGGGGCAGAGCCGTCCACCTCCAGTCTCGGGTGGTAAAGCGTGGTCAAAGTCTCCACCTTCGGACAGAAGCTGAGCACCGTCTGAAGATTATCGTAAAGCACCCCACTTTCGACGTCGAATATCTCCAGATTTTGCAGACGCGGGAGAAGGGTGCCAAACCCAACGAATTGGGCGTCCACTTTGAGATGATCGACGTGAGGGTTGCAGGTACCGCTTTGGCAGGAAACCACACCATTAACGAGCACGAGGTTTCCAGCGCGCCACATGAGGGAGTGTCTCAGGACCGAAGAGTAGACAGTGAAGATTTGTGCCCTCGTCAGCTCGCTCCGGCAGGTCAAGAGGGTGTCGTAGCTCCTCTGATCCTCGAGCCAGACGCTCAGCTCCTCGAGGTGCTCCAGGGCAGCGATCGCCGCGGCAGTTTCGTTGTCTATACAGCAATTAACAAGGTGTCGAAAAAGTCCCTGCCTAACCACTAGCTAAACAGGGACCCTGCCAGGAGGTCGTTACGAAGTGCAGGCCACCTGGCAACTCCTGCACCTCACTGCGCGGGTTGGAAACAACCCCGCACCCACGCCCGGAGGCGTGGGCTTTTTCCCACTGTTTGGTCGGGTAGCTTGACAAGCCCACTTGGGGAGCTCCTTTACCAGTGACAGTACTGGGAGTTGACGGCAAACGTGGTGTTGTTCATCCGTACCTACGCCTTGGTAATTTTTTTGGCAAAATAAACGCACCAGTTCGCTGGTTGTCTAGGCAGCTATTTTTTCTACACCCTTTAAGGGCGCTCGGGAAGAGGAGGAGGGTCGTGAGGACCTACCGAGGTCATCCGTCTCTGTTGAAGAAGTTCCTGACCGAGAGAGAGGCCTGGCAGTCGATCACCGCAGTCACGTTTGAAGGTACAGATGCTCTTTCGTCGCTTTCTTGCCTCAAGAACTTGGGTGAAAACCTCCGAGTCTTCACCCTCACCGAAACCGTTTACTTCGGTGATTACGGTTACCGGGTGTTGTCTCCGCTCGACGTGCGGAACCTGTGCGACGCATTCGGCAGAATGAACCACCTCGAAGAGTTTGTCTGCGCATGGAACTTCAAGGGCACGGCGGTTATCCCAATTCTCGCTAACAGTAGCCCCAAGCTCAGGAAGCTGGTTCTTACGGTCTGTCTAAAAACTCCTGCCTCCACAGGATATTTCTAGCCAACACCGTCAACATGTGTCATCGGGTAGTGGTGTGGTCTCCAACAACAGGGGACCACAACACACCCTCACGGTCGATAACCGT
>Ga0214917_10005343_pt1 | contig 13757 bp, 10 predicted proteins | sample LL_1208_BB_MetaG_FD_177983 | JGI IMG/M metagenome (GOLD analysis project Ga0214917, IMG submission 177983) | Freshwater microbial communities from Lake Lanier, Atlanta, Georgia, United States - LL_1208_BB | ecosystem: Environmental > Aquatic > Freshwater > Lake | place: USA: Georgia | collected... | reverse complement strand
AACTCCATGGAGGCCCCCTCCCCCAGGTTCTCCATCCACTCCAGCGGGGCGTTGATGGTCTTGGCGAAGTTGCCCAAGCCGGGAAATTTTCCGTCCTCCACCTCCATCTCGCCTTGACCGGTCCATTGCCGCCAGGTCCCGGCGCCGGAAGGCCCCGCCAACTCGCAGGTCCCGCTGAGTTTGCCATGGTAACCCGGGTTGCTGAAGTAAACCTCGACCGCCCTGCCGAAATCCACCTCCTGCAGCTTCACCCGGGTGTTCTGGCTTTTCTTTCCCTTCGGCCCGTCCACGGTCACGTCCACCTCCACCTGCCCTCCCCAGAGGGAACCCGGCTTTTTCTCCTGGGTTTTCACGGTGGTCTTGGTTCCCTGGATCCCGACCTCCAGGTACACGTCCCGGAAATGCAGTTTCTGGCCCGCCACCACGTACTGGAGACCGGCCACGGTTTTCCCGGTAGCCCGCATGTCGGTGCGGAATTTCTCCTCGAGGTCGATCTTGCCCTCCATGGTCACGAACGGCCGGTCAACAAACTCGTAGGGCTGCATCGTCTCGCGAACCTTTTCCCCGAAAACCGGGGAAAATTCGCGGACGGGAAGCGTGGATTCCACGTTGTGAAAGGAAACAAAACGGGGATTCAGGGTGTAGCGGATCTCCCCTTTCCCTTCGCCCCCTCCCGAGGTCACCCGCACGTTCGTCGCCCGGATCTCGCGGGAAGCATACACCAGGTCGGCGCTGAGCTGATCCATGGGCACGCCTTTGTACTTCATGCCGGCCGCCTCCAGCCTGCCCTCCAGGCGGATCAGGTCCGGGGAAAATCCCGCTCCCATCACCCGGAAATTCATCCGCGGGGCCCTTGGAGGATCGAATTCCAGGCTGGACCAGAAGGCGGCGCCATCGGGACCGAACAACCTGGCCAGGCCTTTCGGGTTAATGTCGCTCCGCAGGGTCCCCTTGAGTTCAGCCTGCCCGTCAAAGGCCAGTTGCATTTCAATTTCCCCGCCGGCAACCGCCCCGAGACGAAAACTTGGGATCATCCATTTTCGGCCGTCGGTGGCCCAGGATAGGGAGAGTCCGCGGAAAGCCTCATGCTCCTCCGCCCCCAGGCGGAATTCGCCAAGCTCCATCTGCCCGGACGAGAAAAAGCCCGGGGATTCCTTCCAGGACGCCTCCACCTTTCCGTTGATGCGGGCCGGTTCCGGGGATTGGAATTCCTGGAGGGCATAAGCCGCCTGACGGTTCATCGCCGGGGTGAGCGCGGCGGGATCCATCCGGCAGGAAAACTCCATCGCCCCGGCTCCCCGGGAAAAATCCGCCCAACCAAACGCCTCCAATCCTCCCCGCTCGAAATCGAGCTGGAACCGCTCCAGTTTGAGGGCCCCTTCCGCCATCGTGGCGCGCATCTGGATCCGGGAAACGGGAACCCCCCGCCAGAGATTTTTTGCGGAAGTGAAGAGAATCTCCGCACGGCTCTCCTCGGGGCGCCCGATTTCCACATTGAACTCGGCCTGGAGAAGCGGGGCGGGCCCGCCCAGATCCTGCAGGATCCGTTCCGCCTGGCTCCAGATTTTCGCCCAGGGAATCTCCTGGGGACCCGGCAACCGGCCAGCCTCCGTGCCCACCCGCCCCTTGAAATCCAGGTCGCAACCAAGAACCTGCCCCCGGATTCTTTGGATCCGGATCTCCCCCGGACGAAACTCCACGAGGGCCTCCACCCGCCGCGCCTCCGCCTCCACTCCCGCGCCAAGGGGCCAGGCCACATGGGCATCCCGCAGACGCGCCCCGGAGAGAAAGGGTTCGCCGGCACGCCAAGCCAGCCAATTCGGTGTCAGTTCCACCCGGCCGATCCTCAGTCTTTCCTCCGTCCGGGAGGCATCCCGGTACACCACCAGGTCCCTGGCCACCAGGCCACCCAGAGGATCGAGGGTGATTTTTTTTACCTGAACCTCCAGGCCGCGGTTCGCGAGTTCCTGCAACAGCCTTGTCTTCCAGCTCTCCGGCAGGCCAAGCAGGCGGCCCAGCAGCGCGGTCAGGAGAAAAAGACAGAACACCATCGCCCCGGCCCGGCGGATCCAACGGCGCAACGAACCTCCGGTCGCACGCCAACGGTCCGCAGGCCGCAGCCCACGGCGCAAGATTGGGGTGTTCACCGCCATCCATCATCGCTAACAACTTTCTTTTGGGAATCCAACCAAACCAGACTTATGGCCGAGCCCCGCATGGAAAAAATCGTCGCGCTGTGCAAGCGCCGGGGATTCATCTTCCCTTCCTCCGAGATCTACGGGGGCCTGAACGGCGCCTGGGACTACGGCCCCCTCGGGGCCGAGCTGAAGCGCAACCTGAAGGAACATTGGTGGAAAGCCATGACCCAGATGCGGGACGACATCGTCGGTCTGGACGGTTCCATCCTCATGAACCGGGCCGTCTGGAAAGCCAGCGGCCATGAGGCCACTTTCAGCGACCCGATGGTGGACTGCAAAACCTGCAAGGGCCGTTTCCGCGCCGACCAGACCTCATCTACGCCCTGCCCGCAAAAACCCAGCAAGCTGGTCGGGGCCTGCGGGGGGGAACTAACCGAACCCCGACAGTTCAACCTGATGTTCAAGACCTATGTGGGCCCGGTCGAGGACGAGAGGAATCTCACCTACCTCCGCCCCGAAACCGCCCAGGCCATGTTCGTGCAGTTCAAGAACGTCCTGGAGGTGTCCCGGAAAAAACTCCCTTTCGGGATCGCCCAGATCGGCAAGGCGTTCCGGAACGAGATCAACCCGCGCAACTTCACCTTCCGCTCGCGGGAGTTCGAGCAGATGGAGGTTGAATTTTTCGTCCGACCATCCGAGGGGAAGGCATGGCTGGAAAAATGGCTGGCCGACCGAATTGCCTGGTACGAGTCAATCGGCCTGCCCCGCAAAAAAATCCAGGTGTACGACGTCCCCGCAAAGGACCGGGCCTTCTACTCCCAGGGCACCTATGACCTGCTTTACGAGTTTCCTTTCGGCACCGAGGAACTCGAGGGCATCGCCTATCGGACCGATTACGACCTGAAGCAACACCAGGAAGCCAGCGGCAAGCCCCTCGAATATTTTGATGAGGAGACGCGCGAAAAATTCATCCCCCATGTCGTGGAACCCAGCGCCGGGGTGGACCGCACCGTGCTGGCCCTGATCTGCGAGGCCTACGACGAGGAGGTTGTCGCGGATGAGAAAGGCAACCAGGAAACCCGGGTGGTCCTGCGCTTCCACCCACGGATGGCCCCGGTGAAGGCCGGGATTTTCCCTCTTTTGAAGAACAAACCCGAGCTGGTGGAGAAGGCGCGGGCCCTCACCGCGGACCTCCGCAGACACTTTCCCGTTTTTTACGATGAATCCGGGGCCATCGGCCGCCGTTACCGGCGCCAGGACGAGGTGGGCACGCCTTTTGGCATCACCGTGGATTTTGAGACCCTCGAAGGGGCCAAGGATGGTCCCTTGGCCGGGCAAAAGGACACCGTGACCCTCCGGCACCGGGATTCCATGCGGCAGGAACGCCTGCCGATCGCCGATCTTTTGCCCCGCCTGACGGCTGCCTTGGCCTGAGGTTCGGATGGCGTCCCGCCGTCCTCCCCGCGCCTTCCTCCCGAAGGCCTTTGCCGAGGTCGACCTGGGGCGACGACACCGGATCGGGGTTCCTGAAATCATTTATGGTGCGGGAAAAACCGCGCCACAGATCGTGGCAATTGCCCGCAAACTGCACGCCTCGAATCAGGCCGTCCTTGTCACCCGTTTGGATGCCGGTAAGGCGCGCCAGCTCAAAAGGGCCATCCCGGCCGGAAAATATCATTCCCAAGCCCGCGCCTTCACCTGGGCTGCCAGGAGAAAACAAACCTCGTCACGTCCGTGGCGGGTGGGAATCTGCGCGGCGGGAACCTCCGATCATCCCGTGGCCGAGGAGGCTTACGTCACCCTGGAATTCCTGGGCCACCGGCCCTTCCGTTTTTACGACATCGGCGTGGCCGGATTGCACCGGACTCTCCGGCGGTTGGAGGAAATTCGCAGCCAGGACGCCCTGATTGTCGTGGCCGGAATGGAAGCCGCCCTTCCCAGTGTTCTGGGGGGATTGGTCCGCCAACCCCTTGTCGCCGTTCCCACCTCGGTGGGCTACGGCGCCCATCTTCAGGGACTGACCGCCTTTCTCGGCATGCTCAACTCCTGCGCGCCAGGAATCACCGTCGTGAACATCGACAACGGCTTCGGCGCCGCCTATGCCGTCCACCGGATTTCCTCCGGTCGCTAGCCCTCCGTTTTCCCCTCCCCCCCCTTTCCCCGGTCGGCACGAAAAATCCCCCCTTTCTCCCCGCACGCGGGATGACCAGAATCCAACCGTGCCCAACATTCTTCTGGCCCAGGAGGACACCGGGTTCCGGGAAGAGTTTGCCAGACTCATCCTGGATTTTTTCCCCACCACCCATATCCAGACCGCCAAGGAATGGGCGGAACTGCCCGCCGCTTTGTCCTCGGTGCCCGCCCCCAGCGTGCTGCTTGCCGACATCCTCTGGGGGGGCGAGGACCGTTCCCCCGAGCTGCTCCTGCTTGCGGAAAGTCATCCGGTGACTTCCTTTGCGGTTTTTGGCCGGTACGACCTGGCCGGATCCTTGCCCCCCGGCTACCCCATCCCCCTGCTGCAACCGGACGAGCACCTTCCCCTGCGGTTGTCCGAATCCATGGAAAACCTTTCCGGCACCCTCTTCGGTCCCTACCAGGCCTCCGCCCCTGCGGGGCCCCATCTTCTCGGAAGACTTTACTGGGGGCGGCACCAGCAACTCCAGAGGGACGTGCAGTTGCTGGTTCCCCCCGCAGGCTCGGCCACCTTTGCCAAGGCCATTCGCGCGATGGCCCGCGTTCACCATGCCGCCGTCTACGCCCTCTATGAATCCGTCCCATGGGAAAACCGCATTGTGGTGGCGATGGAACCCCCCGTGCATCCTTCCCTTCTCCACTACCGCATGGCCGGCACTCCGGTCCCCCTTGGCACCGGCGCCAGACTGGCCACCGCCCTGGGCTCGATCCACGCGGACATGGAATCCTGGAATGTCCCCGCACGCCTGCTCGGGGAATACGATTACACCCTGTCCCCGCAGGGAGTGCCGCGCCTGCGGAATCCCGTGGCCCACTCCGGCATGCCGGAGGTCACCGCCATGGAAAACGCCAAACGGCTTGCGGGACTGCTGGAACCCCTGCTGGAACGCGATACAAAAACGCAACTCCTCATCTCGCTGCTGAGGAATCCGGGTCCCTCCGCCTTCGACCTGATCCGAAGGGCCCGGGAATTCGAAAGGCAGCTCGCTGAATTCAAGGAAATCCATGTCCGCAAGGAGGAGATTGAGGCGACAAAAAAAACCATGCAGGCAAGGGTTCGGCGGCGCTGGGTGCGGTCCCTCGGGACGGTTTCCACGGCCCTGTTCCTTCTCGGGGCGGGGTGGCTGGTTTTTCAGAAATTTCTGGCCAATCGCCCGGCACGGCTGACCCACGAGGAAATCCGGATCCCCGCGGGGGAGGTGATCCTGGACGGAAAATCCGCGACCGTGCCGGCCTTCGCCCTGGATCGCCATGAGGTCACCATCGGCGATTACGAGACTTTTCTCACCAACCTTGTCTACATGGATTGGAAGCAGTTTCTTCCGGCTGGATACACCAAAACCTCCCAGTCGGACTTTGAACCGAAATCCTGGAAAACCCAGCTGGCCAGGGCCCGCAACGGCGACGCCCTCTCCTTTTTTCTCCCCCGTGGGGTCCGCATCACCCGGGACAGCCCGGTCTGCGGGGTGGATTACGCCAGCGCCTACGCCTACGCCAACTGGAAGGAGCGCCGGTTGCCCAACCGGGAGGAATGGGTGAGGGCAGCCACAGGAAACGATCGGCGCACCTACCCCTGGGGAAACACTCCTCCCGGCGGGGACATCCATCTGGGAGGCGAGGCCGCGAAAAAATTCGCGTTGGACGCGGGCCTGCTTTTGCAGGCTCCCGCCGGTTCCTTCCCCGCCGACCGGGCCCCTTTCGGGCACATGGATATGGGAGGAAATCTCAGCGAATGGATCACGCCATCCAACGACGCCTTGCCGGGATTGATGGGCGGAAACTTCGCCGATGAGGCGCCGGTTGCCAACTCCCTCCCCCCGCGCAGGCTTGCGGAAGCCGATGCCCGCGTCGGGTTTCGCACTGCCCGATAAGGGTGCGGCTAAAGGGCGAGAAAATTCCGGAGAAGATCCTTCCCTTCCCGGCTGAGAATCGATTCCGGGTGGAACTGGACTCCGTGAACGGGAAACTGGCGGTGCTGTAACCCCATAATTTCCCCCTCCGCCGTGTCGGCGGTGACCCGCAGACATGCAGGCACGGAGGTTTTTTCCACAATCAGGGAATGGTACCGGGTGGCCTCGAAAGGATTGGGCAACCCGGCGAATACCCCGGTCCCGTCATGGCGGATGGGGGAGGTCTTGCCGTGCATCAACCGCTCCGCCCGGACCACCTTGCCCCCGTAAACCTCCGCGATGCACTGGTGGCCCAGACAGACCCCCAGGATGGGCGTCGTTTTCCCCATCCGGCGAATGACTTCCATGGAAATCCCCGCTTCCGCCGGCGCCCCGGGTCCCGGCGAAATCACGATTCGCTCCGGTCGCAACTTCTCCACCTCCTCCGATGTGACGGCATCGTTCCGTTTCACCACCGGATCAGCCCCCAGTTCGCCGAAGTACTGGACCAGATTGTACGTGAACGAGTCGTAGTTATCGATGACCAGGAGCATGGCTCTTTCTAGGCCAGCGCCCGGGCCGCCGCCACCGCGGCCAGGCCGGCTTTCGCCTTGTTCACACTCTCCTGATACTCCCCCTCCGGCGTGGAATCCGCCACCAGTCCCCCGCCCGACTGCACATACGCCTTGCCCCCCTTCAGCAGGATCGTCCGGATGGAGATGCAGGAATCCAGATTCCCGTTGAAGGAAAAATAACCGGCCGCGCCGGCATAGGGACCCCGCCGTGTGGGCTCCCCCTCCGCCAGGATCTGCAGGGCCCGCACCTTGGGCGAACCGCTGACCGTTCCGGCCGGAAAGGTGGCCCGCATCACCTGGTACGCATCCTGCCCCGGCCGGAGTTGCCCTTCCACGCGGGAAACCAGATGCATCACATGGGAGAACCGCTCCACCTCCATCAGCTCCACCACTTGGACGGTCCGATATTCGCAGACCCGGCCAAGATCGTTGCGGGCCAGATCAACGAGCATGATGTGCTCCGCCCGTTCCTTGGGATCGGCTTTCATCTCCTCGGCCAGGCGATGATCCTCATCGGCATTTGCCCCACGGGGCCGGGTGCCGGCAATCGGACGGATCTCGACACGACCGTGCTCGCAGCGCACGTGCGTTTCGGGAGAGGATCCCACCAGGGCCAACCCGGCCATCTCCAGGCAAAACATATAAGGGGACGGATTGATGGTGCGGAGGGACCGGTACAGGTCGATCGGGCGGCCGGAATACGGCACGGAAAAACGCTGGGATGGAACCACCTGAAAGATGTCTCCGGCACGGATGTGCTCCTGCATCGCCGCCGCCATGCGCAGGTATTCGGCCTTGGTCATGTTGGGAACCGCGCCGGCAAGGAGATCCCCCTCGGGACGGCGGGGAACTTCCGCCGTTGCTTTTCCGGCCGGTTGGGCCAGACGACCCGCCAGTGCCTCCAGCCGTTGCAACGCCTGCCGGTAGGACTGCTTCGGGTCCCCTCCCACCCGCGTCTGCACGACGAACCGCAGGGTACGCCGGGCGTGGTCGAAAACCAAAAACTCCTCCACGAGTGCGAAACAGGCGTCGGGCACGCCGAGGTCGTCCTTCCGTGCCATGCCCACGGTCGGCTCGAAATAACGGACGGCCTCAAAAGCGAGGAATCCCACCGCACCCCCCTCAAACGGGGGGGGATCGCCCGGCCACGCCTCCACCGGGCGGAGACCGGCCAACATCGCCTGCACCTCCTGGAGGGGATCCGGATGCTCCGGAGCCCGCTCCTCCACCTGTCCGTTGGAGCGGCTCAGGCGGACCCTTCCCTGGCGGAACTCCATCACGGCGGCTGGGCGGGAACCGACAAAAGAGTAACGACCAAGGCGCCCGGCCGACTCCGCGCTCTCCAGCAGAAAGGCTGCTCCGCCCGGCTGGGCCGAGAGCTTCAGGTAGGCGGAAACGGGGGTTTCCGTATCCGCCAGGATTTCCCGGCTGACGGGAATCAGGTTTCCCCGGCTCGCCAGTTCCAGGAATGTTTTTTCGTCGGGGTGGATCATGGGGTTTTTGGAGGGCGGACCAGAATACCTTGCTGGCGAAGATGCCGCTTCACCTCGGGCACGGTGAGCTCCCCGAAATGAAACAAGCTCGCCGCCAGGGCCGCGTCCGCCCCGCCCGCCTTGCCCAGCACCTCCGCAAAATGTTCGGGGGTTCCGGCCCCGCCGCTGGCAATCACCGGAACGGGGACGGCGGAGCTGACCGTGTGGGTGAGCTCGAGGTCGTAGCCGGCCTTGGTTCCGTCGGCATCCATGCTTGTCAGAAGAATTTCCCCGGCCCCGCGCCGCACGCCCTCACGGGCCCAGGACAGCGCATCGAGCGAAGTGGACTGCCGTCCCCCGTGGGTGGTGACTTCCCAACCACCGCCCGCGCGGCGCCGCGCGTCAATCGCCAGCACCACGCATTGGCAACCAAAGGCCTCCGCCACCTCGGAAATCAGCTCCGGCCTTTGAATCGCCGCCGTGTTCAGGCTCACTTTGTCCGCACCGGCCCGCAGCAGCTCGCGGGCGTTGTCCACGGAACGCACGCCCCCTCCCACCGTCAGGGGCAGAAAAACCTCCTCCGCCGTCTTTCGCACCACTTCCAGAAGAATCGGCCGCGCTTCCGCGGATGCGGTGATATCCAGAAAAACCAGCTCATCCGCACCTTGCTCATGATACGCACGGGCACAGGCGGCCGGATCCCCGGCATCCCGGATCCCGACAAACTTCACCCCTTTGACCACACGGCCCCGATCCACATCCAAACAGGGAATGATCCTCTTGGTGTTCATAAGCTTATGAATGACAATACCTTAAAATGTTCCGCAAGAAAGAGTAATAACGGAATTGATTCGAACTGATTTTTTGGGAATGCTTTCCCGTTTAAAGAGTACTCCATTTTCCCTTTGAATATGCCCAAAAACCCCAAAAAGAACAAAAAGCCTGAGGGGAAAAAGGCCGCCACGCCAAAAGTTCGCGCGGGCAGAACGGTTGTTGCCCGCAAAAAAGCCGGCACCGCCCCGGCATCCTCCCCGCGTCTTCGGGAGAGCCCCCTGCCGGTGGATCCGTCCGCCCACAAATTTGTCCTGCAACCCTTCGCTCCGGGCACACCGGAACCGGAGCTCCCTGCCTACGAACACCTCGGAGAACTTCCGGAAAGCTACGGGACCCGCCGTCTTTTTCTCTCCGCCCGCGATCCCCGCTGGCTTTACGCCTACTGGGATTTCAGCTGGCAGCAACTCCGTGACGCCGAGCAGGAGTCCCCGGAAGGAAAAGTGTTCCTGCAGATTTTCATTCCTGGGGCGGAACGGGTTCACCAAATCCAGGTCTTCCCCGGATCCAGGGAGTGGTATCTGCCCGTCCACCGCCCGGCCACCCCCTTCCAGGCGGAACTGGGCTATTATCGGAAGGACGGCTCCTTTCACCAGTTGGCCGTTTCCGAGGAGGTTTTGACTCCCCGGGATGATCCCTCGCCGCACCGGGAGGTGGAGTTCGTCACCATTCCTTTCCACTACTCCTTCCGCCAACTCCTGGACCTGATCCGTGGCCAGATCCGGCCTGGCGAGGGCTTGGCCAAGGCGTTGGCCCGGCTTCAACGGGAGGGATACCCGCTCCCCTTCCCCTACGCCCTCCGGCGCGTGGTTCCCTCCGGGGTGGCCGATCGCATTCTCGAATATCTTGGCGGGGACCTCGTCCGCCGCATCCGCGTGGGATCCCTGGAAATCACCGAAACCCTGCGCCGCCGCCTGCTGGAAATCGGGTCCAGCGGTCTTCCTTCCAGCCTCAGTTCCGGTCCGCACGGCCGGGACCGCTCCTTTTCCATGCACGTCAACGCCGAGCTGATCATCTACGGAGGAACCGTGCCCGGCGCCAAGATCAAGGTCGACGGAAAGACCATTCCCCTGCGGAACGACGGAACATTTTCCTACCACTTCACCTTCCCGGACGGTCGCTACCATATCCCCATTTCCGCCACCGCGGCGGACGGACAGGAGGAGCGCTCCGTTTTGCTTTCCTTCCTTCGCCTGACGGATTCCACCCCCGGGGTGGATCCCACCCGGCAACCTCCCCTCCCCGAACCCATCGGACGCACCGCCTAACGGCACGGCCCCCCAACCATGCCGCTCGGATACGTCGCCCCGATCCTTCACGCCCATCTGCCGTTCGTCCGGCACCCGGAATACCCGGAGTTTCTGGAAGAAGACTGGTTCTACGAGGCAATCACGGAAACCTACCTCCCGTTGCTCGACATGATGGAAGGACTGGTGCGGGACGGGGTCCCGTTCCGCCTCACCATGTCCCTGACTCCGCCGCTTTGCGCGATGATGCGCGACCCGATGCTGCAGGATCGCTATGTCCACGGATTGGAAAGACTGCTGGAACTGACCGCCAAGGAGCTTGATCGGACAAGGCACGATCCGACCTTCCACGAGCTCGCCCGTTTTTACCACGACCGCCTCCATCACAGTCGTCAGATGTTTTGCGACCGCTACCGCCGCGACCTCGTCGGCGCCTTCCGCAAGTTTCAGGATGCCGGCGTCCTGGAGATCATCACCTGCGGGGCCACCCACGGGTTCCTCCCCCTCATGCGGGAATTTCCACAGGCCGTCCGCGCCCAGATCCAGGTGGCACGGAACGATTACCGCACCTGCTTTGGCAGGGATCCCCGGGGTATCTGGTTGCCGGAATGCGCCTATTATCCGGGGCTGGAAAACCACCTGCAGGAGGCGGAAATCCGCTGGTTCATCCTGGATGCCCACGGCGTGCTCTACGCCGAGCCACGCCCTGCCTACGGCGTCTTCGCCCCCCTCTTCACCCAGGCGGGCCCGGCCGCCTTCGGCCGGGACATCGAGTCAAGCAAGCAGGTCTGGAGCGCCGAGGAAGGCTATCCCGGCGACGGGGATTACCGGGACTTTTACCGCGATTGCGGCTTCGACCTCGAATACGACTACATCCGTCCCTACATCCAGCCCAACGGCATGCGGAAATTCACCGGGCTGAAGTACTACCGCATCACCGGCAAGACCCCCCACAAGGAGCCCTATCGCCCATGGGTGGCCAGGGAACGCGCCGCCCAACACGCCGGCAACTTCATGTTCAACCGCGAAAAACAGGTCGAGCATCTCCGCAGGGTGATGGGCGTGGAACCGATCGTGGTCTGCCCCTATGACGCCGAGCTGTACGGCCACTGGTGGTACGAGGGCCCGATGTTTTTGGATTACCTTTTCCGCAAAACCGCTTACGACCAGAAAACCTTTGCAATGATCACCCCCTCGGAATTCCTCGAACGGCACAACACCCACCAGATCGCCACCCCCAGCGCCTCCTCCTGGGGCAACGAGGGCCATTGGTCGGTCTGGCTGGAGGGCTCCAACGCCTGGATTTACCCGCACCTTCACATGGCAACCCTCCGCATGATCGAACTGGCCGGCCGGTTCCACCTGACCCAACCCCACCATCTCCGCGACCGCGCCCTTCGCCAGGCCGCCCGCGAGTTGCTGCTCGCCCAGTCCTCCGACTGGGCCTTCATCATGAAAACCGGCACGATGGTCCCGTACGCGGTGAAGCGGACCAAGGACCACCTGCTCCGCTTTAACCGCCTCTACGACCAGATCCTCACGGACCGCGTGGACGAATCCTTTCTCGGCAACTGCGAGTGGCGGAATCCGATCTTCCTCGATCTGGATTGGCGCGTGTACGCCTGAGTTTTCGGACTAAAGCTTTTTTTTCTTCCTGGGCGCCGCTGCCGAAGGCTTTTTCTTTGCTTCGAGGGCCTTCAGTCGCCGGGCCAGCTGGGGCAACTGCTGGATATAGGCCTCCATCTCCATCTGCTCCTTGATCGGTCGGGCCGGGGCCCCCCGCCAAGTCTGCCCCTCGGGCACATCCTTGGTGACGCCGGATTTGGCCGTGAGAATGGCACCGGAACCGATATGGATATGCCCGACGGTTCCGACATGCCCGGCGATGGTGACATGGTGGCCGGTGGAGGTGCTACCGGAGAGCCCGCTCTGGGCCACAATCACGCTATGGGGACCAACCACGCAGTTGTGGGCAATCATCACCAGATTGTCGATCTTGGCGCCTTCCCCGATATGGGTGCGCGCGAAACGGCCGCGATCGATGGTGGTGTTGGCACCGATCTCCGCGTCGTCGTCGATCTGCACATAGCCAAGCTGGGGAACCTTCTGGTGCCTCCCTTCCCTCATCTCGTAGCCAAAACCGTCGGCACCCACCACCGCGCCAGGGTGAAGAACCACGCGGTTCCCCAGGACGCATCTCTCGCCAAGGTAAACGCGGGGATGAAGCACACAGTGGGCGCCGATCTTGACACCCCGGCCAAGGTAACTTCCCGCCCCCACCTGCGTTCCGTCTCCCAGTTCCGCCCCCTCCTCGATGACGACATAAGGACCGATGCCAACCTCCCGTCCAAGACGGACACCAGGGGCCACCACCGCCGAGGCATGGACTCCCCGCAAGCGGGGGGAAGGTTCGGGGGCAAACAACAAGGCAATCCGGGTGAAAGCCCCGGAGGGATTGTTCACAAAAACAAGGGGGACTCCGAAATCCTTCGGGGCACCGGGCCCAACCAGCAGGGCCCCTGCCCGGGTCCTCCGGGCTGCGCCCTCGTACCGCGTATGGGAAAAAAAGGAGATCTCGTTGGGCCCCGCCCCCTGAAGGTCAGCCACCCCGTGGATCAGCAGGGAACCGTCCCCCTGCAGTTTTCCCTCCACGACATCCGCAAGCTCCGCAAGCCGCCTGGGCAGGCTCATCGGCGCGAAACCGGGTTTATTTCTTCTCTTCCTTTTTCGCCGCAGGGGCGGCGGCGTCCTTGTTCAAAATGGCAAGAACCTGCGGGGTGATGTCGTCAATTCCGTCGGAAAAGGTCATCAGCCCGGGAACCACCGGTCCCCCGCCGGACTGGTTTTTGGAAAACACCATCGAGTACTTGTTTTTGCACACCTGCTGAACGGCTTTTTCCACCTCGGCAAGGAGAGCGGTGGTCTCCCTCTGGGTCTGATCCTGCATGATTTTGGAAACGGTGTTGTTCCAGGCGAGGAATTCCTGCTGCTTGATCTGGAATTCCTCCACCTTCGACTTGAGCTGGGCTTCCTTTTCCTTTTTCAGCTTGTCCGAGATGGCAGGGTCGCTCAGATCCTTCTGCAGTGCCTCGGCCGTCTCCCTGATGGCCTTGACGGAGGCGTTGCGACCGTCTCCTTCCTTCCGGTAATCCGTCGCCATTTTTTCAATCTTATCCTTCGATTCCTTGGCTTTGTGATAGTCCTTCATGACCGCGTTGTAATCCATGACGGCCACCTTGGAGAGGTCCTGGGCCAGAGCCCCCGGGTTCCCCACAAGGAGGCCAAGGCAAAAGCAAAGGGCGGTGCAAGGCAAGGAGATGGGAAGGAATTTCATGGAAGGAACATCCTAGTTAGAACTGGTAACCGCCGTCAAAGTAGAATTTGATCGCGCCCAAGCCTCCCCCGTTGGAGG
>Ga0214917_10005342_pt1 | contig 13757 bp, 14 predicted proteins | sample LL_1208_BB_MetaG_FD_177983 | JGI IMG/M metagenome (GOLD analysis project Ga0214917, IMG submission 177983) | Freshwater microbial communities from Lake Lanier, Atlanta, Georgia, United States - LL_1208_BB | ecosystem: Environmental > Aquatic > Freshwater > Lake | place: USA: Georgia | collected... | reverse complement strand
GCGCTCATATTTTAAGTGGTTATTTAAAAGCCCTCGATGCCTTAGATGCTGTGATTGCGCTAATTAGAGCCAGCGCCACATCAGAGCAAGCCCGGGAAGGTTTGATGAAACTTCTAGAGGTAGATGAGCTACAAGCAAATGCCATTTTAGATATGCAACTTCGCCGCCTTGCAGCTCTAGAACGCAAGAAGATTATCGATGAGTTTGAAACTCTAATGGCTGAAATCACAGAGCTAAAAGTCATTCTTAAAGATCCCGCGGCTCAAAGGGTAATAATCAAAGCCGAGCTCAAAGAGATTTCAGATAAGTATGGCGATGATAGACGCACCCAAATCATTGCAGGCGAAACTGATTTATCAGTTGAGGACTTAATCCCCAATCAAGATGTGGTTGTCACCATCACTAGAGGTGGATATGCCAAGCGAACCAAAGCTGATCTCTATAGATCTCAAAGACGTGGTGGTAAAGGCGTAAAAGGGGCAGCTTTAAAACAAGATGACATAGTTGAACATTTCTTCACCGCATCAACTCATGATTGGCTTCTCTTCTTAACAAATCAAGGCCGGGTCTATAGATCTAAAGTCCATGAGCTTCCTGATGCAGGACGTGATGCAAGAGGCCAACATGTAGCAAACTTATTAGCATTCAAGCCCAACGAAATAATTGCCTCGGTTATTGGAATTAACGATTACGCATCACTTCCATACTTAGTGATTGCTACAAAAGGCGGAATAGTAAAGAAGAGCCCGCTTAGTGAATACGATTCACCAAGAACTGGCGGTTTAATTGCAATTTCATTAAAGGATGGCGATGAAGTTGTGGCAGCCTCTGCCATCACTGCAAAGGATGAGTTACTTTTAATTTCAAAAAAGGGAATGTCACTTCGATTTACAGCAGATGATGAGTCCTTGCGTTCTATGGGTAGATCTGCAACTGGAGTAATTGGAATGAAATTTAGAAGCGGCGATGAGCTACTTACCATGGCAACAATTAGAAGCGGCGATGAAAAGAGTTTTGTACTAACAGCAACCGATGGTGGTTTTGGTAAGAGAACAGATATAAGCGAATACCGTTTGCAATCCCGCGGCGGCATTGGAGTTAAAGCGGCCAAAGTTGATGAAGGCGCGCGAGGCGGCCTAGTCGGAGCGCTAATCGTTAATGAAGGTAATGAGATATTAGTAATAACCTCAGGAGGTGTTGTTATGCGCACCCCAGTTAAAGAAGTTCGTCAGACGGGGCGCGACACTCTTGGTGTTCGTCTAGTAAATCTTGATCAAGGCACCTTTGTAGTCTCACTAGCCAAGGTCAATGACGAGGATTAAAAGTTGAAAAAATAAGCGGTAAAAGAGTGCTATTTTTGCGCACGCCCGCAGGTCAGGTAGCCTTGCGCTTCCCGTTTTGCGGGCCTATAGCTCAGCCTGGTTAGAGCGCTTCCCTGATAAGGAAGAGGTCAGTGGTTCAAGTCCACTTAGGCCCACCATATCAACGCTCTTTTTTGCTGCGATATGGGGACTTAGCTCAATTGGTAGAGCACCTGCTTTGCAAGCAGGGGGTTAGGGGTTCGATTCCCCTAGTCTCCACAAGAGTAAGCACACTCTAGTAAAAGCTAAGGTTTTGTAATAATAAATAGGAACTTTTCTGTAAGCACTGATTGAGAGCAATACTCCTCATAATACGCCTTTATATTCTGAGAAATCAGATCTTGTTTGGACTTATCAGACATCAGCTCAACTACTCTATTTAAGAGATCACGTGAGTTTCCACCTTCAAACAACACAACACAATTCTTTTTTGCCAAATCTCTCATAGGGGCGCTGGATGCGCTCAAATAAGGTAGCCCTAAATATGCAGCTTCAAAAAACTTATGAGGAATGGTCCAATTAATTCTCGGGTGATTAGACAACTGGCCTAATGCAATTTGAGAACTGCAATATTCCTTAAAGAGCTCCACATCTGATATGCGATTACTTGAGAATTTGAGATTTTCAAGAAATGTACGCTTTTCATCTGAATTAGTTACAACGCGAAAAAACAAATTAATGTTCTTTAAACGTGCTAAATTAGCGGCTTCTATTAGAAATGATATTCCAGCTTCTTCTTGGTCACTGCCACGCATAATAACCTGTTGAGTATTATGATTATCATCAACTTGCTCTATATGTATTCCACTAAAGCGAGACTCATCAAATCCTGTTAGGACGACATGAACCTTGTCTGAAGATAGAAAGTATCGCTTTATAACTCGTTTTCTCTGCTCGCTACTCTCTACAATAACGTTCAGACTTAGATGAAACGCTAGAAAGTCTATAAAATAAGTTTTAATCAGATTAAAGCCCAGGAATCCATATTGGCGCCTACTAGATATAACACCGTCAAACAGCGGCCAACCGGCATCTAAATTAGGACGAATACCTCGAAAAAAAACAAAAGGTAAAACTAGAATATGCGAAGGCGAGCAAACAGTTATGACATTATTTTCTCCTTTAATAATTGAACTATCTCTTCTCATAAAACTCTTGCATAAATCAAAAAGAGAGGTGTCTACCCAGCTCACTTCTACATTTTTTAGCGCAATACCACGATAGTAATTTCTAGTACGAGAAGCCTTTGTTGAACTCAAGGAGACAAAAGTAAATCTTCGACTGCCTATATTAGGATCAGACACGTTAGACACTTAACTAGTATAGTAAATGGTAGACGAAAGGGAATCGTGATAAAACGTAAGAGCTATGTAATTAAAGTTCTTAGCTTTTTTCTGTTTCGAGAGCGGTCTTCTGTAAGAAACAGATTTAATTCTCTGTTGTCTCCTAGGGATTACAAGCTACAAATCACGCCACATTTAGAGAAAAATATTCAGGCTTTAATCTCTGTGATTGCCCCCAAAGGCACCAACTTGAAACTAAAGAGATTTGGTGGTTTAAGGGATGGAAGTTACGTACTTCCTCAAAAGTATGTAACGAAAGGGACCTACTTAATCTCAGGAGGAATTGAGAACAACAACGAATTCGAAATTTCACTTGCAAATCTAGGCGTTCATGGAATCCAAATAGATAATTCAATCAATCAAGCACCGAAAGTGCATAAAAATCTCGAATTTCGAAAAGTCACCATAAGTGATTCGGATTCTAAAACAGAAACCACCCTGAGTAGTTTAATGAAGTTGCGTAACAACAAGGGCAGATTAATTGTAAAACTTGATATTGAAGGTTATGAGTGGAAAGCCTTGGCAGCCTTAACCAAAAACGAATTTGCTTCAATTGATTGTTTAATTCTAGAACTTCACAATCTTTCCTTAATATCCAACCCAGAACAAGGTAAAGAGATTCTTGAGGTTCTTGGGAAAATTGAGGTAGCTGGCCTGAGAAGTATTTTCTGTCAGGCAAATAACGGATGCTTGACCTATATTCTTGGTGGCACATTGATACCAGACAATATGGAGGTAACCTTTATTAAAATGAAAGCTACTAGGCGGCTGAGGATAAAGGACCTACTTCTACTAAGAAGACTTCAAAGCACAAACGTCGCACATCACGCGCCAATTAACATACTTCATTTTGAGACTAATCACTTAATTTCTTAACTGTTAAACTACTGTATAAATTACAACCAAATAGAGACTATTAGGAGTCAAAAATGTCAGACACCCCGCCAATAACCCAAGCAACCCTTCATACCTCAATGGGCGATATTGTTATTGAGTTATTTCCAAATCATGCACCAAAAACTGTCGCAAACTTTGTTGAATTAGCTGCAGGGATGCGCCAGTGGGTTAATCCAAATACTGGCGAGAAAACCAATCAGCCACTCTATGACGGAACAGTCTTTCACCGAGTAATCAAAGGTTTTATGATTCAAGGTGGAGATCCACTTGGAACAGGAACTGGTGGACCTGGATATCGCTTCGCCGACGAGTTTCATCCAGAGCTATCTTTTACCAAACCATATCTACTAGCGATGGCCAATGCTGGTCCTGGAACAAATGGTTCACAATTTTTTATAACCGTTGCACCAACAACTTGGCTAGATCGCAAACATAGTATTTTTGGCGAAGTGAAAAATGAAGCTAGCCAGAAGATTGTGCAAGCAATATCCGAAGTCAAAGTCGGAGGGGCAGATCGCCCAATTCAAGCGGTGAAGATAACCTCAGTATCACTGGCATAAAGTTAATGCGCCGCACCATAACTGGCTCACTACTTTTAATAATTGCCGTCTCTTATTTACTACAAATCACCACAGTTGGATATGAAGATAGATTTTTACTGAATCGTTTTTATGTTGAAAATGGCGAGTATTACCGCTTATTTACAGTTGCCTTATTACACGGCGGGTTATGGCATTTAGCCTTTAATTTACTGGCACTTTACGCCTTAGGCACTCCACTTGAAAACTACTTTGGCAAGAGTAGATACCTACTTATTTTATTTGTTTCGCTAATTTGTGGCTCAACCCTCTCAGTTTTATTGAATCCAGCCTATGTTTATTCAATAGGGGCTTCTGGAATGATTTTTGGACTCTTTGGCGCTCTTGCTTTAGTTGGCGAAAAAGCAGGGGTGGAATGGAAATCGATTCTAATAATTGTCGGACTCAATTTTGCTATTGGTTTTGTATTAGGTAGGGTGGATTGGCGCGGTCACCTAGGCGGTCTAATTGGTGGGGCTTTGGTTACTCTCGTTCTAAACCAGACAACGAAACGCAGGCGTTAGCTTATTATCTAATTCACTTTTTGAAAGGCAGCCAGAATGGAATCCCAAGTGCGCTCTGCGCCATTAAAGTCATGGTTGCCTAAAGTGGCCGAATAAAGTGCATGACGAGTTCCACTATCAAATAACAAAGCTCTCAAATTATCAATTTTAAGTTTTTGGTTGTCGGGGTTGAAAACAGGCAAGGCTTGCTGTGAACTGACAGCAAAAGAAAAGTTGGTCTTTTGATTCTCCACAGTGGCAGCGAGTCCAAGAATCTTTCGATTTGCCATTAAATCCCACATCGTAGTCCCTGCTGCTGAAATAGCAGTATCGCAATCACCTACTGTTGTGTCAAAGCTGTGGCCAAATTGAGAAAATTGGAAAGCTTTGTTCTCTCTATATGTTGACTTAGGCACCCCTATGAATTCAAATTTGATTCCGTCATATTCAATTTTTCCCAACTCGTTTATTAGCTGATTAAAAATGATTGTATCAAGAGTTCCGCCTGTAGTTACTAGGACCCTCTTCGCCTTTTCTTGGAAAGCTAACATCTCTAATCCCATTTGTCTTTTGGGCAGAAATTCAATTCCATGAGCTATAGTTCTTGAGGCAATCTCGATATCCCTATACTCAAAAGGTAGATCCATAAAAACGAGACAGGTATTAGGAAGTAGAAATGTATATCGGTCGGCGATTTGGATAATGACTGAATCTTTAAATTTAGAATTTATTTCTAAACAAAACTCTTTGTCATATGAGTCAAGGATTACTATGTCTACCTGTTCATAACTATCTTTCAAGTCAAGTGAATCAAAAGTTTTATTTACTAATTCATCAAGCCAAGCCATCTCCACATGGCCGAAGAGAAGCTTTTCTATCGATTCAGGCATAACTTTCGCAATTTCGATTAATCGCCTCAAGTGCCCTGCCCCGGAAGTCATCGTTGCATTAGCCGCAAAAAGAACCTTTTTAGGGAGCATGTCGCTAGGATATAGCCCGAGATATAGAAGCAGGAGAAGTCCGATGCGTTTTCTTGATAATGCCTCAGTGTTGATTACTGGCGGCACAGGCTCTTTTGGCAAAGCCCTGACCAAAAGGCTTATTGAAAGTAAAGCTAGACGTATTGCAATATTTTCAAGGGATGAACTAAAGCAACTTGAAATGAAGAGCGAGTTCAGCGATGAGCGGCTCCGTTTTTTCTTAGGAGATATTAGGGATAGCTCCAGATTAGATATAGCGCTGCATAACGTTGATTACGTTGTTCACGCGGCGGCTTTAAAGCAGGTAGATACAGGCGAATATAATCCTATGGAGTTTGTGAAAACAAACATTGTTGGAAGCCAGAACGTTATAGATGCTTGTATAAGAAATAAGGTCAAGAGGGTGGTTGCGCTATCAACAGATAAAGCCTCATCTCCAATAAATCTATATGGGGCGACAAAACTAACCGCCGACAAGCTCTTTTCAGCTGCAAACAATTATTCATATGGCTACGGCTCACTATTTTCGGTTGTCAGATACGGCAATGTCATGGGAAGTAGAGGTTCGGTAATCCCTTATTTTAAGAGATTAGCCTCAGAGGGGAAACTCTTTCCGATCACAGATGTGAGAATGACTCGCTTCTGGATCACATTGGAGCAAGCTGTGGAATTTGTATTAGAGTCTTTTGAAATTATGCAAGGGGGAGAGTTATTTGTTCCTAGAATCCCAAGTATGAAAATAGTTGACCTTGCTAAAGCTATAAAGAAAGACTTTGAATATCAAGAAGTGGGGATTAGGCCGGGCGAGAAACTACATGAGGAAATGATCTCTCCTGATGACAGTAGAAGAACAATTGAGTTAAAAAATAGATATGTTGTTGCGCCAATCTTTGCTGAGTGGGGATTCACTCCTCCGAAAGGCAAAGCTGTACCAGAAGGTTTTACCTATAGGTCTGATACAAATGACCTCTGGTTAACAATTGAGGAACTACAAAAATTGATCTCCAACCACTAAGTAAAATGATTCCCTACGGACGCCAAGAAATACTTGAAGAGGATATTCAGGCAGTTATCGAAGCCCTACGCTCAGATTTAATTACTACTGGGCCCCTAGTTGACGAATTTGAAAGATTATTAGCCGAGTATGTGAAGTGTCCAACTTTTGTTGTGAATTCTGGAACTGCGGCTCTTCACGCTGCTTATTTTGGGATTGGGATTGGGCCAGGAGATGAAGTAATAACGCCACCAAATACATTTATAGCCACACAAGCCACAGCTGCTCTGCTTGGAGCAAAAATAGTCTTCGCAGATATCGACCTAGATACTGGACTAATAGACTTAGAATGTATTAAAAAAGCAATAACAGCAAAAACCAAAGCGATAGTTCTAGTTGACTATGCCGGTCAGCCATGTGATGTTAAAGCCGTAAGAGAATTAGTAGCGGGAAGAGATATAAAAATAGTTCAGGATGCCGCTCACAGTTTAGGCTCTTTTATCAACGGAGAGCCAGTTGGTTCACAAGCCGATGTGACAACCTTCTCTTTTTTTGCGACGAAGAATATAACAACAGGGGAAGGAGGAGCGGTTTCTTCTCCAGATAAGAAAATCTTCCAAAGGGCGAAAGAATTTTCAAGGCAAGGATTAATTAGGGACCCAAAGCGTTTTTTAAATAAATCCCATGGACCATGGCATCAAGAAGTACATGACTTTGGACTAAATTATAGACTTACAGATTTCCAATGTGCGCTAGGAATTTCTCAACTTGAAAGAATAACGGAAATTAAAGAGTCTCGATTACGAATTCACAAAGTATATTCAGAAGCATTCCAAGAGGACTCAAGAATTAGGTTTCTAAAAACAAATCCAAACACAAGCCCAATGTGGCATTTATTTCCAATATTCGTAAGGGACAGAGATAGGATTTTTCAAAGCCTGAGAAATCAAGAAATTGGTGTGCAAGTTAATTATGTACCTGCAAATATCCATCCCGTTTTCCGAAGAAGAGGGTATGAACCTGTGAATCTACGCAATAGCGAAGAGTTCTACAGCCAAGAAATTTCCTTGCCAATTTTTAAAGGTCTAGATAATAAAAGATTAGACGCAATTATAGAGAGTGTTAAAAACTCACTTTAATCTTGGTAAAAAATAAATTGATCAAAGGATTCATCAGAATTAATTTTCACAAATCCCATTGATTTAAACAATAGTTGGGAGTGTGAATTCTCGGAATGAACAACCGCAGACAGTTTTACATCTTTAGCTTTTAAGGATTGAAAGTAATCACAAATATCACTTAATATATATTTCCCGTAGCCCTTACCACGCTCAACAGGATTTATAATGAGACTCACTTCATAAAGAGCCTCAGATAGCTTATCTAAACGGGACAGTCCTAAAAAACCTGATTCATGAAAATAAGAAAATATAGGTTGATAATCCATGAGAGAACTTCGATTCTCGAACCATGAAGTGTGCTCCTCTAAAGTTATTGGTCTTTGTGTTCTAGTCCAAAGGTAGGTCAATGGGTCATTACGCCAAGGTAATACTTCGGACCACAGTTCTGGGGTCATTAATTCTCTTCGGATTTTTCGAGTTTGCATCGGCCATATTCTTCTAATATCCAAGTAGAATACAAGGATGAAACACCTAAATTTTGCGGCTGAGATCTCTGCAAATCATCTAGGATCTCTTTCAAGGGCGCATCTCTTAGTTGAGGCTGCAAGTCGAGCAGGTGCTAATTCTGTAAAGCTACAAACCTATAAATCAGAAACCATGACACTAAACTTGCCTAAATTTCGTGTTTCAAATAATCATAACCTCTGGGGAGGGGTAAACCTATACCAACTGTATGAAGAAGCTATGACTCCTTGGGAATGGCATAAAGAATTGTTTCAGCATGCAAACGAGTTAGGTTTGGAGGCATTTAGTTCCCCGTTTGATAGAGGTGCAGTTGATTTTCTAGAAGGATTAAACTGTCCTATTTATAAAATAGCGTCTTTAGAAACAGGAGATGTGGACTTAATCTCGTATGCAGCCTCCACAGGCAAAAGAATGATCATCTCGACAGGAGCTTCTACCCTCGAGGAGATTGAGAGAGCGGTTGAAGCCGCAGAGTTAGTCCGAGATAAGCTAACACTTTTAGTGTGTACTAGCTCTTATCCAGCAGAACCAGCAGATGCTCATGTTAATCGCATTACCACCTTGCGGGAGAAATTTAATGTAGACGTTGGGCTATCTGATCACACTTTAGGAATAGGGGTTAGTGTTGCTGCAATTGCCCTAGGGGCGACAGTTATTGAAAAGCATCTAACAATCAAAAGAAGCGACGGGGGGCATGATGCAGCTTTTTCGCTTGAACCCGAGGAATTTAAGCTGTTAGTCGAGGAGGGAAACAGAGCTCACGCAGCACTAGGAAATTCTGAGTGGTCAATTCAAGACTCGGAAGCAGAGTCAAGACGACTGCGCCGCTCGCTCTATATTACACAACCAGTTAAGAAGGGCGAGATAGCAAGTCGAGTTAACGTTCGGGCGCTGCGACCAAATACAGGCGGTCCGATAAGCGAAATAAACTCAATATTAGGAAAAAAATTTGTTTCAGATATGAATCCAGGCGATGCGGCATCTATAGATGTTGTTGAGTAAAACCACACGAATTTTTAATCCTAAGAAGTGACTACTTTGTTTTAAGGATTGGAGAAGCCTCTTAATACACATATATTCATATATTGTGAAAATTCTATTGCTTTTTAAATACTACCTATCTTTAGGGTTTATACTTCACTCTAAGATAAAGTCCAGATAACCAAAGGCTGAAATGGCAAAAATTGCAATAATACCTGCAAGGTCTGGGAGTAAGAGAATCCCTAAAAAAAACTTCCTAGAAATTAATGGGAAACCGATGGTTTCACATGCAATTGACCTAGCTGAATCAACTGATCTATTTGATGAAATTGTCGTTAGTTTAGATTCAAATGGAGAAGATCAACTCTTTAAGAGTGAGGCCGTCGCTCTCCACTACCGTCCAAACGAATTGGGCAAAGATGACGCTACTACTATTGATGTAATTAGAGACGCGATAACCCAACGTAGATATTCTGAGAGTGACTTAATTTGCTGTCTATATCCAGCTAGCTTCTTGCTAGCTAAAGAAAGGATTACGCAATCGCTTTCTATCTTAGAGAGTAATCCACATCGATTTGTATTCACAGCTCAGCCAGTTTACTCTCACCCGCTAAGGGCGTTTGTCCATAATAAAGATAAAAATCTAATAGAGTTTCTAGATTCAAGTGCATTGAAATATAAAACTCAAGATCTAGAAACCTTTTACTCAGATGCCGGACAACTCTATTGGGGTCAACAGACTACATGGGAGCAGGAAAAAGAAATTCTGAATGCGTTGAGTGTCCCCCTGATTCTGAACCGTTGGGAGACGATTGATATCGATTATCCAGAGGATATAGAGTTAGCGCTTAAGATGTTGATGGGAAAAAGAGACGGAGAGGCACTGTGAGTCAACAGGAGTTTTGGAAGGGTTCGTTCGGCAATGAGTATATTGAACGAAACAAGTCGGATCACCTAAAAGCCTCAAACCTAGTATTATTTTCTGAGATCTTGAAATCCTCAGGGATAGCGCCAAAATCAATATTGGAACTGGGAGCCAACATTGGCTTAAATCTTTTTGCCCTAAAGCAGCTTATCCCAAATTGCGAAACGACAGGGGTAGAGATTAATGATAGAGCGGCAGAACTTCTTAAGCGCACAGGTAGCAATGTAATCCACGGAAGTATCGAAGAAGTTGAGATTATCGCAGAATATGACTTGGTATTTACAAAAGGCGTATTAATCCATTTAGATCCTCAAAGTTTAGAAAGTGTTTATAAGAAAATCTATGATTCATCGAGTCGATGGATCTTAACAATTGAATATTATTCAAGGTCCCCTCAGGAAATCATGTATCGAGGTCATGAAAACGTTTTATTTAAAAGAGATTTTGCTGGAGAACTCCTCGACATTTATCAGAATAAATTACTCTTGTTAGATTATGGCTTCATTTATCATAGAGACACGTATCCTCAGGATGACTTAACTTGGTTTCTAATGGAGAAACAGCAATGATTAAGTATTGTGTTTCATGTCTTTTACCAGATACAAAACCAGACCTCTATTTCAACAAAGACGGAGAGTGCGCAGCTTGCCTAGCTTTTAAAAACCGCAAAGAAATCGATTGGGACAAAAGAAAGAGTGAATTTCAAAATATTTTAAAGAGTCAAAAGAGATCAGAGCGCTGGGACTGTATTGTTCCAGTTTCTGGAGGTAAAGATAGTACCGCGCAAGTTTTAAAGATTTTGGAATTAGGCTACAACCCATTGTGTGTAACATCTTCAACTTGTGATTTAAGCGATATCGGTAGAGATAATCTCAATAACATCGGAAACTTAGGCGTTGATCACATCGAATACTCACCAAACCCAAAGGTAAGAGCTAAATTAAATCGACTCGGACTCGAAGAAGTCGGAGATATATCATGGCCGGAGCACGTGGGTATTTTTACGATCCCAATACGTGCGTCAGTCGACTTCGGTGTTCCTTTAATTATTTGGGGGGAAAATAGCCAAAACGAGTATGGTGGGCCTGCGTCGAAGCAAGAATCTAATATTTTAAACCGTGAGTGGTTAGAGGAATTTGGCGGACTATTGGGGTTGAGGGTCGAGGACTTAGCCACCAGTTACGGCTTTCCTTCGAAGGATCTTATTTTGTACACATACCCATCAGATAGTGAGCTGTTCAAGGCTGGCACAACTGGACTTTTTCTCGGACATTATTTCCCATGGGATGGCCTATCTAACGCAATTCTCTCGGGCGCATTTGGCTTTAGAGCAAAAAACGTGCATGTGGAGGGCAGCCCAGTTAATTATGAGAATCTCGACAATTACCAAACTGGAATCCACGACTACTTCAAATACTTAAAGTATGGATTTGGCCGCACTACAGACATAGTTTCATTGCACATTAGAAGAGGAATAATGACTAGATCCCAAGGATTAGAAATAGTTAAAGAGATAGATGGTAATTATCCGCACACTTATCTTGGTAAACCACTAAGCGAAATCATAGCGAAAATTGGACTCACAACCGATAAATTTAATTTAATTTGTGATAAATTTACAAATACAGAGTTGTTCCTAAAAAGCAAGAACGGTGATTATGAGCGAAACTTGGACGGGTCACCGATAAAATCAAACTATGATAATTGAAATGTAAAAGTTTTGAATATACAAATAATCGATTTAGGAATAAACAATCTACGCTCTCTCCAAAGGGCTGTTGAAGGCATGAGCGAAGATATTAGATGTGAAACGATTGATTCACCGCCAAGCGCAATAGATTTACCAGACATTCTTATTTTGCCAGGAGTAGGCAACTTTGGGACTGCGGCTAGAGTGCTTAACTCCTCTGGCTTAAATCGTTATGTTCTTAATGCAGTGCAACATAATGTAAGAATTATCGGAATTTGCTTAGGCATGCAGCTTCTTTTAAAGGAGAGCGAAGAAAGCCCATCGCAGTACGCTCTAGGTTTGATTCCTGGCAAAGTCAAGAAACTTCAAGTAGTTGACGACAGAGTCCCAAATGTCGGGTGGGAAGAAATTTCGTTTACTCACGATAGCGGTTTTTCCCATAACTCATCTAATAAACCTCTCTTCTACTTCACGCACTCTTATTTCGCTGACGTAAAACCTGAATTTGTTTTGGCTACAAGTAAGCACGGGGGTAGGACCTTCCCAGCGATGATTTCAAGCGGATCTACTTTAGGAATGCAATTCCACCCAGAGAAAAGCGGGATTGAAGGAAAACATATTTTGCACAAAGCGATTCTAGGAAGTGCCTAAAGTGAAAAAAAGAATCATTCCAATAATCCTATATGATGGAAAAACAGTTATTAAAGGCAAGAACTTTAACAATGATCGCACCATTGGATCTGTTGAAGCGGTAGCGAATTTATACTCTAGACGTAACCCCGATGAAATCGCCTTCCTTGATGTAACTGCAACTCACGAAAAACGCTCACCAAATTTTGAAATATTTAAATATTTCGCTGATAAATTTGATATCCCATTTGCTGTAGGTGGAGGGATTAGTTCTTTAGATGATGCTAAGAAATGTCTTTCAAGCGGAGCGGAGAAGGTAATAATCGGGTCTGCACTTATTGAAAATGGAGGATTAATCCAAAAACTGTCCGGAGCGCTTGGGAGCCAAGCAATTGTCGCATCAGTAGATTACCGTTCAGACAATAGTTTAGTGTATTCGCACAGTGGACGTACAATCACCAACATAGATGTATTAACACATGTTGTCGAAGTTCAAGAGCTTGGGGCTGGGGAGATTTTGCTTCAAGATATAAGTAGAGATGGAACACTTAAGGGACTAGATTTAAAAACAATAAAAGCTGTTCACAATTTAACAACCGTCCCATTGATCGTTGCAGGAGGAGTAGGTAACCCAGAGCACTTCCGAGAAGCATTTGAAATAGGAGTTTCAGGCGTAGGAGCGGGAGCCATATTCCAGTTCACGAAATTTACTCCTAATATGGTTGCAGAAGATTTGAAGCACCAGGGCTTTGATGTTAGAACTCAGAATTATCATAATCCTTCACTTTTTACCGAACGCAGCAATACCTGAGCAACATCAATAACGTTTGTATCTGAGCCTTTAGCAGTTACTCCATCACTAACCATTACTCGACAAAATGGGCAGGCCACAGCAACTTCCTTAGCGCCTGTGTTTATAGCCTCTTCAACTCGGTTCATGTTGATACGAGTACCCAATTTTTCTTCCATCCACATTCTTCCGCCACCAGCGCCGCAACAGAACGATCGCTCTTGGTTTCTTGGCATTTCAATTACTTCAACTCCAGTTGATTCCAATAACTCTCTAGGTGGTTCATAGATTTGGTTATGGCGGCCTAAATAACAAGGATCGTGATAGGTAAGAGAATTACCGCTCTGTGTTACTGGTTTTAAACGCCCCGTTTTAACTAAGGTATTAAGAAGTTGGGTGTGATGAAGCATCTCTAATTCAAAACCTTGTTGTTTATAGT
>Ga0214917_10005341_pt1 | contig 13758 bp, 10 predicted proteins | sample LL_1208_BB_MetaG_FD_177983 | JGI IMG/M metagenome (GOLD analysis project Ga0214917, IMG submission 177983) | Freshwater microbial communities from Lake Lanier, Atlanta, Georgia, United States - LL_1208_BB | ecosystem: Environmental > Aquatic > Freshwater > Lake | place: USA: Georgia | collected... | reverse complement strand
TAGGGCTCACACGAGCATAATCGTCCATTCCCTCACGAAGGTCTTCTTCAGGGGCCGCGCTGTCAGACCACTGGGTGCGACGATTTGTCATGTCCACTGGATCGTCTTGGAAAAATGATACGAGCCCTCGGGAGCCCGATGGGGCATCACTTGACACGTTCGATGAACCTGTGCGGTAGTCATTATCGAACGCGAACGCCCGCGACTGGTGTGGGCGTGGAAACTGGTTTGACATGTTCTGCAACAGCTTACAAGGTTCGGATTCCGAGTGGGGATGTTTGAATCTATACTACTGAATGAATTAGAGAAAGGTGCGTGTTCGTTGTCTCAAATCGTAACTCGCGATAACAGGGAGCTGACCACCCATACTTGCCGATTTTACATCCTGTGATACCGGCGACGAACTCGAACCAGAGGGGCTGCCCTTGAGTGCTTTGATTCCCACTTCCTTGGCGAGGAGCTTCTCACTCATCAACATACGCTTGTTCAAATTCAACAAAGTACTCGCATAGCCTTGTTCCGGATCAACATCCTTCGTGATAGTACCCAACTGCTTCACGAGTGCTTTCAAATACGAAGTCTCGTCTAGCGCATGTGTCAAATATGACTTCAAGTTCCCATGATGTGAAATATCCGCCATTCTGGAAAATCTCGGAATTAAATTTAATTTCGTCCATGGCGGTCATTGATCGTCTACATGAACTTCGGCAGGTATGTACATTCTACCTTCACCTCTGCATGAAGTCTATCATAGAGAGCAGTTGAGCTCGGGGTCGCTGTTCGACCGGAAATTCTCTCTGGGCAACCGCCGCCGCCTCGGAAAGTGAAGCCTACCACGAAGAAAGCCATTATGGCTGAATTCTTCAAGAACGTTGGTATAGTTCAGAACAATCTGAGCAATATCAAGCGTAACATTGATAGGCTTGATTCTATGCGTGGTTCGGTGTTACAGGCGACGACGCCTCAACAAGAAGCCGATGTTCGTGCTAAAGTGGATGAAATTGTGACTGACACAAACAAAGCTTTGACGGTTACGAAACAACAAATTGAACAAATTGCAGATCGCAATATTCATTTCGATATTGCTCACCCAAACAGCAGTGAGAGTCGGATGCGAAACAATATGCACCAAGCATTAGTGAGGCGGCTTCGTGAGCATTTGACATCATTCCAGAAAATTCAAACTGCGTTTGCGGACGATGTTCGTTCCAAGGCAGTTCGTCAGCTTCAGGTGGCGCTACCGGATGCCAGCTTTGAGCAGGCCACAGCCCTTGTGGAGAGTGGTGCCACAGTGGCCGATGCAATTCAGCAAAAGATGGTCCTTACTCAAGCTCAGGACCAGAACCTGACTCACAAAGACATTGTACAGAAACTATACGGTCTTCAAGACAGAGTGTCTGATTTGAAGAAACTCGAGCAGTCAGTAGTTGACTTGCATCAGATGTTTGTGGAAATGGCCGCGCTCGTTGATAAGCAAGGTGAGATGCTTGATCATATTGAGTTCAGTGTAACTGCAACTAAACAAAACACAGCTGCAGCGGAAAAGGCTTTGATGGAAGCGCGAAAGAAACAGTACAAGTCACAAAAGAAAATGCTCATGATTTTTTGCTGCTGTACTATCCTACTCGTTTGCGTCCTCTTCCCTGCTATCGCTATAGGTTGTGGTTTCTTGAAGAAATAATACTCCTGCTGAAAAAATTAACTCCAATTAAGTGCACAATAGAAATGATTTTTAGGTCCAGAGAGATTACGGTACACTAAGTCACTGGATCGATGATCTGGACCAGTTCACTATGAGCATCTTCAGGTTGCGTGGTTCGATACATGACCACAACCTCATTATAAACCAAAGTGCCCAGAACGAGAATCGCGAACCCAACCAACTGAAGCCACGAATTGTCCGTCCACGGAGTGCCGTACAACGGCGAGTCTCCGATATACCAAAAGGCAAGCTGGGCGACCCAAACAACAACTGATCGCGACGAATCGATGAGTGTTCGATGCACTGAGCTCAGGTGCTTTGACACCTTCATTCCCAGGACATTGAACGCCGCTATTGATACCAGGTACACTGCAACGAGGAAAATCAAGAGAGAGGAGTTGTATAGTTTCTCAATTGAATCTATTGAGTTCTCGGCCGACCCGTGATCCGGACCTGGGGTGAGTTGGAAGCCAATCAGAACTGCGACCATAATAACACAACCCCAAAGACCTTCAAATGCCACAATCCGTTCAGGAGAAGGAGGGCGATACGAATCATTAGTCATCTTTAACAACGATTCCTCAACAACCACTTGAATCGCAGTACATAGCTGGGACAGAACGGTGAGTGCTATCCCCAAGAGAGCATCTGACGAACTGCTCGCTGAGGAGAAGTACCAGTAGAGTGTGGGTGCTTCGTTTGAATCTAGCCATGAGGAAAGACCAACTAAACCTAAGCCAAGAGCCGCAAGGGATAGCCCGATGACGTGTTGGCGTTCAAGCTTGCGTCCGAGGAAAATGACCGATAATGCCGCCGTGAAGAGTATGAGGGAGCCCCGCATCATCTGCCAAACTGACGCAGTAATAAACAACATCCCCACACCACTAACGCCAGATCCTAATACGTCCAGGCTTGCGGGAAGGAGAAGATAGTAAGACGGCAACTCAGATCGGAAATGAGAAATCAGATCATGTTGCTGAGTTCGCTTATCCCGGAGACTTGTCAGGAGCAACATTTCCCCCATGAACATGAAGATGTTCCCAATCCATGGTTTGTTAAATGGTTCCTGATCCGGTGAAGGACATTCGCGAGCTAAGCTCGGATCCACAGGAAAACTGGAAGTGGAGCATGTAACCATTTGGGCTTTCCGAACCAATGTGTTCAAAGCTCCAAATGTTATCATGCCAATAACTAACATGCGAATGGAAACCATTTTTCGCAAATTTTACCAAATGTGAAATAAAATGAAAACGGTAGTTTACTAACCAGAATTCCGCTCGATCAAGTGGTTCGCTACATTTGATACTATCGTGCTATGAGCTTCTCCTTCGCACGTTTCAGGAACTGTTTGATAATGTACGGTTCAGCTTCCCATAGGAGATTTCTTCGAGGATCCAGCTGTTTTCCGACTCCTTCCAAAACAATCAACGCGCATGCTACGGACACGAAATCAGTTTCGAGCCTGACTCGGTGTTGACATGCGATACTTAGTAGTTGTGAAATGACTGCTCCAAACTCAAGCGCTCCGAACAGTAGATTCTTGCTCGTAACAGTTGAGTCAACCAGATATGCAACTTTCCGGCAAAATTCGTCGGGCATGTAAACAGTGTCAGGAGGAGATCGCGATCTCTCGATCATCAGTTTACCCACATCCATACTCTTGCCTGTTATAACAGCATGCATGAGGTCGAGGAAGTTCTCCTCGTCTCGTGGTCCGAGTTGTGCAATCAAACCACAATCTAAGAGAACCACGCGACCTTCGCATGAACCTGTCCGATTCAATTCGCTAATAGTAACCGCTCCATTCGTTGGCTGAAAGAGGATATTGCCTGGATGAAGGTCTCCATGTACAAAGTTGTCAATGAAGAGCATCTTGAGGAAGGCTTGGATCCCCAGGTCACACACTCGCCTTTTCAATTTCGTTGATCCGTCCCTAATCACGTCACCAAGAGTGATCCCGGGCTCGAATGACTCAACAAGCACATCCTCAGTACATCGTTCGAGGAACACGTCAGGGAACTTGATCTCTGATCCCAAACCATGGAAAAGAGTGGAAAATCTACGAATATTAGTAGCTTCAGTCAAGAGATTAGTTTGTGACTTGATAAACTTACCAAACTCGTTAACTGCTCCCGGTAAATCGAGAGATGAAAGCTGAGGAATATGTGAAGCTGACCAAGCTATAAACTTCATGATATCAAGATCAGCCTCAACAATCTCCCGGACACCTCGATGAACTATCTTGATAGCAACCTCTCTGCCTTGATCGGGGCCAGAAATGATCCGCCCGCGGGACACATGCGCTATAGCACCTGAACCAATCAATTTGGCGTCGTTCACCAATTCCAACCACTCTCTCCATGAATTGTCACCGTATGCCTCATTTAAATCTGCCTCAGTGTCCTCCAGGCTATATTCACTAATGCTTACACTATGCAAACGCGATAGAGCACGCACTGCAGAGTCTGGAAAAATATCGGGCCGTGTACCGACCCATTGCGCAAATTTAATGGCAGTTGGACCACTCGAAACAAAAACCCACACAGCATATTTCCACCAAACACGATTAACACTTGACGAGAAAAAAGCGAAGGGAGCAACGACGAGCCCCGGTAACATCTTCAGCATGATCCAGCCAAATCTCAAACATCCGCGGATAATCCTATAAACTATATTCCGTTCATTTGTTCTTGAAACCGACAACTGTAGCGGTACCGCGTTGCCGGATGAAAAATAGGTTTGACTCCGAGGGATTTGTAAGAGTGAATCACAAGCAACGAAGCGATTCCTCCTCTGATTCCAACAGCTATATAGTACAGAAGCTGTGGTTACTTTGGCCGAGAGGACGAGTAATGACCTTGCTGCGAACATACAACCGCCGAAAAAATGGAAAAAAATAGTCAGTCGATTAGTTGAGGCTATTCGAAAATGATGATTAACTGCATCAGTGGGAATCTATCTGAAAGCAACTCATGTTGAGAAAGGTGCAACACACATAACTGACCACACTAACGACATTATCAATACTGTAAGCGCACTTCTCAATACCTTTTGAAACTATCAACTAATGAGACTATTGGGGTGTCTTGGGAGATTCGCAGTCGATTTAGGACCTTTCTTGAGCAGATGCTCCGGTCTATGCGTGGTGTTATAACACTGAAGATTGAATCCTTCCACAACTATTCTGAGTCCTTCTTCGAGACGTGCTGATGCATCATTCAATCCCATTTCTGTCATGAGGAGTGCCACAGCTTCAACAGTGCAAACTCTATCAGCTTGGGTCTGGCGACGACATAAGAATTGAGATAGCGCACTTGGTGTTATTTTAATTCTGGGGATAGCATCGTCAATTTTTTGATTGAGTCTTCGAGCCTGTCCCCAGGTACCGTCGAGCACAATCACTAGAGTCGCTTCGTCATTCTTCTTTTCAACATGAGACATCTCGTCCCACGTCACAGCTACATCAGAGGGGAAAAGAACGACCGAATTCTGCTTTCGTTGGGATACCAACGCTTCAAATTCCGCTTCGTCTTCGGCATCACCAGAAACGAATACACGTGCACCGAGAATGCGCGATATTATTTTAGCAGTGTTGGATGCTCGCAACCATTCTTTGTGGTTCATAAGGACGACAACATCTACAGGCAACTTTCCTACTTCTACTTTTAAACTATCAAGCTTCTCGCAAATACATATACTCAACTTCAACATGCATGCAGCGCATCTGTTTTTCGATTCCGCAAATTTTTTGCAAAATTCCTTTTTTGCTTTAACCACTTCCTTGTACCGTTCAGAAGGATCCAAAGTAGCCAAATCCACCATATGTACCTTAATTGGGGATATACATGCAACTTCGAGGCCGACAAGAATAAGTTGCAACTATGAAATGACTAGGATTATTCTAAAATTGCTTTGACTTTTTCGAAGTACTCGTGAGCAGGTCTCCAAGACCAAAAGGATCCTCACCAGTACCCTCTGTGACAAACTCCAAGGAACTACTACTGCCTGGCTGTTCCCCACCACCGAGCATCGGTCGCTTTTTATCTCGAATCAGCGCGTCGGCGTCCTCCATTTCCTGTCTGGCACTCGCAACTCGTTTCTCGTCATACTTGTAACCGGCAGCAGATGACCTATCCGCGAAAAGGCGGGAGTCGTAAGCATTATTCGCATCCTCTGCTGCAAATCCTGAGGATAGCCCCCCTTCCTGATTGAACAGTCTCGCGTCGTATATGGCATCCCCCCGAACACTAGGCTGGACTTGCTTACCGAGTGCGATTGCTTCACTAACATCACGATCCTCGTCACGATCCCTTGCACTTCTACCCGCTTTCGCCATGCGATGTTCCCTAAGTGTTTCTCGCATAATTTCTCTTCTTGCCTTCTCGTGGGTATCCTCCGCCTTCGGGCGATCACGGGACATCCGTGCTTTCTGAGCGAGCTCTCGTAGTTCCTGTTCGCGTTGTTCCTCAATGCGCGCCTTTTGCTGCTTGGCGAGATCATTTCTAATCTTGATCTCCTCCCTCGCTTTTTGCTCCGTCACGTACAAGTCTTCCGCCAATGAGGCAAATCTCTCGTTCACGGTGGTATCCTCAAGGTTTTTACCATCAACACCCACGCGCTTGTCAAGTGGAATCACATAGCCTCTAGCATTCTTCCAGTTTGAGATACAAGGTGGTATTTTCCAATTCGCTTGCTCCTCCTTCGTCAATTTCCGTGGAGGATCACGCATGACAGGCGCTGGCGGAGAGCCGGGAGGCCGGAGCGCCTTCTTATTCCTGATACGCGATGGTTCGAATGGATCAATCTGCTGTTCCGTGATCCTCACGATTCGCTGCTCGATATTCGGGTTCTTCCCTGGAGCGTTAGCGTTCGGCGTATATCGGATAAATTGCGGGGCCTTACTCATTCGACCCAAGCAAAAATTTTCTGCGGAAAACTTTTCCAACATTATACATGTAAGATGTTATACAGTATGGATCTCCGCAGTTTGGCACTTACATATACGGTCAGCCTACGACTAACATCTCGCCCGCTCGAGTGCTTTGAGTGCAAAATACTGCACGTCAATGTCGGTGTCTTTCATCAGATTATCTAACTCATTGATGACGGACTTGCGGAGGCTAGATTTCTTGCCACTGTTGGCTATTTCGGCAATAACTGAGCATGCGACAAACCTAACATTCGCGACCGGATCGTTGCAACCTTTTTCGAGTGTCGGTAATACAAGTTTGCTCAAGTCTTCATGGTTCCTCATAACTAATGCAATCTTTGGAAATGTTTGTAGAATTGCAACTCTCGTGGAGTACGGGCTTGTGAGTGAGTACAAGCTCAAGACTTTTTGAACAAAATGATGCGTGGTCCATTCCTCCCCTAGGAAATCGGCAAGCACTCCTATTTGTTCAGTTAGAGCGGCTCTCACAGCATGAACAGAATCGCCAAAAAACGAAAGGAAAAGATTCTCTAATTTGGACTCAAAAAAGTCCCTACCATGCAACCGACACAAAATTGGGATTTGCTCCAGAACCGCTAACCGTGTTCTCCAGTTAGTGTCTTGGGCCAAAGCATTCATTAGGGTGATCATCTGACTCAAACTTTTCTGAAACACCGGATCCTGAAGCACTTCACATATGGAACCAATACTACCCGTCGATTGGTAGCGAATCACTGGAGATTCATCCTTAACGGCATCCGCGAGAAGGGGTATCAAATAATCCAAAGTGAACTCCTTTCCTAGAGATTTCGCTAATGGACCGATACAGTTACTCAAGGCTGCTCGCACCTGTTGAACTGGGTCCTTTATGATAACTGAAAACAACGGCACCAGTGTATCTATCACTTCCGATAAATGGAGGAGCGGAGCAGTGTCTGGTAGGGACGCGACCGCCGCTTTACGTACGTCGGGCTCTTGATCTCGTATCAAGGCCACTAACGGATACAATAGATGAGCACTGGTTGAATCAGAACCTAAACACTGGCATAATTTTCCATACACCTTTGCAACAGCTAAACGAACACGCCAACTCTTGTCAGTGGCCAAATCTGCAACTGTCTCACACATATGAAGGTTTGCCTCCTCTTGGGCGAAAATCTCACACATTTTTGTCGCGGCATGAACACAACTAGTTCGTACAGGTTCCTGGGTTTCATCCTTGGCAAGTGCGTGGAACACAGGGATCAGATCCGAAACAACAAACGCCTTCTCCACAACACCAATGAATTGTGTAAGGTTCGATGCGGCGGCTCTGCGAACCATTGGAGCCTCCTCGTTTGTCGCACACGATAAATACAGTGCACGAATTTGTGATTGTGATTCCTCCGATACATGTGGATAAACAAACGAAGCAAATGCACAGGCCGATATCCTCGGGGAAAACCACTCCGATTTGAATAAACGGATCAATGCCGGAAAACAGGTTTGATTGCAATGAACAATGTCTCTCGTCGCGAGATTTCCTAGCGACACAACGGCTGCTTCACGGATGACCGTCTCGTCTTGACTAGCAAGATACTCCAAAACGGGCACCACCGCCCCCACAGCACTATCCGGGGGAAGATGTGGGACTAAATATGGGATGTATTTTGCAAACGCCAAGAGAACTTCATCATCATCCGAACAGAAAAGTCCCTTAACACATTCAGAAATTAATGGAATGAATGAACTTAACGTCTTCTCTTTCCCCAATGCATGCGCCACGGCATTCATGTGCTTGATACATTCGACGCGCACAACAAGCTCTTCTGCACGAATGTCGCACCTAAAAAGCTCGAGAGCGTCGACTTCGGATATTTCTGTCATTCTCGGAAAATTCTGAAATGAGATCATGCAAGACTCTAATCCAACAAGACTCATCCGAGACGATGTGGGAGGAGACTCCATGTCGGTGCATATCATGGCAACCTTAATTCCCTCCTCAGTTTTCTTGAATGTCAGCTCTCGACGAGTCGCTGCAGATGAAAAAGACTCCATCAATGTCGTCCCATCCCCCTTCAAGGGAACAGTCCATGATGGGTGATCCGACAGTGATTACAGAAGCATCAAGGGAAATCATCCGCAAACTCCGCGAGCAAATCCCAGAACTCCAACCCACATCTCCCTTGTACATCCGGTTCGATGATGTTTACCTCAACCGGTTCGTCCGTGCAAGGCAATACAAACTGAATGATGTGATCATCATGGTGAATAATCATATTCAGTGGTTGCGAGAATTCAACGTTGCCGATATCATGGAGTTTCGGTTCGAGGAACTGGAACAGTTTCGGACTGTTTATCCCCATGGATATCATGGAATTGACAAAGTAGGTCGTCCTATCTACATTGAACGGTACGCGAAGATGAATGCTGACTACTTACATAAGATAACGACTTTGGATCGGATCGCCAAGTACTGGGTGAGAGGTTATGAGATTCTTTTGTATCAGCGGTTCCCGGTTTGTAGACCCGGTATTACCCAGTCAACGGTTATACTTGATTTAGCGGGCGTCAGATTGAGTACCTTTGATTCCAGAGCCCGAGAGTTCCTTCGCTTGATATCCAAGATATCCTCCGATAACTATCCAGAGACTCTTGGAGCCATGTTCATAGTGAATGTTCCGTCCTTTTTCTCCATAGTGTATAACGTCGCGAAGCCTTTCATTCCTCCTGAGACGAAACGAAAAATCCATGTTGTGACTGCAAAAAATGTAAAGGCGGAACTACTCAAACATATCGACCAGGATCAACTCCCAGCGTTCCTCGGCGGCGAGTGTGTTTGTGATTCCAATAGTACAACAGATGATCGCGGTTGTTTGTCATCTGACAAAGGACCTTGGAGAGACACAATGCCGGATCTTCACGATAAGGACGAGTTCGTCAGCTGTGTAGACTATGGAGAATCGAGAGGAAGCTTCGCTATAGAGCATTTCCACACACCAGTGGGCACGTTGACTAATCTTCCGTCGGTTACAGAGGAGAAATCCCAGCGAAAAGGTGCACAGCGGTTTGGCCTGTTTAGTTGTTGTAGGAGTCCTCCACGAAAACACTAGTATGCAATCCTAGACTAGCATGTTCCGCGCCGACGTACTGTATCGGAAGAAACGGATTCACTCATCCTAAAGGAAAGAATTCTGAATTCGAGGTCGATTTATGAATAAGGCTAGATGAGAAAGTTTATCGAAAGACTGATTCAACACCGACACGAAGTCGTGATTGTATGGAATGTTGACATCAACCTGATCTTTGTCAATATACATGCCTTTCATCTTCAAAAGGCTAGGGATTCCCGTAGCAGCCCTAAAAGGTGGACAGATTCGCTGAAATATCACATACCATGGGGATGGAAGAGGGACCGAGAGCAAATGAGGATCGCCAGATGATACAGCCCTTTCACTGTTTCGGACTGCCTCTTCGGTTGAATTCAACAGCCGCTGAACAAACAAACCCGCTCCCAAACCGGATTGCTGTGCCTACCGAGCTGATTGGGAAGACGAAGAAACAAAGAACGAACCTTATCGGCGAAAATGGATCCGTCTTGGGCATTCTTAAGGATCCAATGTGGATAGTTCTCGTAGGAGACCGAGTATTTCCATGGAATGTAAATCATGAAAGCGACCTCCGAAAAATTCAATTGACGAATCACGTTGGACATTTGAATGGCTCCACCAGAATCCAAGGTCGGTGGAAAGTATATCTTGGGGCGCAAACTAGGAAGTGGGTCCTTCGGAGAGATATACCTCGCTGTACACGAGCAAACAGGTAGGGAATTCGCGGTAAAGATGGAATCTTCGAGGTGTAAGCATCCACAGTTGCTTTACGAGGCGAAGCTCCTCCGCCATTTACAGGGCGCCACTGGCATAGCCAACGTGTACTATGCGGATGTTGAGGGGGACTTCAATGTTATGGTTATGGATCTGTTAGGTCCGTCGCTGGAGGACCTCTTCAACTATTGCAACCGGAAACTGTCGTTGAAAACGGTTTTGAATCTTGCGGATCAAATGCTTGATCGTGTTGAGTATTTGCATTCGAAGAACTTCATCCATCGTGACATAAAACCCGATAACTTCTTAGTCGGTTCCGGTAAACGTAATCGTACTCTATATATGATTGATTTTGGTCTTGCAAAGCGTTACCGGGACCCCAGAACTCATCAACATATTCCGTATAAAGAGAATAAGAATCTCACTGGTACAGCTCGATACGCGAGTGTGAATGCCCATTTAGGATTGGAACAGTCTCGTCGAGATGATTTGGAATCTATTGGCTATGTTTTGTTGTATCTTTTGATTGGTTCGCTTCCATGGCAAGGTCTGAAGGCTAACACGAAGCATGAGAAATACCAGAGGATTATGGATAAGAAGATGTCCACTTCGATTGAGACTCTGGCAAAGGATCAGCCCATAGAATTCGCAAAGTATTTCTCCTACGTCAAGGCGCTTAAATTTGACGACCGACCGGACTATCAGTACCTCCGTCAGCTTTTCCAAGACCTGTATTCTCGTGAGGGATTTGAAACCAACAGCGCCTTCGACTGGCACTCAATAAGTGGTGCTGGTGGGGCTGCTAGCACTATGAGTCGTACAAACAGTGCCGGGGATACTCCCGGTATGGAGAGACGACTAACGGGGGCTTCAGGCCTACCTCCTCGGTTCTTGAACACGGCACCTGCTCTGGCGACCGCAGGGAATATTTCTGCGCTACCTGGAGGGGGAAGGACCCAGGATGACCTTGGACAGAAGAAACGAAACCGTTTTGCCTCGTGTTTCGGAAATTTATGCAAACCCAGAAATGTGAGCTAACCTCTATCTCGCTATAGCATTTATTAGATCTATGAAAGTTGCCAGCTCAGATAGCTGATACAAGATGGGGGTTCGAAGGGTACAGTAGATTGAAGGCAAAAAAGTCGGTTTCTAAGACCGACTAGATGAATTAACAGATCTAACAGCAGCTAGACTCCGGATATCCTCAAACATGGACTGAATGTCGCTGAGTTTAGTACGCTCTTCCGCGCTTGGTTGTGCTATAGGATGAAGATTGTTGGATGCTTCAATGGTGGCGCGGAGCGCATCCACATTACTAGGTCCACTCGCCAGAAACTGATCAGCAGCTTTCGCTGACCGACGTGGACTCATCCCCGCGTGTTGAAGAGCTTCCACTATGATGTCGCGTTGCGATTTAGTGCGCTCATTTTTACCGGCTAAAAAGGTCGCTAGAGGAACAGATAGTCTGGGAGGGGAAGGTTTTGGGGACAATCTGAAACTGTCAGGGGAATCGGGCGATCTCTGGGGATGGAACAACGGAGCACGAAGCTGGGGCACAATGTAAGTCGATCGAGGCGGACTGTCAATTTGTTTCGAGAACTCTTCCAACTGACTAGCAAAAGCGTTCCGAGGGGTCACTGGGTTACCGAATTCAACATTCCGACAAACCAAACGTCGAATCAAGTATATCATATGAAGACGGGAGACGAATTTTTCGGTCCAGGAAAACGGTCTGGCTAAACGACCAGGGACGGGAGAATTCAATGTGGAAAAAAGATTCAGCAAAAGGTACATGCGACCAGGCGCATTGTTACCGACGAAAGTGGCACCATGGGACAAGTAGACACACATAAAGTCCGTCAATGTCTCATCCGATACATGTTCAGGTTTAAGCTTGGGAATCCTCTCGAGAAGGGTTTTACCTCTAGCAATTTCTTCAGAGGGAGGATTCCGGGCAAACACTCGGGTGATAATGAGTTTCTTGAGCTCATTGGTATTGATGTCTTGTGATATCGGAAACGTTTCAACAATATCCGTTGCGAATTCGTCTTCTGACGATGATAGAACCGCACTGGGTGCAGGATACACAGCCTTGCGGACTTTCTCGTTGAAAATACGGGTTAGCGTGTCCATATCAAGGAAATCTCGACAAACGTGGAGACTCGCGAAGAATAAGATGCAATGAGCGGCAGTTTCGGATGACCCGAAAGTCTCATTCTCGATCATTTCATATGAACCCCCAAGTGACGGCTGCAACAACGGAAACGATGTGAAACAAGAATCCACAAAAGTCCGTATATGCGCCGGGTTTGTGAATATATCAGTACATCTCAAAAGAGTTATACAATCGTGAATCTACGGATACACTTACGAAGAGCAGTCATCCTGTCTACGTACTCTTGCTTCGGCCTCGTGCTTCGTTCGAGGGCAGACACTTACTGATCCCCGAAGTAATCTATCGACCTCATCGACTCCCATAACCGCGAGATCATAAATGTTTCTCGCGCTAAGATCGCGTGACATATTTGGGTCGATCGGTATCTCGTGACCCATTAGAACCCTGAGGTCCGATCTCCATGCAAGAATGAATTCCGGCATATACGCGACCGAAAAAAAAATGAGTCGTGGTACTTGGAATCTCTCTCTTCTGATTATTCCCATGTTGACCCTACTGGGTTCAAACACAAGAAACATTTTCATTCCACAGATAGCTGGAAGTGGATTCGTCCCGGCCTTCGTCACGAGTTTCGTCTTGATTCTTGGATCTGAAATAGGTGATAAAACGTTCTTCATCGCTGCGATCCTTTCGATGAAGCATTCGCCGGTAGTTGTATTCACGGGCGCCATCTCGGCATTGTTTGTCATGACAGTTCTCTCAACCGGGATGGGTGTGATTTTACCGTCTCTTCTGAGCAAAGAAATCACCCATTACGCGTGTATTTGCCTCTTTGTAGTGTTTGGGGTGCGCCTTCTGCATGACGTCTTCACATCGGAAGACGATCAAACAGAAGAGAGTGATGAACTCAAGGAAGTAGAGATGGAGATCGCTCAAAGGGAAGGTCATGCGTCACCATCATCCACTCGATCTTCTCGTATTCGCTCGCATGACTCGAAACAAAACCATTCGTCGACCTCCGTTATTACCTCAATCAAGGAATGGTTCAATTCAAGTGAGTCTCGCCGGATTGCGATCCAGAGTTTCGTTATGACATTCCTTGCAGAGTGGGGTGATCGATCTCAAATCGCAACAATTGCTCTTGCTTCGTCTAAAGACCCCGTCGGTGTCACAGCAGGAGGTGTTGTTGGGCATTGTCTTTGTACAG
>Ga0214917_10005340_pt1 | contig 13758 bp, 14 predicted proteins | sample LL_1208_BB_MetaG_FD_177983 | JGI IMG/M metagenome (GOLD analysis project Ga0214917, IMG submission 177983) | Freshwater microbial communities from Lake Lanier, Atlanta, Georgia, United States - LL_1208_BB | ecosystem: Environmental > Aquatic > Freshwater > Lake | place: USA: Georgia | collected... | reverse complement strand
GCTCCATTTATGGGGTCACCCCCTACCACCAGGACAACTCCTTCCTGATCATTGGTGAGCGCCTCAACGCCAGTGGCAGCAAGAAGGTGCGTGAACTGCTGGCGGAGGAGGACTGGGATGGCCTGGTGGCCGTGGCCCGCGGCCAGGTGAAGGAGAACGCCCACGTGCTCGACGTCAACGTCGACTACGTGGGTCGCGATGGCGAGCGCGACATGCGCGAGCTGGTGAGCCGTCTGGTGACGAACGTCAACCTGCCGCTGATGCTCGACTCCACGGAGTGGCAGAAGATGGAAGCCGGCCTCAAGGTGGCCGGCGGCAAGTGCATCCTCAACTCCACCAACTACGAAGACGGCGATGAACGCTTCTTCAAGGTGCTGGAGCTGTCCCGCAGCTACGGAGCCGGGGTGGTGGTGGGCACCATCGACGAGCAGGGCATGGCCCGCACCGCCGAGCGCAAGCTGGCGATTGCCCAGCGGGCCTACCGCGATGCCGTCGAGTTCGGCATTCCGGCCCACGAGATCTTCTACGACCCCCTAGCCCTGCCCATCTCCACCGGCATCGAAGAGGACCGCGAAAACGGCCTGGCCACGGTGGAGGCGATCCGCATGATCCGCGAGCAATTGCCTGGCGTGCACGTGGTGCTGGGCGTGAGCAACGTCAGCTTTGGCCTGTCACCGGCCGCCCGGATCGTGCTCAATTCGGTGTTCCTGCACGACTGCTGCGAGGCGGGCATGGACGCCGCCATCGTCAGTCCGGCCAAGATCCTGCCGCTGGCCAAGATCAGTGCTGAGCAACAGCAGGTTTGCCGTGATCTGATCCACGACCGGCGTCGATTCGACAACGGTGTCTGCGTCTACGACCCGCTCACCGAGCTGACCCAGCTGTTTGAAGGGGTGTCCGCCAAGGAGGCCCGCGCCTCAGGCCCCTCCCTGGAGCAGTTGCCGATCGAGGAGCGCCTCAAGCAACACATCATCGATGGCGAGCGCATCGGCCTGGACGCAGCGTTATCCACCGCCCTGGAGCGCTACAAACCCCTGGAGATCATCAACACCTTCCTGCTCGATGGCATGAAGGTGGTGGGTGAGTTGTTTGGCTCCGGGCAAATGCAACTGCCCTTTGTGCTGCAAAGCGCTGAAACCATGAAGGCGGCCGTCGCCACCCTGGAGCCCCTGATGGACAAGGTTGAGGGGGAGAGCAACGCCAAGGCCAAATTCCTGATCGCCACCGTGAAGGGTGACGTCCATGACATTGGCAAAAACCTGGTGGACATCATCCTCACCAACAACGGCTACGAGGTGATCAACCTCGGCATCAAACAGCCGGTGGAAGCCATCATCGAAGCCCAGCGCACCCACCAGGCCGATTGCATTGCCATGAGTGGTCTGTTGGTGAAATCCACCGCCTTCATGAAGGACAACCTCGAAGCCTTTAATGAGGCCGGCATCGACGTGCCCGTGATCTTGGGCGGAGCTGCGTTGACCCCCCGGTTTGTCAACAAGGACTGCCGTGAGGTGTACCGCGGGCAGGTGATTTACGGCCGTGATGCCTTCGCCGACCTTCGCTTCATGGATGCCCTGGTGACGGCCCGGGAGGCGGGCAGCTGGAGCAACCGCGAGGGGTTCCTCGACGGTGCACCGGAGGGGTTGGGGTTGGAGCCGTCCACGGGCCCCGAAGCCCCCAGCGGGGGCACCCCGGCACCCGAGCCGCAGCGGGATGCGGGCCTCAGCACCCCTGATCCCAACGACAGCCGGTCGGCCCAGGTGCCCGAGGAGCCAGCCCTGCAGCCCCCCTTCTGGGGCAGCCGCGTGCTCGATGAACACGCCATCGACCTGCAGGAGGTGTTCGCCTACCTCGATCGCAATGCCCTGTTCGCCGGCCAGTGGCAGCTGCGCAAGGCCCAGGTGCAATCCCGCGAGGACTACGAGGCCATGCTGGCGGCCAAGGCGGAACCGGTGCTGCAGCAGTGGATCGAGCGCTGCCTCAGCGATGCCCTGCTGACCCCGCGGGTGGCCTACGGCTATTTCCCCTGCGCCCGCCAGGGCAACAGCGTGCTGGTGTTCGACCCGGAACAGCCGCAACAGCTGCTGGGGCACTTTGCCCTGCCCCGTCAGCGCTCCGGAAACCGCTACTGCATCGCCGATTTCTACCGCGACCTGGAGACCGCTGCCGACGGCACCCCACGCCCCACGGATGTGTTGCCCATGCAAGCGGTGACGATGGGCGAAGCCGCCACCCGCTATGCCCAGCAGCTGTTCCAGAGCGACCAGTACAGCGACTACCTGTACTTCCACGGCCTGGGGGTGCAGATGGCCGAGGCCCTGGCGGAATGGGTTCACGCCCGCATCCGTGGCGAGTTGGGTCACCCGGATCCCGCCGGCATGCCCCTGCGGGATGTGTTGGCCCAGCGCTACCGCGGCAGCCGCTACTCCTTCGGCTATCCGGCCTGCCCCACCGTGGGCGATTCACGTCAGCAACTGCTCTGGCTCGGGGCTGAGCGCATCGGCCTCTCGATGGACGACAGCGATCAGTTGGAACCTGAGCAGAGCACCACGGCGTTGGTGGCGCTCCACAGCCAGGCCCGATACTTCTCCGCTTAGGCGGCTGCCTAGGCTCAACGGGCCCCGACTTCCAGATCCATGGCCATTGCTGGTCCCGGCGGCGTCGACGACGCCATTGCTGCAGGCCTTGACCTCGATGGCACCCCCATTCCTGAGGAGATGCTCAGCCTCTACAACGAGGTGATGGACCTGGAGAGCCAGAGGGCCCGCAGCGGGGTGAAGAAATCGATGCGCAACCGCATCGTCAAGACCGGCTCCAAGCATTTCGACCAACAGACCCTCGACGCACGCCTCCAGGCGGCGGGATGGGAGGGGCTGAAGGCCAAGGAAATCGCCTTCTTTTACGGGGCCTGATCAGCTGCAGAGATCCTCGAGGGTTTCAATCACCTCCTGTTGAAAGTCCTCGAGGTCGGAGGAGTCGGAGAGGTCGACCCCTTCACCGGCGGCGTTCTGGGCCAGCTCCTGGAAATGGAAGGCCCCTTCGCCGTTGGCCAGAAACTCGATCGCCGAGCTCTCGCCGCTTTCCTTGAAGGCATCGCACAGGGCCAGGAAGGCGGCGTCTTCGGTGAAGTCCCAGCTCATGTAGGGGGGTCTGCTGAAAGACCTTTAACGCCTGCCCCCCAGGTTCCGTCAACTGTCTGATCGCGTTTTGTGCCAGTCCGTCGTCAGACTGCGCATCCACACAGGCCTGTGGGGCCTGCTTTGCCTGCACCGCGACGCCATGGCAGCGCTGAATGTTCTGGGGGAACCCCTGCAGCTGTGCAGCTGTGAACCGATGACAGGCTGGTACCGCGATGGCCACTGCCGCACCGACGGGGCTGACCTGGGCCGCCACACCGTGTGCTGCGAGGTGGATGAACGCTTCCTCGCCTACACCCGTGCCCAGGGCAACGACCTCAGCACCCCGGCTCCGCAGTACGGCTTCCCCGGTCTCAAGGCTGGTGATCACTGGTGTGTCTGCGCCAGCCGCTGGCTGGAGGCCTATGAGGACGGCATGGCGCCGCCGGTGCGGCTAGAGGCCTGCGAACAGTCGACCTTGGCGTTGATTCCCCTGGAGGTGCTCCAGGCCCACGCCTGCCCTGCCGCATGATGGCCCTATGGGTCTGCAGATAGCGGTCATCGGCATGGGGGCCTGGGGCTCAACCCTGGCCGGCCTATTAGACCAGCAGGGCCACCGTGTGCGCGGTTGGAGCCGCCGGGATGGCGACGACGCCACGGCCCTGCTGAACGCTGCCGACCTGGCGGTGGTGGCCCTGTCCATGGCCGGGGTGGAGGCCCTCGCCCCCGCCCTGGCCGTGCAGTGGCCCCAAGGGCTGCCGCTGCTCAGCTGCACCAAGGGCATCAACCTGCAGCAACGCTGCACCCCGGGCCAGCTCTGGCGGCGCCAGAACCCCCAGCTGCCCCTGTTGGTGCTCAGCGGCCCCAACCTGGCCACCGAGCTCGCCGCAGGATTGCCCGCCGCCAGCGTGCTGGCCAGCCACGACCACGCGTTGGCGCGCCATTGGCAGCATCAGCTCAGCAGCGACCGGCTGCGGCTGTACAGCAATCAGGACCCGGTGGGCACCGAGGTGGCCGGTGCCCTCAAAAACGTGATGGCGATCGCCGCCGGCATCTGCGACGGCCTGCAGTTGGGAGCCAATGCCAAGGCCTCACTGCTCTGCCGGGGCCTGGTGGAGATGGGGGTGTTGATCCAGGGGTTGGGCGGCCACCCCGCCAGCCTCTACGGCCTGGCGGGGCTCGGTGACCTGCTGGCCACCGCCACCAGTCCGCTGAGCCGCAACTACCGCTTCGGGTTGGCCCTGGCGGAGGGGAAGAACCGCAGGCAAGCCCTCGAGCAGGTTGGGGCCACGGTGGAGGGGGCGGCCACCGCCGAAGCGGTGCTGGCCCTCGGGGAGGAGCACCACTGGCACCTCCCCATCTGCCATGAGGTGGTGGCGGTGATGGAGGGGCGCATCGGTGCAGCGGCAGCGGTGCGGCGCCTGATGGAGCGTCACCTCAAGGCCGAGGAGCTGCCGCGCTAACGATGGCCCCCATTGCGGCACTGCTGATCGAGGCCTTTACCGGCGAACCCCTGCAGGGCAATGGGGCCGGTGTGGTGCTGCTGGAGGCCCCGGCCAAGGCCGCCTGGATGCAGGCTGTGGCGGGCAGCCTGCGCCAATCGGAAACGGCCTTTCTCTGGCGTGATGGCGGTGGCACCTGGCGCCTGCGTTGGTTCACCCCCAGCTGTGAGGTGCCCCTCTGCGGCCACGCCACCCTGGCGGCCACCCTCGGGCTGCACCACTGGGGCCTGCTGCGCTCCGGGGCGAGGCTGCAGCTGGCCACCCGCAGCGGCCCCCTGGCGGTGGCCGTATCCCCTGACCACCCCCCGCAGGTGAGCCTGACGCTCCCAAGCGGCGAGCTGGTGGAGGAGCCCGCGGTGCCCGGCCAGCTTGTGGAGTTGCTTGGGCAGGCGCCATTGGCCTACTGGAGCAGCGCGCTGGGGTACCGCGTGGCCCTGATGGACGGCCGTTTCCCCCTGGCTGATTTCGCCATGGACAGCGCTGCCCTGCGGGGCGCAGACCGCCATGGATTGGTGGTGATGCAGGCGGCGACGGATGCGACCCCCAACCTGGGGGGGGAGCCCTGTGACTACCAGCTGCGCTTCTTTGCCCCGGGGTTGGGCATCGATGAGGACCCCGTGACGGGGTCCGCCCATGCCCTGGTGGCCCCGTGGTGGATGGAGCGCCTGCAACGGAGCTGCGTGCGCGGCTGGCAGCCCTCATGGCGCCGTGGTGGAATGCTGTGTGAAGCCGTGACCCCGGGCTTCGTGCGACTGAACGGCACGGGCCACCTCCTATGGGACGGACAGATCCACGCCCCTGGTTGCGGTCACGATGGCGAGGCTTGGGACGTGTGCAGCAGCAGCTGAGGCTGCGCCCCCTGTTGATGGGGGCCCCGATGGGGCTGGGGGCCCTGGCGGCGGGGTTCTGGCTGCAGGGGCTGATGCCGAGCTCCTCCCCCGTCAACGGGGCACTGCTGCAGGCCATGCTCGAGAGCCCTCCCCCGCTGCGCCGCGCCGCCGCCGACCCGCGGGACGACCTGCGGGGGGTGCAGGCGCAGCGTTCGCGGGCGGCGGTGGGGGGCCTGGGCCTGGTGGAACCCGAGCGCGGTAGCCCCCTGCAGCTCGACATCCGCGTGGCGGTGGCGCGGGATGCCGGAGCCATCCAACTCTCCGCAACCGGCCCCTGGTGGCTGCGCCGCGCCGATGGCACGGTGCTGCAGCAGGGGGGGGCAGGCCAGGTGATCACCCTGGAATCCGGCCGTTTGGCGGCGCCTGAGCTCAGCCTCGACACCAGTGCCGGTGCCGCTGCCCTGCTGGATGGCCGGCGCTACCGCGGCCGTCTGCGCCTGCTGCAGTTGCCCGCTGGCCTGCTGGCGGTGAACCATCTGCCCCTGGAGGAGTACGTCGCCTCGGTGGTGGGGGCGGAGATGCCGAGTTCCTGGAACCGGGAAGCCCTCAAGGCCCAGGCCGTGGCGGCCCGCTCCTATGCCCTCGCCCACATGGCGCGGCCCGCGAGCCGCCACTGGCATCTGGGCAGCACCACCCGCTGGCAGGCCTACCGGGGCCTTGACAGCGCCACCGATCGCACCCGCCAGGCCACCCGCGACACCCTGGGCTTGATTCTCAGCTACCAGGGCGGGATCGTGGAGAGCCTCTACGCCGCCACCACGGCGTTGACGCTGGAGGCCCATGGCCATCTCGGGGCGTCAATGAGCCAGCACGGCGCCCAGGAGCTCGCCAGCCGAGGGATGGCCTACAACCAGATCCTGGCGCGTTATTACCCCGGAGCCGCCCTGGCGCGGCTGCGCAGCGGGGGGCGCTGATGGGGCGCCTGTCACGCCTTGGCCTGGAGCGGAGCCAGCACGCCCTGCGCTGCGGTGCGCTGGTGCCCCTGGCCACGGAGCTGGTGGAGCACCCGGGCTTGGCCCCCTTCGTGCTGCGGCGGCTGCTCTCCGCCACCCCCAAGCACCTGCGCAGCGCTGGACCGAAACCCAACCCATTCCTGCCCTGGGATCCGGAACTGGAGGTGGAACGGCTGGGGAGCAGCCATCTGCTGTTGCTCAACAAATACCCCGTGCAGGCCGGTCATCTGCTGTTGATCACCCAGCACTGGCAGCCCCAGGCGGGCTGGCTCACGGCCAGCGATTGGGGGGCCCTCAGCGGCGTTGAGCGGGATTCCGCCGGCCTCTGGTTTTTCAACAGCTGCGCCGCCGCCGGCGCCAGCCAGCCACACCGCCACCTGCAGTTGTTGCCCAGGGCCCCGGAGGAACCCAGTTGCCCACTGGAGCCTCAGCTGTTGGCGCAGTTGCGGGGGGAGCGTCCCCCATGGCCCTGGCGCTACCGGCTTAGCGCCAGGTGCCACGCCGGAACCGACCAGGCGGCTGCCGAACTGGAGGCCCTCTACCGCGAGCAGTTGGCGGGCTTGGACCTTGGCTCGCCTGGGCATGATCCGGTGCCCAAACGGCCCTACAACCTGCTGTTCAACCAGCATTGGCTGCTCACCGTCGAGCGCGTGCAGGAACATTGGGCGGGGTTCAGCGTCAACGCCCTCGGCTTCGCTGGGTATTTGCTGAGCACCGAACGCTCTGACACCGCCTGGCTGGCTCAGCACGGCCCCTGGGCCCTGCTGCAAGCCGTGGCGGCGGTTCCGTGATTGCACGGATGCCACAGCGGCGAAGCTTCGGTTTGGCTTGCCCCTGGAAGCCTGCATTGACGGAGCCATGGGGCAACGACGGCGAACGCTGGCCATTCGCAACCGGCGCGTGGAACGCCACCTGGACCTGGTGGAGCCGATGGTGCGCCACTACAGCCGTTGCACGGCGGAATCCACCGACGACCTACGCCAGGTGGCCCTCGAGGGGCTGATCCGGGCCGCCGAACGGTTCAACGGGTCCCTGGCGGTGCCGTTCGCGGCCTTCGCCAGGCCCCACATCCGCGGTGCGCTGTTGCATTACCTGCGCGACTACGGCCACCTGATCCGCATCCCGCGGCGGGTTCAGGAGCAGCGTCGGCCCGATGGGCCGTTGACCCTGCGCCGGGTTCCCCTGGATTCCACCCTGGCGGAGACGATCCCCAGCCCATGGCACCAGGACGGCGCCGATGGGGAAGGTTGGCCGGCAGCGTGCACCCTCCAGCAGCTGCTGCGGGGACTCAGCCGGGAGCAGCGGCGGCTGGTGGAGCAGGTGGTGTTGCGGGGCCTGAGCTTGCGGACCGTGGCGGAGGCGAGGGGCACCAGTGCCAGCACCGTGCACCGCCACCTGCACCAGGCCTTGGGGCAACTCAGGCCTCTGGTGTGTCCTGCATCTGGCGCTCCAGGGTGCTGATGGCTGCGTTGATCGCCGCCAACTGGCGCTCCAGGCCATCGCGCCAGAACACCAGGGTCTGGTGCTTGCGCTGCTGATGGCGGCGGCGGCATTGGGCAGCACTGCCCTCATCGGAGCAACCAAAGAATGGCGGAAACATGGAAAAATGTGGAACGTGGCCGCTGTTCTAGCGATCGGGCCACCGGCCATGCGTGGCGGTCCCGTATCGCTGGCGGCACCCTGTCGTTGGCAGCACCCCGTTGCTGGCGCAACCCTTAAAACATCCCGGCCACCCCGCTGGCCCCACCCCAAATCACTCCCAGGTTGAGAGCAGTTGGTCCCATAGGTCAGATGCGGCCGTTGATGCTCGCCCTGGTCGGCACCGTCATGGTCGCCCCCATCCCCGCCCAGGCCTATGTGGCCCTGATGGCCGGCCAGGCGGCCAAGCCGCTGCAGGGTCAGTTCAATGCGGTGCCGGTGCTGCATTCCAACCAACCCGAGGAGGTGCTGGGCCCCGGCATCCTTGTGAGCACCACCCCGGGCAGCGGCATCAGCACCGAAACCGGTGAAGCCCTGGAGAACGCCACCTACACCTTCAACGGTGAGTTCGGCCTGCACGTGCACCACAAGTACCACCCGCAGGACCGCAGCCGGATCGTTCGTCCCGGCGGCCGCCGCGGTGAGCTCACGCTGGCCACCATCCTGATCAATCCGGGGCCGACGCCGGTGCACCTGCGCTTCAGCGAGGGGGCGGTGCGCAACAGCTTTGAGGCCCCCTACCTGGCCACCAACCTGATGGGGGTGAAACCCCTGGGCCCTCGCCCCTGGAACACGGGCCCTGGCGATGCCACCGCCGTGCAGATGCTGCGTCAGCAATTGGACCGGCGCCTGGCCGATGAAATCACCATTCCTCCCTACAGCCGGATGGTGCTGTTCAGCACGGCGCTGCCGGCCAAGGGGATCGCCAATGGCCTGCTGAAGGGACGCAGCGACGGTCCCTTCCAGATGGCCGTGGTTGCGGCGGAAGACCCCGCCAATGACACCGACATCCTGGCGGTCTTGGACAGCGGCCGGCTGGCCCCTGGGCGCATCTACCTCAGCCGCGTCCACCAGATTCAATCCGGTGCGGTGTTTTCACGGGTGGCGGGGGTCGCGCTCGGGGACCGTTACGACGCCAGCGTCGACCACGACCTGGACACCAGCCCCCTGCACGTGCCGCTGACCAGCACCAACCGCCACCATTTCGGCACCGGTGAGGTGCAGGTGAATGCCCTGGCGTCCCGCATGGTGGATTCGTCGCTCAACAACGTCGGCACCTACGGGGTGCGCTTCAACGTCGACCTCCTGCTGCGGGGCAGCGGACCCTATGAGCTGGTGCTGAGCCATCCAGCCCCCAACGGACGCCACTTCACGGCGTTCCGGGGCTCGATCGGCATCCAGACCGATGACGGCTACCAGGAGGTGCACGTCGGCATGCGATCCGGCCAAAGTCTGCCGATCAGCAGCCTCAACCTCAAACCAGGTGTGGTCAACCGCGTTCGGGTGACCTTGGTGTACCCCGCGGACGCCACCCCAGGTCACTTGTTGAGCGTGGTGCCGCAGCAACAGTTGGCGCAGCTCAGGGAGCGGGAGCGTCTGTTGGCGGCCGCCCAGAGCCGTCCCGCCAAACCCACCCCAAGGCCTGTGGTGCCCAACCTGGCGGAACCCGAACCGCAAGTGGCGGCCGGTGTGATGGCACCGATTGAACTCCCAAGGCCCCAACCGCCCACGCGCCAGCTTGAACCTGCCGTGGTGATGGCTCCGGGATGGATGGCGGCCCCACCCGTGGTGCCCACGCCCTCGAGCCTTCCGGCCACGGTGGTGCCGCCGGTGCGCATGAGCCAGAGCTTGATGGAGCGCTACGAGCAGGCGGTGCAAGCCCAGCAGCGGTTCATCGAATCCCTGATGGGTCGATAGCCTCAGGGGGATTCACGGGCACAGCGTGGGGCAGCGGGAGACCGACAAACGTCGCATCACGCTGGAGCTCAGCGAGGAGCTGCTCGCCGCCATTGACGCCACCAAGGCGCAGCTGGGCTTCCGCAGCCGCGGCCCCGCGGTGGAACAGCTGCTCCGGGCGGTGCTCGAACCGTCGGAGGAGGAGGGTCAAGGCACCACGGATGCCGGTGGCTCCGAAGCGCCCCAGCAAACCCGCCTGGACATCGACGAGAGCCGCGCCATTGTTCTGATTCAGAGTGAACTTGTCTCACAGCGAGACGAGTCATTTGTCTCAGATGATCCCGCTGATTCCCTACTGTTTGGCTCTGGTGGGCGTGGGCGCCAGCGTTCTGGTTCGGGCATCCAATTGCCCGGTTTTGTGCGGCAGCAGGCCCGCGAAGTGAACCGCAGCCTTCGGGCCGAGCCCCGCCGAGATCCCAGCGACCAGGGGTTCGAGCTGCTAGGGGGTGCCCAACTGCAGGAGGCCCTGTCCGCCGTTCGCCAGCATTGGTGCGAGGTCTACGGCCAGCCCCCGTCCGATGCGGTGTCTGAGGCGGCCATGGTGTGGCTGGCCCGCGACATCTGGCCCCAGTGCGACCCCAGCGATGGACGCCCGTTCAGCTGGAATCTGGCGCAGCAGGTGGTGTGCTCCTTCTGCCCCAGCTGGCCAGAGGGCGAGGCTGATTTGGAGCGGATCGTGGTGGCTGCCGGCGTGCTGGAGGACCCCTTCAGTGGCAACAGCTTGAGCCTGCGGATCCCCAATCTGGTGACGCGGTTCGTGCAACGGCACCGTAGCCGCCAAAAGCGCACCACCTCCTTTGAAGCCATCGACCATTCGATGACGGTGCATGCGGCCCTGAAGTTGCTGCGGTTGTCGACGGTGGCGGACCGCCCCTATTCCCTTAAGGACATCCGCGAGGCCTATCGCGAACAGGCGCAGTGCCATCACCCTGACGCGGGCGGCTCCGCCGAAGCGATGCGGCGACTGAATGAGGCCTATCAGTTTTTAAAGGAGCGCTACCGTCGAGCCGCTTGACCATCTCACCTAAGACACTGTTTAAGTCTTAGGGCTGCACAGTGATGGTATTGCTGCGAACTCAAGCGGGGCAGCGTCGGACCCGCCCCAGGAAGAGGCGAGCGACCTAGTTCTTCTCAACAACCAAAAAACCATGATTTCTGGTTGTTCGCCTCCATGTGATCCAGCCTCCAATTTGCAAATCCCTTCAAATCACGATTGGTTGAGCCCCAGGCCCCATTGCAGGGCCTCCGGATCATGTCCATCGGACTGAATGGTCTCTGGCCACAACGCCAGGCCAGGCAACAGAAGCCAATCGTCGCAGGCGTTTTATAAAGCGCGTACCTGCTGTAGACACAGGTACGCAGGTAGTTGGCCATGACCCCTGCTTGGAACCATCAGCAACCCATGGACTGGGTTTCCCCTCCGCGGACATGAGTTGCCACGATCTCATTGATTGCAAAAACAACCAATGCTTAGTCCCATGTTGCAAGCCAATTGAGATATGCGGTCAAAACATTAGGCGCCATGCGCAGCTAGCTCGTGCGTCGTTGAGTGACTCCAAGTATCTTGATTGAGACGAGCCATGCGTCTCAGGCTGTGAGCTATTTAATAGCTGAGAGCCACAGCTTACGCCATCAAAAAAGGGCCCTGGCGGGCCCTGATCCGATTCAGTTCATTCAGGCTGCCGCTCATCAGCAGGGGGTTTGCATGCCCTGGATCAGAAAGTCGAAATAGGGGGCGGCCACGCTGGCTTCATCACTGCCCAGCAGCACCAGGGCCGCTTCCTTCAGGCAGCGCATCGACTCGACCATGCCCGGCATGGGCACGCCCAGGCTGTTGTACATCTCGCGGGCACCCTCCAGACCAATTTTCTGGATCATCTCGGTGCTGCCCGCCAACACGCCGTAGGTGACGAGACGTAGGTACCAGCTGAAATCACGCAGGCACTGGGCCCGTTGTTTCTGGCCGTAGGCGTTGCCGCCCGGGGCCACGTACTCAGGGCGCCGGCCGAACAGTTGCCGGGCCGCCTCATCCACAATTTTCTTTTCGCTCTCGGTGAGCACCCGCACCACGGCCATGCGGCTGGGGCCCGTGGAGAGGAACTCCACCATGGAGCGCAGTTCTCCGCCGGTGGGGTAGCGGAGCTGATCGTCTGCTTGCAGGATCAGATCGCGGACAACGCTCATCGAAGCCACCTGTTGCCCGGCAACTCTATCGAGCCTTGGCACGGCACAGCCTTGACCCTGCCAGGTGTTTACGCACCGATAGGGTCGAAGCAGGTGCAGACGATGCCACGGTGGTGCAGACGGCTCCCAACTTGGGGCAACGCCTCGAGCTGAGCATCGAGGGCTGTGGCCATGACGGGCAGGGGGTGGGCCGTTGGCAGCAGCAGGTGGTGTTCATCCCCGGCGCCCTACCGGGCGAGCGGGTGGAGGTGCGGGTGCGCCGCGTGGCCAAACGCCACCTGGAGGCCGACCTGGTGGCCGTGCTCGAGGGCAGCCCCGACCGCCAACGCCCTCCGTGCATCCTGGCCAGCCACTGTGGTGGCTGCAGCCTGCAGCACTGTGGCGACGCCGCCCAGGCCCGTCTGAAACAACAACAGGTGCAGGAGGCCCTGCGGCGCCTTGGGGGACTCCATGTTGAACCGGCGCCCATCTGGACAGCACCGCAGGCACTGGGTTATCGCAACCGCGCCCTGATCCCCCTGGAGCGCAACGCCGACGGCAACATCCGGGCCGGCTACTACCGCCGTGGCAGCCACCGCATCGTGAACATGAACCGCTGCCCGGTGCTGGATCCCCGCATCGATCAACTGGTGGAGCCCATCAAGCACGACCTCAGCTGCACCGACTGGCCCGTGGATGTGAATCTCAGCGGTGGGGGCGGGCTGCGGCACCTGGCCCTGCGGGTGGGCCATCACACCGGTGAGCTGTTGATCACCCTCGTCAGCAGCCACGCCAACCTGCCGGGGCTCAGCGCATTGGCCCAGGCCTGGATGGCCCGCTGGCCGCAGGTGGTGGGGGTGGGCCTCAACCTGCAGCCGCGGGCCACCAATGTGGTGCTGGGTCCCACCACAGAGCTGGTGTTGGGGCGCCCCTGGTTGCAGGAGCACTTTGCGGGCATTGGCTTGCACATTGCCGCCGACACCTTTTTCCAGGTCAACACCCCCCAGGCGGAACGGCTGGTGCCCCTGCTGGTTAATTTTTTCGGCGCTGGCCAGGGCCCGCGCTTGCTGGATGCCTACTGCGGCATCGGCACCTTTGCCCTGCCCCTGGCGGGCGCCGGTGCCACCGTGCTGGGGCTGGAGCTGCACGGGCAGGCGGTGCAGCAGGCCCGCGCCAACGCCGACCGTGCCGGGCTAGGGGGAGTGGCCTTCGAGCAGGGGGATGTCGGCAGCCTGCTCGAAGGGCACCTGGCGGGCGTCGATGGCCTGGTGCTGGACCCACCCCGCAAGGGCCTCAGCGAATCCGCCCTGGCGGCCATCTTGGCCGCACCGCCACCGGCCCTTGCCTACATCAGTTGCAACCCCGCCACCCTGGCCCGCGACCTGGGCGCCCTCTGTGCGACGGCGGACTACCGGGTGGAGCAGCTGCAACCGGTTGACTTTTTCCCCCAGACCAGCCATGTGGAGTGCGTGGCCCTGCTGCGCCGCACGCCGGCAACAGCCCGCGACTAGGCCCTCAGCTCAGCCCCGAACTGCTTCTCGAGGGCGGTGCGGATTGCCTGGTGCGCCGCATCCACCTCCGCATCGGTGAGCGTGCGCTTGGGGTCGCGGTAGCGCAGCCGGAAGGCCTGGCTGCAACGGCCGGTGGCCACCTGCTCGCCTTCGTAGCGATCCACCACCAGCGCCTGCTCCAGCAGGGG
>Ga0214917_10005338_pt1 | contig 13760 bp, 13 predicted proteins | sample LL_1208_BB_MetaG_FD_177983 | JGI IMG/M metagenome (GOLD analysis project Ga0214917, IMG submission 177983) | Freshwater microbial communities from Lake Lanier, Atlanta, Georgia, United States - LL_1208_BB | ecosystem: Environmental > Aquatic > Freshwater > Lake | place: USA: Georgia | collected... | reverse complement strand
CTGATGATCTGCGTGAGGTGCAACTGGAAGTTCGTCGCGTTCGGCCCCAGCACGGATTCCACCGCCCCCAACACCAGCGGATGCGCGATGAACTGCCGACTCGCCACCGAGCGGGCCAGCAACGCCCCGGTGCGCTTGGTGTGCCGCCCGACGAAATCGTCACCACCAAACGGCGTCGCCTCAATGAACGGATGCATCTCACCCAGCAACTCATCGACCAACGACCCCGGCACCAACCGCTCGATGATCGCCGCACCCGCCGTGGTGAGCGCTCCGGCAATGTCGTGTGCTGTCGCATCAGCCGAAAAACGTGGAATCGAGGTCATGGGAGGACTGTAGCCTGCCCAATAACTGGACAGACTTTCGAGAACATCCCCACTTCGAGAGTTCTTGACCTGTCCATCGGAGGACAAGGTGTTCGAAGATGTTGAAGCTGGTGAGGCAATCACCAGCTTGCTTGAGAAACACAGTGAATTGACGGCCAGATCCATCGCCGACATGACGGGCATGGAAACAAGCCGAGTGAATTCATGGCTTTACAAGCAGGCCGCTGCCAAGCGAGTTCGACGGCGATTCCCACCTAACACCTCGTGACCCTATTGGTCACTGAATCGCGTCGAGGCGATTCGACAGGCTCTCAGATACCACGGCCCGATGACAGCGCGCGAGCTCGCCCGAGTTACCGGGCTCCGGAAAACAGATGTGAACTCCTGGCTATATCGACACCTACGGCAAGGCGGTCTGGTGAGGACCGAGTTCTTCGACCAAGCAGCGCCGATCTGGGAATTGCCGGACGACAGTGAGCTTTAAATCCAGTCGCAAACGATGTCATTCCGACAGCTGATCACGCATTAGACCACAATCGGCAAGAAAACTCAGATCCACAACTATCTCAATTCGACTCTTGTTGGGTGGGTGAGTTCTCATGTTTCGCGCTGAGGCTCAGTCGGTATACGAGACCGCCAACGATTGCCAGAACCAGCACCAAGGCTGGTAGACGGAGTCCGGTAAGGCCTTTCAACCCGTCTAACCAGAAACTTAGACCCTCACCCAAGTTGTGGGCTTCTTCGTGCACAACCATCCCTAAAATTCCAAGTGTAAGTAGAAGCACGGCGGCGCCAATCAGCAGCTCGAGCAGTCCCGAAATCAAGGGCTCCTCTCGCAAAATCTTGTTGGCCTTGAGCACCTTTGCGAGTTTCACGGCCTTCACAAACTTCACAAGACGGAAGAGCCGGGTCACGGCAATAATTGGAGCCACACTCAGAAGGTTCTGGTCTTCAACAAAAAGGAGTACAAGCGGACACGAAACGACCACAATGATCAGTTCAACCAAGTGTGACTGGATCCAGGCAACATTGTCCGTCGCTAGTCGCAACAGCACTAGTACTTCAAACACAAAGTAAACCCAAATTGCGACACTCAGGATTTCTCCCCAGGCGGCATACCTCTGACTGGCTGTCTGCAGATAGACCGCTGGCAACACAAGCAGAGCTGCGATTACCGAAGCGCCGTCTAGCCAGCCCTCCAGTTTAGAAACCTCAGTGTTTGCCGCCATGTTGACTCGCTTCAATTATCCCGAACTATAGGTAGCGACGTCTACGAAACCAAAGACCATGCAGTATCCAATACGCCAATGTTGCTACTGCAGTTACTGCAAAGCCACTCGCCCGTAACCAATCCGGAAGCGGATTGAACGCCTGTCCGAAATAGTCGAAGAGAAGATTTGGGACAAGGATGAGTGCGCCAAATGCGGTGACTCGATGCGTTGCAATCGTCAGTGACTTCTCTTGGTAACGATCTAGTAGCGCAATCAATGCCTCCACGTCATACAACAATGACTTATGAAACACCTCCAAGTGCGCGGCGTGAATCTGCATTCCACTTAGAGTTGCCTTACTCTCCTCGCTGAAGAAGTCGTGAGGATGTTCCGCTTCGGCGGTTTCTACTTGTCCGGCTGCAACCCTGGCAACGATGCGAGCAGTTTCTGCCACGACGCTCCCGAGAGCACTCGTCTCGATCTGCAGTGTCTCTAACGCCGGAAGGCGATGATCCACTTCTCGCTCGAGTGCCAAACCGTCGTCCTTGTCAACGCTCTTGATCTTCTTGGCAAAGCGTTCGTAGCGATTTGAAAGTGCATCGAGCGCATGGTCAAGCGATGCCACCCCGAACCCGAGGATCTTGGAAACTAACTCCGGAATGTCTGCTGTTTCTCTCTCTTCATATGCGCCAAGAAGCTTAAGTACAGCGCCACCGAAGAATGAGTTATAGACCCAATGTGGGTCGTTGAAGATCGCTACAAGGTGAGTTCTGGTGGCAACGAGGTAGAGATTTGTGAAATCCGATTTGCCGTCGTCGATATCGGCCGGAACCGATACACAGCCGAACACATACTTCCCATAAGACATGATGAATGGAAAGGGGTGGGTGTACGACCTGTCCTTCTTTGAGTTCAATGTGAAGTTTTTGGCACCAAGAGTGCGTCGCACAAATGGATCAAGTTGAACCCCTGTTTCGCGTTCGAAAGTCGCCAGAGCCGCGTCGAGATCACTTTGATACTCAGTTACTGGTCTATTTCCGTCTTTGCCCGAATTCTTGACTTTCTGAAGATTGTGCGCCACGAGTGAATATTAGGCTATTTTCGAGTTATGGCCTGGTGGAAGATAAGCCATCAACAACAAGCTCCTATTCCTCAGAACCTTCTTGTCGTTCGGGGTGCGCGCCATCACGCCGATGAAATTCGGTCGCTCCTGGTTCGTGAAGTTCCAAGACCAACGGCTGATCCGGAGGCCACTCTCACCGATCCACGAACAGCAGTTGTCACAGAGACGTGCCTCAAGTGGGACTGCTTCGCCGAACTTCGACCTGAGCCGACCAACGAGTTCGACAAGAATGCAATTGAGGTGCTCGTTGAAGGCAAGCGAGTTGGTTACATCGCAAAAAATCACGCTAGAAAAGTGAAAACCTACTTACGGGAAGGTCTTCGACTTGAGTGCACCATTTTCTGGAATGGCGACCCAGAAGACGGCTTTCAGTTTTACACCGTTCAACTCTTCTCTTAGCCCCCTCACGCCATGCGGGTCTAGTCGAGGCTCATAGCCCGTCGAGGGTAGCTACGACGGGTGCATGATCGCTGAAGTCCCAAGCGTCTGGGAAGTCATCCACACCCCCGTCGACATCCTTGACGCTCTCAATTAGATCGCCCGAGACGAAGATGAAGTCGATCTCTTGCCGTGCGCCGTTTGAAGCTCGTGGTCCATTCTTGTGAGTCCAAATTCGACTTCCACCGAGTGGTGAGTCAAGCTCCGGAAGTCGATTCTTTCGACTCACGACATCGACCAAACCGAGGTCCAAAAGTGGGGGCAGAGCATCGTCAGGCCACAGGTTCAGATCGCCGGCCAGAACAAGCTGTTCGGGACCAAAATGATCAATCACATCTTCGCACTCGTTGAGGATGAATTCGAGCTCTCGAAAACCATTGCCGGTGCCTTCGAGTAGACCGTATGCACCGATCAATCGGAACACCAGAGTTTCGCCACGGAGTATGTCAACAGTAAAGGTGGTGACCGGGTTCGGTCGATCACTTTCGTGGCGAGTAAGACGACGCCGAAACTCGCTGCGACGAATCTCAAGCCGTCGCCCAGCGACCACCGTTCCCCATCGCCTTCGTTTGCCGATGCCGTCGGGAACGTGCACTACTTGCCAGTCATCCTGCACACCAGCTTCTGGCACCTTTGCTTCAGTCAGTACGAGAACGTCTGCCGAAGTGACACTCGTGATCCAATTCCACCTGTCGTTAAGTGGCTGAAGCGGCGCAACAGCTTGTTTCATGTTCCAGGTAGCAAGTCGCACAGATGTCTCCCTTTGCGCCACTTGATGTCTCAAAGTGGTTTAGTTCTGAGTGCTATTTTGTGAAGTGGCAGGCAACCATGTCAAGCTACGAAGTCGTTCACCTTGATCACCCCGATGATCACGAACTTGCACCAGTTTTGGCGCGTTTTGAGCGAGGGCTTGGGGGCGGCAAGTTGCATGAGACCGCTCGCACAGGTTTGACGGGTCAAGACTCACTGATTTATCAAGAGCCGTTCCCAAAAGTCGAGAGCCACGAAGCATACGTTTACGGTGTTCTCGCAACGCCAACCGACGTCAGTGATGGCAGAAGTGAGTTCTTTAGCGTTCAATTCGTGGTAAGTGAGACCATGGCGATCACGGTGTTGTGGGGGCCCACGGAAACTGTGCGCGAGCGGGCGAAGGAACTGTACGACAAGCTTCGGCTGACCGAAAGTGACGCCGTCACACCAGATGCACCTGGAAATGTGGTGGTGCAAATCTCGCGGACAATAATTGCAGACCTTCAGAACCTCATCTCGGGTCTCCACGCAGCCGTACAAGAGGAGCTAGTCGAGATAGAGAGTGCGATCTTTAATCGACAGTATCAATCAATGTCAGAGCAAGCTGCCCAAAAGTACCAGAAGGTGAGTCAGCTCAAGTTTGAGATTCTCTCCATAGACGCAATGATTGATGAAACGCAGAATGTCTTTGCTGCAATCTCTTCGGGCAGGGTCGCAATTCGTGCCCCTTTTGCGACCCAGGGCAAGGACATCCCGCCATTCTCCACTGAGCAACGGATCTGGATCGAAGACCTTCACATGCGGGCGAGGAGCCTAAAAGCTCAACGCAACGGCCTCGAAGAGGAGGTTCGACTTCTTTACGAACGACTGGAATCACTCGAGATTCGACGTCAGACTGCAGCTCAGATGCGCTTCGCGGCGGTCGCAAGCATTCTCTTGTTACCCGCCCTCATTGTCGGATTCTTCGGACAGAACTTCAACATCAATCCCTGGACTGATGGCAAATGGTCGTGGGAAATCTCGGCGGTGGCACTCGCTGTATTAGCTGGTGCGCAATTCGCTTATTTCAAGATCAAGAGATGGTTCTAACTGGATTTACAAATGAAAGTGGCTTCGAATGGTCGCAATGCTAATCACAAAGTCTGATTTCAAGATTGGCTACGACTGTCTGTACAAACTGAGGTACAAAAAGGCGAAGTACCCGAGCAGGCTGGAAGTCGACGAATACCTGAGCTTCTTTGCCGATTGCGGTTTCATGATTGAAGCTCTGGCGCATGCCTTGTATCCGAGCGGCAGCGCGCCAACTCCACGGGCGGGCGAGAGCCTTGCAGAAGCAACTGCACGAGAGTTTGCGACCCCTGGCGACAGAGTGTGGTTTGAACCAACTTTTGTCGCGTCAAACTTTTCTGCACGCATTGACATGATGATCCGAACAGGAAATGTGCTGGAGCTCATCGAGATCAAAGCAAAAAGCTTCGACCCCGAGGAAGACACGTCGATGTGGGGTAAGCGAGGCGGTATTCGTGATGAGTGGGAGTCATACCTCATCGACGTAACTTTCCAAACCATGGTGACTCGGTTGGCTCACCCCAACTACACCGTCATACCGAAGCTCTTTCTCGTAGATAAGTCGACCACCTGCACTGAGGAAGCTCTTTACGACAAGATTGAGCTCATTCCACGAGACGACAGTGACCGAAGTGCGCCACGAGCGAAGTTTCGTGGAGACGTAGACAAACTAAAGCAAGATCACATGCTGATACTCGTTGATGTATCGGAGTATGTAGATCATCTCATGCCAGAAGTTGTCGAGGAATCGGCCCATTTTCTCGCCGCTCTTAACGACCCCAGCCTGATCGGCCAACCACCTCTGAGCGCCGACTGCAAGAAATGCGAGTATCGAGACGCCAAATTGCAGCCATACGGCTTTGGCGAGTGCTGGGGTGAGCTAGCGGACGTTAGGCCTCACGTCTTGGACATGTATTACGCAAGCTCAATCGGTGGGAAGGAGGGTCTAGAGAACCTGGTCAAGACCGGCTCCGCAAGTGCTCTCGACATCAGCGAGTCGTCTATCGATGGCTCCAAGGCAACCGGAAAGCGTCAGCTTCGACAGATACGAGCGCTGAAGGAGGGCAAAGAGCAAACTACTCCTGACCTCGCTTCCGACTTGAGTTCACTGCAGTACCCACTTCTCTTCATGGATTTTGAGACTTCTCGGATACCTGTTCCTTATCACGCAGGCATGAACCCATATGAGCAGATCTGTTTTCAGTTCAGCTGCCACATAGTTGAGTCAAAGAACTCCTCTGAGCTCAAGCACTTCGAATGGCTGAACCTCGAAGATGCCTACCCGAGTTTCGAGTTCGCAAAAAACTTGCATGACGTTCTTGGTGACAAAGGAACAATCATCGTCTGGAGTCCCCACGAACAGACCGCCATAAAAGACATCGTTGAGCAGGGCTCGAAATATGGATTTGGTGATGCGAAGCTCCTTGCGTGGTTGTCGACGCTGCATCGCCCCACTTCGGAGGGCGGTCGAATTTTCGACCTCATGCGACTCTGCGAACGTGGCTACTACCACCCCGATATGAATGGCCGCGTTGGTCTGAAGTTTGTGCTCAAGGCAATCTGGCAAAACACACCCTGGTTATGGAGCGATCCATGGTTTAAGGAGTACTTAAAACGCGACGACTCAGGAAAAGTAATGGACCCCTACCAAAGTCTGTCAACGGAACCTTTCCAGTTTGAGCTCGAACGCCTTGGCCTCGAACTTGAATCGGTGCGGGAAGGCGTTGGGGCGATGCGCACGTACCAAGACATGCTCTATGGTCCCAACCGGGGTAACAAAGAGTTTCAGAAAATTCAACGAGAAGTGCTCTTGCAGTATTGCAAACTTGATACCGCTGCAATGGTGATTATCTGGAAGTACTGGATGTCGCTTGTGAGTTAGAGGCAGCCCAAGCGGCCTCAACCAGCTGGCTGAAAAACTGGAACACCTGCGTCTGCCGACTGCCCTAACCCCTGAGATTGCGTGAGCCACTTGCGAAACTTGTCAACGACCACGGCGGAGGATGCCTTTGGATCCGACTCATCCGAGGCATCCCATAAGATTGCCGAGACTCGGTGGTCTCCCACCTCCACCTGACTCAGATCCGCGTCCTTCCGCGTCGTGAATCCGAGTATCACTGACTCTCGAGTCCGGTAAGCAGCTGCGAAAAAGACCGATTGGTACAAGTCGGCGCGCATGTCCCCCCAGCTATCGAACAGCTTGTACTTCACGTCACCCACTTTGGTGAAATTGCTCGACCGGAAAATGAGGTCTGGTCTGGCATCTCCCAGCGGATAGACCACCTGATAACGCGGCTTTCGTTCGCATTGTCGAATGTGTTCACTCAGCATGTTGCGAAGACCAGTTTCAATGAGTGAAGGTGTCGCAATGAGAAATGTTTGCGATCGGCGACCACCTTCATCAATTGCTCGCCCGCGCCCGAAGATAAGGCATCGGGCCAGTTGGAGTGGAGTCTCATAGTGCTGCGATCGGCGATCGGTTCCGACCCTGAGATCAGAGGGCCGCATTTCTCCGACGCCTGCCATGGCAGCAAGTAAGCGCAGAGCGAGCTTCCGGTCATCTTCACCCAGATTGGGAATCGCCGCTGCTATCTGAAGCCCACGACGGAGCAGACGGTTGAGAGCGTGGTCGAGACTGAACTCTTCAAAGGTTGCGTCAACAACGAACTGTCCTCTCAGCCAGAGACGATATGTCGGCAGATAGTGCACTCTCCCCCGCTTGGTCGGTAGCTGATCGCGAACCTCCATGTAGTCGCTGATAAGCAGATTGGGAATCAAGTGACGAACGGTCTCCAAGAACCATCGTGCGACCAAAACCTGAAAGGCATCTTCGTCTCGCAGCTCGACTGATTGCCTGCCAGAACTTGGGATATCGAATGAATATGCCGCTATCTCAGCGAAGTGCCGAAAACTGATCTTTGGTTGGATCATCACGGTGATGTCACCGGCGACCACCACCCCAACGAAGTTTCCGGCACGAATTCGATACTTTCCTGGTGCGATGTAGTCAAGCTCTAACGCAGGTCGATCAGCCTTGGACTCTTCTACTTCATCGGTCTCAACCTGAATTCGAAACTTCTCAGACTCGGTTCGTAATGCCTCGGCTTGCAGGTCGGTGAGTTCTAGAACTTCACTTGCCTGCGCTTCGCGAAGTTTGACAATCACTGACTACGGCCAGAACTTGCCGAGCTGATACTCGTCTGCACGAATCGGGTCATCAAAGAAGTAATCTTCGATAAGCGGTCGAACCTGTAGTGACCAGATTCTCTCTAGTTTCCGGCGGTCCATGCCGGAGCCCTTCATGAAATATGTATGGCCCACGCTGAGATGACGATTGCCGAGATCGGCCTCAAGCTGGGTGTTGAGCGCTGCCAGGCCCTGCCACAGTCTCTCACCGAGTTCGTTTTTGCGATCTCGGTAGAAACCCGCAAGAAGCGAAGGGTCGGCCGGAATCTCAATGAAATCGAACCGACGACGCAGAGCAAGGTCGATTGAACGAATACTTCGATCTGCTGTGTTCATCGTGCCGATCATGTAGAGATCCTTTGGCAACATAAAGTCGCCGCCATACTGCAGCTTCATCGACTGATCGCGATACTCAAGCAAGAACATCAACTCGCCGAACACACGAGGAAGATTCGCTCGATTGATTTCGTCAATGATCAGCACCTTTGGGTCGTGTTGGGTGGCCTCTCGCGCGAGCTTTCCGAGCACACCAAGTCGAGGTTCAAAAACCACAACCCCATCACGCGGAACGGGATGCAGACCTTCTACAAACTCTTCGTAGCCGTAACTCGGGTGAAATTGCACGAGAGATGCCGCACTATCGGGAACATCGAGATAGCTCTTGCCGAGTCGCTCAGCCAGCACATATCTCGCAAGTTTTCTCGCAATCCAGGTCTTTCCGGTACCAGGGGGCCCCGTGAGGATCACTTGTGGACTCTCGTCCATGAGGCTCTCGACGATGGTCGAGAGTAACTCCGGCTGCCAACCTGTTTCCTCAACGAGTGCTTTCATGTTTTCGCTCATGGCGGGTGTTCCTCCTTGGTTTTTGCGTGGCAGTACGGATGATGTTGGCTTGTCATAGAGCACAGCGAGCATTGGGAGTAGTTGCTCCAAGTCATCGAGAAGATCAATATCTTTGGGAATACGAGCCGCAACATACCTCTTTGCGGTGACACTCCCGTCGGCATAGTTCTCTGCGCGACCTTCAGCAACGAGGTCGATCGTCTGCGAGAAACCGCGTTCGCTCTCGACATGATCTAACTGAATTGCAAGCTTTTGGGTGCGGGCTTCCACAACTCTCTGCCTGACAAGCTTTTTGGGCTGACCATCTGTGCCTTGATTCAACGACCAATAGACAGCTGAGCCATCAGCAGCAAACAACAGCACGATGTACCAGCCCGAACTCGGAGTTGGGGACAAATCTTTATCATGCACCCGCACCCACGGGACAAAGGCAAACAACCCCTTCCCATTGCCAACTTCATGATCATTCACGACATGACTTGTTTGAACAAACTCCGCTAGCTCTCGCCCGATGTCAAGTAGGAGTTGTCCCCGACGCTCCATCACCGGAGAGTGACGCTTTTCGTACCTCAGCTGAAGCTGAAGCACCTCCCCTATCAGGGTTTGAAGACGTGTCATTTCCTCACCACTCAAGATTTCGAGGCCAAGACTTACGAGTGGATCACGGATGTGGCCCGCATCACCTGGCAGTTGCATGAGGTCTAGTCCGGCCGCCTCGGGACTCGCCTTCAGTGCGGCATAGACCACTGGCTTTGCGTCATATCGTTTGCCAGACCTTCGAATGAAGAACTTTCGCGCAGGATGCACGCCGAATTCACTCAGGAATTGTTCTCGACCGACGCTGTCCCATTTATCCAGTACTAGGTCAATGTCATGCTTCGAGAGCGTACGAATCGCATCCAGCACTGTCGAGGCCACTGGCTAATGATGGTAATCGACACCGCTTGGGGAGTTAACTTCAATCCTGCTTTACTAATACATACCCATTGAGCAACTTGTTGAATCCTGCGCAAGTGCTTCAAATCGAGGAAAATGCGTCGTATGCTTCGGAAGATGCCCGTCATCACCCAAGCCGCAGTAGAGGCACTTCTGGAGGCAGCTTGCGCAGAAGGTAATCGTCGACTCAATCGCGGTTCTGTCAACTACTCAAGCAACTCAAACAAGAACGAAGAGTTCGTAGTAGACCTACTGATTTCGGCAGCCACGTCCGTGGGAATCAACCCAGCTGCGATTCATCATCTCGGGGGTAAGTCGTTCCCGGACGTCCATATTGTGGGCTCCAGAGTTGGAATTGAATTGAAAGGCTCTCAAAGAGGCGGAGCGATCACAGGAAACAGCATTTTTTCAGGAACCATGGTTGAGAATCTCGACAAGGTTTTTCTCCTGTATTGGATCGACGACAGAACGCCAAAACTTGGCTACCGCGACTATTTCGACTGTGTCTTTGACGCCAAGGTGACTCACTCTCCAAGATTCGCACTCAAAGTGGACTTGCCGGTTGGAGAGTCGATGTTTGGAACCGGCACGAATCAACTGGGGTTCGAAGCTGGAGACTGGCTCTCAGGAGAGCAGGATTATGTCGATCGAATCGTCATCGAGATCCGTCGCCGCGCGCTAGAGCGAAAGGAGGTGCCGTGGTGGGTTGTTGCCGACTCACGCGAAGACATCGCATTTGAGGCCGATCAGGGAAGTGGGATGGGCGGTCTGCGCTATCTCAAGAATATGGAACGTTCCAAGAGTTTCGCCCTTCAAAAGACTTTGTTTCTCGGATTCCCAGAAGTACTTTCGGGTGGTGCTGCAGCACATTCAATCGCAATCGGTTGGGCTATCTCACAAAAGTCGACCATCATCAATCGAGACGTCTTTAGTGCTGGCGGAAAGGTGGCGATCGGACTCACACAATCCATCGGAAGAGTGACACTTCCGGCAGTGGTATCGAAATGTGGTGCCGCCCTGAGGCGTGACGTGCGAGTTTCGTTAGCAGAGCTCTCGAACATTCACGGTGCGACGCTGTCAACCCCCGCCGCAGCGATCAGGAAGTTTGAACTTCGCCTAAAAGAACGAGGTGTGCTCGATCATCTTTATGAGTATCTGCCACAGGCAAAGAAGCATCACACAAGCATGTCGCAGTTTCGTGATGCCATTATTGAGTCGCTAGTTGACAGCCTCGATCCTTCAACGTTGACCTAGCGACGAAACACACCATCCCAGACTTCGTCGAGGCGTGCAGCCAACCGATACGCAAGAAGCGGCGGCACTGCATTGCCAATCAGGCGATAAGCGTCAGACGCAGAGACTTCACCTGGTCTGACGAACTCGTAGCTGTCTGGGAAAGTCTGAATGCGTGCGCACTCGCGCACTGTAAGACGCCGTTCTGGTAGGCCCAGGGCGATCTCATCGGATTGACCACCATGTGCTTTCGAGAGTCGTCGATACTCAATATTCCCGTGATGCTCAGCCCGAATTGTTGGCCCGGGACGGTCAAGGGACACCTCTGATTGACCCTGCAGACGTCGACCCATGTACTTTGCCTGAGAGTAGGCCCGCTGGGAAGGATCGTCACTTGCATCAGGCTCGGGCAAACCGATGAAGGCGTCCCTGCATGTCGCCAATGGTCGCAGTCCGGCATCTGGTCCGTGGGTTACCTGCGGATAAAGGTCAAGATTCGGCGGGAGATCTCCAAACTTCTCGAAATGACTCAAAACATCTGCACGCACCGCATCTCTTCGTAGTCCGATAAAAATGACACGTTCACGTGTCTGAGGAACTCCAAACTCATATGCTCTGAGCACGCGGGCGGGCAATACGAGGTAAGGACTTCGCCGAATGCTGGCGAAGTCTCTTTCTATGACTTCCTTAGCATCGCCCAGAGACACGAGCCCTTTGACGTTCTCCGCATAAAACACTTTTGGTCGAGTGTGCCGAACAAACTCACGCATCCAGTAGTAAAGCATTCCACGATTCTCAACCGCCGGTTCCTCAACTGATTCGTCTATGAGTGACTGGTTACCCCGGTGGCTCTTGTTGGAGTTAAAGCCAAGTCGCTTACCCGCAACGCTGAAGTCGTTACATGGGAAGCCACCGGTAGCGACATCAAGGTCTTTGAGTTCCGAGGGAACCGTCTTAGCGAGCCGTTTGGCAATCTCAACCACGCTCTCGAGACGATAGACATCTCGAACCTGACTTCTGGTCCCAAAGAAACTGTTCCATGCGACCTGGGCTTTCGGATAGACATCGCACGCAAAGATGTTTGCGAACTTTAATCTTGGCAGGTCAACCCACCGCGAACGACCCGGATACTCCCGGAGCTCTCTTGCAGTAAGACATGGACGAACTACGGCGAAGTCGCCCTCGAAACCAAGATCCATGCCGCCGCAACCCGAGAAAAGCGATGCGACCGAACGGGCATTCATGAGAATCGAGGGCTTAGGGATCTAGATTTCACGACCACCGAAGATTAGTGGTGAGGTGCTACGAGTTTGTGCCAAGATTTCGAGATCGCAACTCGACCTGTCCGGCCAAAGTCCCCTGCAATCTCTGACCATATGCGCAAGGTGCGCACAAAGAGAACAGGCGTTGAACGCCGAGTCCGCACATTGTTGCGCCGTAAGGGAGTCAGTTTTCGAGGCAATGTTCGCAGTCTGCCGGGTACGCCGGATCTGGTTTTTGGCAGGGAAAAGGTCGCCGTCTTTGTGAATGGCTGTTTCTGGCACGGTTGCCCCACATGCTTTCGGCCACCAAAGCACAACCGCAATTGGTGGCTCAGAAAGATTGAGAAGAATCGGGCCCGAGACCGTCGGGTGAGTCGCGCCGTCCGAGCCCGCGGGTACAGCGTGATACATCTGTGGGAGCACGACAGCGACGAGAGAATCGAAAAGCGGCTCACCTCTGCGCTGAGAATTGGCCTCAGACCCGACTAGCGCCTACTCCACGTAGTTAACTACGCTCAAGAGGGGACGAGTATGGGAATCAACAATGAGGCCGGCTTCAGAGCCTGGTTGTTAGCGCAGAATCGCTGGAGCGTCAAAGCCCAAAACGATCTCGTGTCACGGCTCAAGCGAGCTGACAAGATTGCAGCCCTCGAGACGACTGCTTCCACATCTCAGTATCTTTCGATGCTCGAATCGAAGCCAGAGTGGGCTGCTGTGCCGCGGGCTTCTAAGACAGGAATGCTCGCTGCGGCTCGCCTCTACCTCAGCTGGTTGCATCAAACCCCCTGATTCTCCTCCGGGAGAGCCGCATGCGAGTCCGCGCCTTTCACGCCGATCGATTCAAGTCCTACGACTTATCTATTGATGGGCCTCAACACTTCGAGATCGGAGTTCTCGCCGCATACCTAAAACCAGAAGATGGCGTCTTCTTTTATATAACCGAAGATGACTTCAAAACTTGTGAGGCGATCGCAGCCGGAGATGTCATCTCTTGCTACCCAGAATATGGAGCCGCATCCATAGACATAAAACGGTTTTCGCATATCTTTAGTCCAAGTTCACCCCAGGGACGAAGTCAGTGGCGACGGAAACCGTTTCTATGCCTCGACAAAGACAAGGTAATCTTGTACAAGATGCCGCAGCTCCTAGCTGCTGCTTTCGCTCGTCCGGATATTGCAGCGAGACCGCTTCAGGACTGTGTCAGTGAGGTGTTTCGACCGGACTTAGAGAAGCCGACCCTTAGTCCGGTAAACGGATTCGTCTATCTGTTTGCCGGACCAGATTCGTACAAGATTGGCATGTCAGTAGACCCAGCCCGCAGACTGATCGAAGTTTCGCGCCAGGTTGGAGCTGACCTTGAGATCATCCACCAAGTGCCGTCGAA
>Ga0214917_10005337_pt1 | contig 13761 bp, 12 predicted proteins | sample LL_1208_BB_MetaG_FD_177983 | JGI IMG/M metagenome (GOLD analysis project Ga0214917, IMG submission 177983) | Freshwater microbial communities from Lake Lanier, Atlanta, Georgia, United States - LL_1208_BB | ecosystem: Environmental > Aquatic > Freshwater > Lake | place: USA: Georgia | collected... | reverse complement strand
GGGCTGATATTTTGAAATTATTTCCAGCATCAATTTTAGGACCTGCTCACCTAAAATCTATTAGGGAGCCTTTTCCAAATAATCGCTGGTGTCCAACAGCCGGCGTTACCTTGGAATCCATTCCAAAGTGGTTTGAGGCTGGCGCAGATCTAGTTGGATTAGGTGGCCCACTTACTAAAGATGGCCCAGCTGGCGTGCGAAAAAATGTTCTGGCTTTTAGAAGTGCAATTGATACGGCTAGTAAGGTAGTTTATAAACATGAAGTTAGCCAATAAAAATATCTTTGTAACGGGCGGTGCCAAAGGAATTGGCGCTGCGATTGTCCAAGATGCAGCTGATGAAGGTGCTGCTGTTTCATTTATTGATATTGATGTTTCAGCTGGTGAAAAATTAGCAGCACAATTAAACAATTCAGGAAAGAAAGCATTTTTTGCAAAGGCTAATGTGGCCAACTTCGAAGAGTTAAAGAGCGCATTTAATCAAGCAGTAAGTAAATTTGGTGATGTTACCGGAGTTGTTAATAATGCTGGTGTTAACTCTCACGCTGATCCTGTAACTATGACTGATAAAGAGTGGGATGATTTTTTTGCCATAGATATGAAACCGGTTTGGTTAACTGCGAAGTTGGCTTTACCTGCTATGCGTAAAGCTAAAGGTGGTTCAATTGTTAATATCTGCTCGATTCATGGCCGACTTACCTATCCCGGCTTTTTCCCATATGGAGCAGCAAAATCAGCAGTTCTTGGCTTAACAAGAAACTTAGCTTTAGATGAGGGCAAACATGAGATTCGAGTTAATGCAGTCTCACCAGGTTACATACTTACCGATTTAACTAAGGGTTGGTTGGCGGCAGAATCAGGACGAACTGAGCGAGCTAATTCAATACAACCACTGGGCCGCATGGGTGAACCAAATGAAGTGGCAAAGGTTGTGACATTTTTGCTATCTGACAAATCATCATATGTAAGTGGATCAGATTGGGCAGTTGATGGCGGATTGGGAGCGCGAAGCGCATGATACTTAAGGGTGAGCATTTATTTGTAACAGGTGGGGCTGCCGGAATTGGTGAAGCGATTGTTTTAGGTGGCGTTAAAGAGGGTGCAAAGGTTTCATTTGTTGATATTGATGATGCCAAAGCAAACGCCTTAGTTGAAAAAGTAACCAGTGAGGGCCACCAAGTTCAGTACCAAAATGCTGATGTTTCAAAATTTGAGACTTTTAAAGCAGGGTATGACAAGTTAGTTTCAACCTTTGGCCCAGTAACTGTGGCGGTATCAAATGCGGGAAGAAACTCATATGCCGACGCGGTGGAGTATGCCGAGGAGGAGTGGAATGACTTCTTTGCTTTAGATTTAAAATCTAGTTGGTATCTTGCAAAATTATGTTTGCCAGATATGCGAAAGAAAAAGTACGGATCAATTGTTAATATCTCATCTATTCATGGCCGTATGTCTCGTCCAAACTTTTTCCCATACTCTGCAGCTAAAGGTGGAATCATCGGTTTATCTAGAAACTTAGCCCTTGATGAAGGTAAGTATGGAATAAGAGTTAACTCTGTTTCTCCTGGAACTACTGCAACTCCATTACTAAAAAGCTATATGGAAAAGTTTCCAGATGAAAAGGCTCACGCTTTGTCAGTTGCACCTAATGCCAGATTTGGATCCCCTGAGGAGATTGCAAATGTTATTTTATTTGCACTATCAAAGGATGCATCTTTTATAACTGGAGCAGATCTAATGGTCGATGGCGCACTTCACGCCAGGTATGCCTAGTTTCTAATATTTACAAACTCAGGATTTAATTCACTCATGTTCTTTGCACCCAGTAATTTCATTGCTGTTTCCATTTCAAATCTAAGAATCTCTACGACTTTCTCAACGCCATCTTTACCTGCTGACATAGCGCCATATAGATATGCCCGACCAATCAGAACTGCATCAGCACCAAGTGCGATAGCAGCTAAAGCATCTGCGCCACTCATAATAGCTCCATCTATATAAATTTCTGGACCTACTCCTTTTGGGCCAATTGATTTTCTGACCTCTGGCAGTAATTCGAGGGGCACTACGGAACGATCTAATTGTCTGCCACCGTGATTAGATAAAACGATTGCATCTACACCGATTTTGCTTAGTTCAGCAGCATCGCTAACTGTTTGAATTCCTTTAATTATCAATTTACCTTGCCAAACTGAGCGTAACCACTTAACATCTTCAAATGTAACTGCAGGATCAAATACAGTAGCCGCTATTTCAGATAAAGGTTTATTGAAGTTTCTAAATGTAGCAAACTCAAGTGGTGCGGTCGTTAATAAATTGAACCACCACTTTGGTTTTTTTGCCATATCAAAAAAAGTTTTTAGGCCAATTTTTGGGGGAACGGTTAAACCATTGCGCATGTCTCGCCATTTAATTCCACCAATAGCGGTATCAACTGTCAGCATTAAACCATCAAAGCCGGCAGTTCTTGCTTCCTCAATAAATTTAAGGCTTTGATCTCTATCCCGCCATAGGTAAAGCTGAAACCACCGACGAACATTTGGCACCTGCTCACCAATCTCTGCCGATGAGGTAGTTCCCATGGTAGAAAGGCAATAAACCAAATTATTGGCTTCACAAACTTTTGCCACCATTACTTCACCTTCATAATGCATCATGCGGGTATATCCAGTAGGAGCAAAAATAATCGGCAATGCACTTTTTTGTCCGGCGATATTGGTTGAAAGATCTATTCTAGAAACATCTCGCAGCACTTTGGCCTTAAATTCAACTCGAGAGTAAATTGCTTGGCTTCTTGCATAGGCAAGCTCATCATTTGCTCCACCATCTACATAGTCAAATACAGCTTTGGGAACTCTTTTCTTTGCAAGTAATCGCATATCAGCAAGGTTTACAACACTCTTTAATTTTCCATCAAGTAGTGGAAATCTAGGCAGTGACCAACCAAGTAGTGGCTTAATATTCTTCCAACGTGGTAATTGCCTTCTCACTTTTTAAACCTTCAATCTATAGGATTTTTTTGCTGTACCAGACCAAAAAGATTCTTTTTCATTCTTTGTGAACTCTTTGGTTAATTCTTCCATTAGGTTGATAGTTTGATTGTATGTTGCGGCAAGTAGGCAAACAGGCCAATCTGAGCCAAACATCATCCTAGATGGGGTGAAAGATTCAAGAATGTGTTCAAAATAGGGGCGGAAAGTTTGATTACTCCAATTACTCCAATTGGCTTCGGTGAACAACCCTGATACTTTAACTGACACATTTTCATTTGAAGCAATCTGAGTAATCTGATCGGCCCATGGCTGAAATTGATTTTTCGCCATGTATGGTTTTGAAATATGGTCTAATACAAAAGTATTGTTCGGAGAAAGATTTACCATCTCAACAGCTGCAGAAAGCTGAGGAGGGCGCGTTAAAATATCAAATGTTAGGCCATACTCTGCAACTCTATGAATATTTTTTATTACATCTTTTCGCAATAACCAATTTGGATCTACTTTATCTTGTGCCATATCTCTGATCGAAACTAGGTTTTTGCCACCGGGGTGGCTGAGATATTCTTCAAGTTGCGGTCTTATATCTTCACTCTCTAAATCTAACCAGCCAACTACTGCACAAACTTTCGGGTGAGCAATTGATAATTCCAGCAACTCTGGTGTTTCATCCACTAGTGGCACTGTTTGCACTATTACGGTGTAATCAATACTCGCTTTATCTAACTCCGGTTCAAGTTCATTCATTAAAATTGTACGTGAAATTGGTTTAAGTTCATCACCTTGCATCCAAGTTTGCGGGCGGACATTCAAATCCCAAATGTGATGGTGTGAATCAATGCGCATAATTAGAGGATTCTACTCCGTACGGTAGCAATTAGATCTTCGCACTCTTGCCAACTTTTGCTTGCCTTATCAACCCCACCAAATTCACTCCATTTCAACCTTTTCATCACTGCAGACTTCATTTCAACAAATTCATCTCTATTGATAACCGCACCATCTAGCTTTGCCCCAGTAGATTTAATGGGCTCCTCGAAAAATATATCTGGCAAATCATCTGATTTAGGATTGACGCCTAATCGGTGATTCATATCCCGCTGGATTAATAATCTGGTCAAACCTAGTTCAAATAATTCGCTCATGTTTATCTCTATATTAGTTACAGCTCTAACCAGCTCAAAAATATCCTCACTCTGTAGCTCTCTAGTAGGGGGTGCTGCATAAATACAAATTCCGAGCGCATCTAGTGCTGACCAAAGCAGCCAGAGATCAATAATGCTTTTTTCGCGCCGATTATCTAAAGTGCCTAGCGGCAGCCCACCGTTAGGTATTCCATACTCTTTTCCAAATTCAACATGCCTGATCCAAGCCCACTCAGGATCGAAATCAATATCATGTTCAATTACGTCATATCTTGGACCGGATGGATTAAGTGCCATAGCTAGAAACAAGCCTTGATTACCTCGTCCGTCCCATGGTGGAATTGCCATCCCTTTGATCTGATTAAAGCCGCTTTTAAGTTTCTTAGTGGCAACTTTATTTACCATCTTCACTATAGATCTTTTCGATTTAATCTTCTCTTGTATTAGAAGAGCTGCCATATAAATATGCTCAACTCCAGCCTCATGGCAGTATGAGTTAAATTCAATTAATTTTTCAATATCGTCCTCACCATATTGCGAAAGCAGCGCAGTGATACTGAGTTGATGCTGACGGCCACCATCAATTGGCCCATCTTTAACAAGATATGACTTAAGGCATTGCTGCGGACAACCTGGGCAACTGCTTGCGCCATCATCTTTTAAATATGGCAAAAAAGATTTTGGCTCAAAATTATCTACTACCTTAGGTAGATCTCTACCAAAGTTATTTCCAGCCATATAACCAGTCAAGGATTTGTTTGCCCAAATACCGAAACCAGGAGCATCATGCTCTGATTTGGTGAGCGGATTACTCTCAAGGCCAGCGATATATTTGTCTGTTACTTTTTTAACGCCAGGATTTACCGACCGTTGGGCTACACCGGCAATAGTTAGATACTTAATATTCATGCGGCCAAAAACGGCGCCAATTCCTCCCTGGGATGTGGCAAAGCCGTAGTCGCAAACAACAGATGCACCAAGTGATTGTTTTTCACCAAACTCACTTATTGCTAATGAAGTTAAAGTATTCTCACTTTTAATCCTATCTAAAGTTTTCCATACCGAATACCCACTTAGCTTTTTCACCTTTGGAAACTTAAATTCTAAAAATCCCCGATCTGTGAGCTCAATCCCGGTTAAGGACTTTGCTTTTTTAGTTAACGCAATTGCATCTACACCAATTGAATCAAGTGCGTTCGCTAGCCGTCCTTGAATTTTTGACTCAACTAAGCCTCCAGATTGTGGCGAGATAGCAGAGATGATGGCATCTGAAAGTCCTACCCCATTTTTACCGCCCAAAACTCCTTTTGAAATTACAACAAAATTTTCATCAGATACTTGTCCAGCAAGTGCTGCTAATAATGGCGTAGCGATAGGCATAAGCAGATTACCCAAATTGATCTCAATCTCATTATGTGAAAAATCGCTGAGGTCAATCAATACTACTTTTGCCATTTCACTCCTTATATATTTTCAAAATCATATAGGCTTTGCTCATTAATTAGAAGGGTCAGTGATGGCAAAAATAACTGGTTTTAAAACCTTAGATATTCGTTTTCCAACTTCAACTGAAAAGCATGGTTCTGATGCCATGAACCCTGATCCAGATTATTCTGCTGCATATTTAATTCTAGAAACTGACGATGTAAAATTGTCTGGTCATAGTTTAGTTTTTACGATTGGCCGTGGCAATGATTTGCAATGTAATTCGATTGCGCAATTAGCCGAAACAGTAATTGGTGAAGAACTTTCTACTCTGGAAAAACGTATTGGTCAGATTGGTAAAAATTTAGTCAGAGATTCACAAATACGTTGGCTTGGTCCAGAAAAAGGTATTCCACACATGGCAGCCGGTGGCGTAGTGAATGCACTATGGGATTTGATCTGCAAAATTAATGGAAAACCGTTATGGAAACAGCTGGCAGATATGTCGCCTGAAGCATTGGTAGATCTAATTGATTTCCGTCATATTTCAGATGCAATTACACCAGCCGAGGCACTTTCAATTTTGCAAAAAGCTCAAAGCGCAAGAGCAGCAAATGAAAAGGTTTTACTAGAAAAGGGTTTACCTGCCTATACAACTACACCAGGTTGGCTTGGTTATAGCGATGAAACCATGATTCGATTGGCTAAAGAGGCGGTAGTAGAGGGCTTCACATTAATAAAAATGAAGGTTGGAAGATCTCTTGAAAATGACATACACCGACTAGAACTAGTTCGCAAGACTATCGGTAATGATATTCGCATGGCATGTGACGCCAATCAGGTATGGGATGTAAATGAGGCAATTACCTGGATTAAGGCAATTAGTCATGTAAATCTATTCTGGGTTGAAGAACCAACCTCACCTGATGACATCTTGGGGCATGCAACTATTGCCAAAGCAATTGCACCTACAAAAGTTGCCACCGGTGAGCATGTTCACAATCGAATTATGTTTAAGCAGATGCTGCAAGCGGGCTCTATGTCATTCTTGCAATTAGATGCGACTAGAACTGCTGGTGTGAATGAGAATGTTGCAATTATTGTGATGGCTGCCAAATTTGGTGTTCCAGTTTGCCCACATGCCGGTGGGGTTGGCCTATGTGAAATGGTCGCTCATCTGGCCATGTTTGATTCGGTGGCAGTCACTGGCCACCACGATAAGCGAGTAGTTGAGTTTGTAGATCACTTGCATGAACACTTTGTTGTTCCTACTAAGATTAAAAATGCATCATATATAGCCCCTCTAACACCAGGAGCTGGTGCCGAAATTAAAGCTAAATCGCTAGTTGACTATAATTATGCAACCGGTTCCGTTTGGCAATCTAGAAAATAAATAGAATTAAAAAAGGGCCTAGCAAAAGCTAGGCCCTTTTTGATCATCTGATGATCAGAGATTGCTATTAGTCGTATAGGACTGCAGCAATATCTGGTTCATCAATGTTGGTCTTGTCATACCAGTGGAATCCAGTGTCAATCAACTTAGGCAATGATTCGCCTTTAATTGCTTTCACAGCTGCTTCAATACACTTGGTACCAATTCCGATTGGATCTTGGGTAATTGCACCTGCCATGGATCCATCACGGATCGCATCCTTTTGTGCTTTACCTGAGTCATAGCCGATAACTACGATCTTTCCAACCTTCTTAGACTCTTTAACACCATTTAGAACACCAATTGCTGAACCCTCATTAGCTCCAAAGAAGCCTTTGATATCTGGGTTAGAAGCAATAATTGCCTTTGTGATGTCAGTTGACTTAAGTTGATCTCCACCGCCATATTGGGTAGAAACGATCTTAATATCTGGGTATTTGCTATTGATTTGATCAGTGAATCCCTTTACACGGTCAATACCGGTGCGAGATGTTTGATCATGAGCAACGATTGCAACTTTACCCTTGTTACCAATTAATGCAGCCATCTTATCTGCAGCAAGTGCAGCAGATGCAACAGAATCAGTAGCAGCAGTGGTTACAGGAATATCGCTATCTACACCTGAGTCAAAACCAATAACTGGAATGTTTGCAGCTTTGGCCTCTTCTAGTAGTGAGTTAGCAGCCTTTGAATCAAGAGCAGCGAAGCAAATAGCAGCTGGCTTCTTGGCAAGTGCTGCCTGAAGTTGCTCAAGTTGCTTATCTACTTGTGATTCATTCTCTGGGCCTTCATATGTCATCGTTACATTATTAGCTTCCGCAGCATTTGTGGCACCCAATTGAACTGCTTGCCAGAATTGATGCTGGAAACCTTTAGAAATGATCGCTACATATGGCTTATCGCCAGATGCACTATCACTGCTTGAAGAACAACCAGTCAAAACTAGAGCCATTGCGGTTGCAACGATCCCTACTTTGTGAATTGCTTTCACTTTGTTTCCTTTCCTTACCTAGTTGATTCGAGTTTACGTACTACTCGAATCTATTTTTCTCCGGATGTTTGTCGGGCAGAGGACACAGCCTCACGCTTACGACGAACGATATCGAGGTAAACAGCTAGAACCACGATGGTTCCCGTTACAACTGTTTGCCATTCTTGCGGCACTGAAAGTACCCGTAGACCATTGGTGAGAGTGGAAATTACTAGCGCACCAATTACAGTTCCAATAATTTTTCCTTCACCGCCTCGTAGTGAAGTTCCACCAATTACAACGGCCGCAATCGCTTCTAATTCATATCCCATTCCAAGGGAGGGTTGGGCAGAGTTAAGGCGAGCAGAAATTAAGACACCAGCAAGCCCTGCTGTCGCGCCACCAAATACATAAACCCAAATCTTCCATTTATCAACATTTACCCCAGAAAGTCTGGCTGCCTCTTCATTTGAACCAAGAGCAAAGGTATAACGACCAAATGTAGTTTTTGTTAAAAGTAAGTGGGCAAGGATTGAGATAAAGAAGAAAATTAAAACTATATTTGGTATTTCTAATACTGGAATAATTGAACCCATTGCAATTTCATTAAACCTAGGTGTGTCATTGAAATAAATTGGCTTTAGCCCAGATGCCACTAATGCCAACCCTTTAGCAATATAAAGAGTGCCAAGAGTAGCGATAAATGGCGGAATTTTTAGCCGCGCAATAAGCAAACCGTTTAAGGCACCCCCAGCCGTACCGGTAAGAATTCCAACAATTATTCCTAGCCAGATTGGTAATTCCCAGTTAGTAATAATTATTCCGGTCGCAACTGCCGACACCGTCATCATGGTTCCGACAGATAGATCGATTCCACCAGTAATAATTACAAATGTTGCACCCAGTGCCAGAACACCATTTACTGTGGTTGCTAGCAAAATTCCGTTTACATTAGCAATTGTTAGGAAGTTTTCTGAGGCAATTGAGAAAAAAATGATCATAATTACCAGGGAACCAAATGCTAATACTCGTTGAATCGCATCTGACCTGATCTTTGTAAGTCCAGATATTTTAAACCGCGCCACCATGTTCCCCTAACTAATCTCTCATCGTGGCAAGTGCCATGATGCTTTCTTGATTTGCATCTTTATTTAATAATTCCCCTGTAATTCTGCCTTCACACATAACCACTATTCGATGGCTCATTCTTAAAATCTCAGGCAATTCAGAGGAGATCATTACAATGGACTTGCCCTGATCGATTAGATCATTCATAAGCTTATAAATTTCACTTTTGGCGCCAACATCAATGCCTCTAGTGGGTTCATCAAAAATGATAATTTCTGAGTCAGCATTTAACCATTTTCCAATTGCTACCTTTTGTTGATTTCCACCAGAAAGATTACTTACCCGCTGTTTTGTGGATGGTGTTCGGATTGAGAGATCTTTTACTTGTTTCTGAGCAGCTGATTGAATTTTTCGATTATTAGTAAGCCCAAATCGAGCAAATTTTTTAAAAACACCCAGCACTGTATTTGACTCAATATCAAGAGATAGAGCAAGTGCTAATAATTTTCTATCCTCTGATAGGTATCCAAGGCCATACTTGACTGCATCCTGAGGTTTGGTAATCAAAACTTTCTTGCCATTAATTAAAATCTCACCACCTATTAATTTATCAGCTCCGAAAATAGTTCGAAGTACCTCAGTTCTGCCTGCGCCAACTAATCCAGCAAAACCAAGGATTTCACCTTTATGCAATTTAAAGCTGACATTTCTAACAAACCTACCATTGTTAAGGTTCTTAACTTCCAATACTACTGGTTGAACTTTGTCGCTTGGAATATGTGGGGCTTCTTGGAAAATAGTCCTACCGACCATTAGCGATATAATTTTATCTACGGTTGCATCTTTAGTCGCCAACGTTTCAACATATTTGCCGTCGCGCATTACGGTAATTCGATCTGAAATTTGCTTTAACTCTTCTAATCGGTGGGATATATGAACAATTCCTACGCCTTTATCTTTTAATCCTCGAATGATTCTAAACAATTCTTCAATTTCGACATTGGTAAGGGCCGCAGTCGGTTCATCCATGATTAATACTTTTGAATTAAAGGAGAGCGCTTTAATAATCTCCACCATTTGCTGTTGGGCAACTGACAGACCTTCGACCTTGCGGTTTGGATCCAGATTTAGATGCAGCTGATCGAATAATTTCTCAGCCGCTTTCACCAGGCCACTATCATTTAGGATAAATTTAAATTTTCTTGGCTCTCTACCGATAAAAATATTTTGGGCAATAGTTAAATCTGGCATCAAATTCAACTCTTGATGGATAATACTGATGCCTAAATCCTGGGCGCTTCTGGGTCCATGCAAGTGGATTTCTGAGCCCTCTAAAAAAATTTTTCCGGAATCTTGAGTTGCAATTCCTGAAAGAATCTTCATCATGGTGGATTTGCCCGCACCATTTTCACCTACTAATGCATGGACTTCACCGGCATTTAAATCAAACCGAGCCTGATCCAGTGCTAACACTCCGGGATACCGTTTGGAGATTGACTCCATACTTATTAATTGTTTAGCCAAGGCCACCTCATTGAGACTTCTCCGGGTCTGATTAACAGCCCTATCCTCACCTGATTATTTGTGCATGACAAGGAGTTATGGTTACCAGGAGATAACTTTTTTGTAATTACCGCTACTGGTTTATCCACAGCGCCAGTGGTTTGATTACCGCATGAAAGCGGCCGTAATTCTCTCTGCTGGCGAGATTGAATTAGTTGAATTGCCTGACCCAACGCCTGGCAACTCTGAAGTTGTAGTAGAGGTGGCCGCGGTCGGAATTTGCGGAACTGATCTACATATATTTGAAGGTGAGTTTGCACCTAAATTGCCAATTGTGCCAGGCCATGAAATGAGTGGCACGGTGGTTGCAATTGGTAAAGATGTTACGGAAGTAAAAATTGGCGATGCAGTTGCAGTAGATCCATCCTTACATTGCGGAGAGTGTTTTTATTGTCGGAGAGCCAGAGGAAATCTTTGCGAAAAATGGAATGCATTAGGCGTTACTTTCCCAGGAGCTGCCGCCCAATATTTACTTGCACCAAAGAAAAATATTCACAAACTTCCAAAAGGCATTGATTTAAAATCTGCCGTATTAATTGAACCACTATCTTGTGCGGTTAGAGGCTTTGATCAATTACCCAGAATTCCCGGATCGGATTATTTAATCTACGGCTCCGGAACTATGGGTTTAATGATGGCGGAAATGTCCAGGGTAAATGGAGCAGCAAGTGTTTCAATTGTGGATTTAAACTCAGAAAAGTTAGCGACTGCCAAGGTATTAGGTTTTACAAATTTATCTAAATCAGCGGATGATTTTGATCAACCTAGGGGATTTGATGTAGTGATTGATTGCACTGGAGTAACGGCAGCAATACAAGATGGGCTTAAGCATGTGATGCCGGGTGGAACATTTTTGCAATTTGGCGTAGCAAGTGAGGGTGCAAAAATTGAAGTTGAACCATTTTGGATCTATAACAAAGAAATTACTATTGTGGGTTCGATGGCGGTGCTCCACTCGTTCGATCGCGCGGTTGAGTTATTTGCCAACGGAGTTTTAAATGCTGAAGTAATGATCTCTGATCGTTATCCGCTGGATAGGTATGCAGATGGTTTAGCGGCCTTTAAATCAGGTAAAGGGCGCAAAACTATTGTGTTACCAAACGGGTAGTTATGAAGGCAGTACTTCTCTCGGCTATTGACCAGATTTCAGTAAAACAGCAGCCGATGCCGGCGGTTGCAATGGGCAAATCAGTTGTAAAAATTCTTGCTTGTGGCCTATGTGGAACTGATCGACATATATACAAAGGTGAATATCCATCTGCAAAACCGGTGATCTTAGGGCATGAGTTTGGTGGTGCAATTGAAACTCCATCAGAAGGTTCAAAATTCTCAAAAGGAGATTTAGTTTCAGTTGATCCAAATATTGTGTGTGGTGAATGTAATGATTGCAAAGCCGGTCGTACTGCATTTTGTCCAACACTTACGGCACTTGGTGTAGATATTAATGGCGGTCTGGCTGAGTATGTACAGGTACCTGATACTCAGATATACAAAGTAAGTAACTCCTTAAATCCACTTCACTTAGCTTTTATTGAACCAACCGCTTGTTGCATTCGGGGTATGGATATCGCAGATTTAAAGGGCGGGGAGAAGGTAGCAGTGCTAGGTGGTGGAGTTATGGGCCAGATTGTGGTCCAACTTGCTAAGTTAGCTAATGCCGCGCAAATAACTATGGTTACTAGACAAAAGTCGCGTCGCGAACTTGCTGTTAATTTAGGTGCGACTGATTCAGTTGATCCGGCTAATAAAGATTATGCCCAGCAGATGGATAAGTATGATGTTGTTTTTGAGTGCGCAGGTGCAGTTGAAACATTTAATGCTTCCCAAGTAATTGCTCGTAGAGGTGGAGTAGTCGTGGTCTTAGGCCTTACTCCAGAAAAAACTTATGTAGATTTCAATCCATTTCAATTAGTTATCAAAGAGCTCCGAATTCAAGGCTCTTTTTTAAATCCGCTAACGCAACGAAGGGCGGCAGATTTGATTGATACTGGAAAATTAAATTTAGATCCACTTATCTCAAAAGTTTTATCACTTGATGAGGTTCCAGCGATTCTAAATCAACCACCTTCCAATGGTGGCATTAAATATATTGTTAAGCCTTGATTTAATTTTGGAATTTTCGTACCCTACAGATCAAATGCCAGCTTCAAGCAGCCTCAGCTAAGGTGTTATCACATGTATGTGGAGGTGTTTTAACTAAATTACCAATTTGCGCATAGAGTTTCGAAACTTGAGCCTGGTCATTATTGGTAATCGCTTCTGGAAATTTAACCAAGATTGTTGCCGCCTTAAAGCTCCAAACAACGACCTTTGGATCCTTACTCTCTTTAGCAAGTTTAAATAGGCCGGCCGCTGCATACCTAGTATTTTTAATTATCAATTCTTGTATTTTTCCCGGATCAGAAATATCACTTGAAATTGTGACTGAAGCTATTTCAGCAATAATTTTTGCACAATCCTTAGACCGCGGTGGATTCCATGAGGCACCAATCTGGCTTCGTTGTTCAAGATCTAAGGATTGAAAATCCTCTGTAAAGTTTGTGCTGGATCGCTGGTCACTTGATTGAAAAGCCCAAATGGCAAAAATTATCGATAATATGAGGAAGAACAGAAATATGATTTTAGATTTTGATTTCATACTTCTAAAAACTATTTTTAATTCTACTTTGGCTGAAGTTGAGCACAGGCTTGTAGTGCGCTTGCTCGAGCGGATTCAAAATTTGATCCAGTCTCATCCAATAATTTGCTAGTTTCATCCTCAAGACAACTCTTATATTTAACTTGTTCAGGGGAGATAGCTGAATCAGATTTTGTGCACGCAGTAATTAGAGGCGTACACAGCAGTGCTATATATAACAGTTCTTTAGTTGGCATGATAAATATTGTACAACCCAAACCTATTTATGCCCCCAGCTTATGAAATTCTCACTATGTCGTGATTCATCCGAAATTAATCAAATTAAATTACGAAACGATGAGCAGAATTAATTTGAAAGATCAATTTGCTTGATCTCAGATGCTCCAATTCCGCAACAGCCACCAATAATTTCAGCGCCAGATTCCATCCACTGCTGAATCAATTGTGCATTAAACCCAACCGCAGCACTTCCAGTCCACTCCTTTTTCGCTGCATCCCATGCCCTGCCAGAGTTTGGGTAAACAACAT
>Ga0214917_10005336_pt1 | contig 13763 bp, 10 predicted proteins | sample LL_1208_BB_MetaG_FD_177983 | JGI IMG/M metagenome (GOLD analysis project Ga0214917, IMG submission 177983) | Freshwater microbial communities from Lake Lanier, Atlanta, Georgia, United States - LL_1208_BB | ecosystem: Environmental > Aquatic > Freshwater > Lake | place: USA: Georgia | collected... | reverse complement strand
GCTTGTATTTTATCTAGTCTAGGAGCTCTGAAATCTGGAGCGGGTCTGGTGACAGTATTGGGAGAAAAAGAAGCTCTCCAAAAGACTCGACCTCGTTTGCCAGCCGAAGTAATGACTGACACTTTGAATGAACGGTTTTTTCAAGAAAAAGAAAAAGGAGCTTTGGTCATAGGCCCCGGTCTCGGATTGTCAGGCTGGGAACTTCTGAAGCAAAGCTTCAATTCTAAATTGCCTTTAGTAGTGGATGCCGATGCTCTGACTCTCATTGCTGAAAAAGGGGAGGAGGGCAGAAAGCTGGTGAGGGCGCGGGCGCAATTTCCTACAGTCATGACTCCCCATCCAAAAGAAGCTGCGAGACTTCTCAACACTACAGTAGATGATGTAGAGGGCGATCGTTTTGCTGCAGTGAAAAAGTTAGCTGAGAAGTATGAGTGCTTTGTACTGCTCAAAGGCAAAGGCACTTGCATACGAGGTCCGCAAGGGCCTACTTTTATTCTAGTGGAAGGGGATAGTGGACTTTCAAAAGGGGGCAGTGGAGATCTTCTATCCGGAGTATTAGCCGCACAGTTTCTCCAAGGTGTGTCGCCGCAACAAGCTATTTTGCTTTCTGTCTATTTGCATGGCCGTGCATCTGAATTGCTCACTCAAAAAACAGGCAGCGTCAGATCCTCATTGCCCAGTGAAATTGCGAATGAACTCACTGTGGCTATGGGAGAATTGGAATCATGAAAGTTCTTCTTGAAAGCCTTTCAGATCTGGAAAAGTTTGCTTTAGATTTCTTAGGGAATTTTCCTCAGGGGGGTATTTTTGCTCTCAAAGGAGATTTAGGGGTTGGTAAAACAACTTTCGTCAAAGCTGTGGTAACTGAATTATGTCGACGCAGCGGAAATCCAGTCCCGCGGGTAATCAGTCCCAGCTTTGTGATTCATCAACATTATGAATTAGAACCTCAAATCGACCATTTTGATTTTTATCGATTGGAACTCAAAACGGCTGAGAGCCTGATTGAAATTGGCTTTTGGGAAGCCTTTGAAAGAGCCAAGTCCCAAAACAGCTACTTGTTTGTCGAATGGCCAGAAAAAGCAGCCAACCAAAACCTGCGATTAACTGCTGAAATCCGATTTTCATTCTGTCCTGAGGGCCGCCAGGTTCAATTAACCTCAAAGTAAGAGGCTGTTCCGTATTGCAAGAGGGGTAAAATAGTCGTGGTTTCCGGGATCGATCGATGAAAAGTGCCCTATTTATAAGGTGTCGTATAAGTAAAATTATGTAATTTTTAGACTGAGAAGGGTGCTCACCGTATTAGAACGGACGGCCCCCATTAATCTCATTCATAAAAGCCTTATCCGCCTGAACAGTGGAATTTGATACGTCGGCAAAGCTCATTCCGGAACCGATGAGAAATCCGGCATCTCCTATTACTTCTATAGTTACCATCACTCCGACAGTTGAAGATGTGGTCCATGCTCGACAGTTTCCCGAAACTCCCGCATCTCCGAGCCAGGTACCGGCACAAGGCTCTGACATCGTGCCGACCCGCAGGAATCCACCCGCCGGAATGGTGTATCTGTTATTGTTGGTCAAAGTGCACGTATTGCTTAAATTAGCACTCCCACAACTAACGAGCTGGCCTGCTATCCCAGTGGGGGAACTATCACCATTTTGAATTGTGGCCGCTGGTCCCAACAAATAAAAATACTCGCTCGGAAATCCGCCTCTTTTCATTCGAAAACCGCTGGAGCTGAAAGTAACGCCTACGGTCTGAGCCACAGGAGAAGGATTTGCCAACTGCAAATAATAGTAGCTCGCGGGAAAATAAACGGCATGGATTTTTCGGTCAGCATAACAAGGTACACTTACCAATAACAGCATGAGCGAAAATAACAGGTTTCTTAATTTAAACATGGCTCCTCCTTTTTACTGACAAATAAGATTTGGCGTAGCTCCTAGAGCAAGCACTTGCGCCCGCTCTAAATTCAAACAACGAATTTGCTCAAAAGATGAAAAACTCGAAATATCAGTTCCTCTAAAAACAGTTCCATCGGACTTTAAAAAATACCATTTACCCCGAAAGTAATTAGCGCTCCCCAGCCTTGGTTCAGATCCTAATCGGCTTCCGGAACCATCAATGACATCTCCGGAGCTAGAAAGATAATAATTGGTTGTTACTGCCCGAATGACAGAAGCGCTGGCGTCAATAATGAACCTTCCTAAGTGGGAGGGTCCACAAAAAGGTCTCTCACTGAAAGCTTTGGCATTGTCTGGATTTGAGCAAAATGCTGTTCCTCTTCCCGTACAGCCGACTTCTGTGAAAAGAAGAGGTCTACAATTCCCTGTCTCATCTTCCAAATCCGAGGATTCCACCGAAACAGAGAGCAGTCTGCCTGTGAAAGATTCAAGAAAAGTAATTTCCTTTCTTGGTAAGACACTGATTTGTCCCAGGTCGCCATTTTCAAATGATACGCTTAGCTCGCCGCCTCCCGTTTCGCCGTTGGGGGTATATCGCTCAAAAGAAACTCCAACACTTGCGATTGCTCTCCCTCCAAAGATAGAAGAATTCCCATTTAAAACAGAGTCTTGATCTTCCGTTGAAAGAGCTGACAAATCAAAAACCCCCACAAAGGCTTTTTGTTTTTCGCTGGATATTAGGGAACTCGAATCTTGAAGAGAAGACACGCTACCAATGTCTGGCGCGTAAGTATCAAACTCACAAGAATCAGAAGAAGGCTCTCCCGAAAACTCTCGGAGCTCTGAACCGAGTGAAACACACTGTCCACTTTCCATCTTTTTTTGAACGACACGAATAGGCACAAAAGAAGCGAGGCCTCGATTAGCAGCTACCCTAGAAGCAATCCTGACTTGCCCTGCTGAATTTGTGGTGATGCTCCATTCTGGAGATGAGGGATAGCCCCTTGGAACAAACTTAGTTCTTAAGTACTCCAGTACGAGAGTATTTCTATCAGCTAAGGAAGAAGTCTTTCTCGCGCCCGAAAGCCGATTGGCATATTGCGAGGCAATTTGAAGGCCGCCAAGAACAGCGCTGACTGCAATTGCACCCATCACGGAAACGCTCACCAGGATATTGCCAGTTCGATTTAAAAATGGGCTAAGCATTTATTTCTCTAGATGTGACTTTTGGATTATCTCACGTCTAGACTGCGCCATCCTAGTGAGCAATTAAGAAGACTTCTTCACAATCTTCACAATAATTCCTCTAGTACGAGTTAAACCATACATCCGTGACTACTAGGGTGTATCGTTTACCGTAAACCCTCCTAGTAAATGTGCTGCGCTGACGAGTCTGATTGCCGTGCTCGTCAACTTCTAAAAGTTGAATGTAGTTTAAATTGATGGATTCGACACCAAGCTTATCCAGACTCAATAGCTCTCGATGTTGGCTCACACCATCTTGATTCTTGTCTACCCAGAGTTGCAATTCCTTCCAGTCGTGATCTCGAGGAGTGATAAACCCGTCGCCGTCAGAATCAAGAGGTTTGAGTGCTTCAAAACCATTCTCGGCTCTCTCGCCACTGGCAAGTTTTGTCGCACTCCCAAACATCTCAGCTCCGGATTCGATTTCTCCACTGTCGTTAAGGTCTCTCACCAAGAGAGCTTCGTCGGTTTTTCCGATCCAGCCAGTAGGAATGGGACTGCCCACGTCATTGATATCGAATTGAACTCCTGCGTCTGGACCAATCAGGTTTAATCCATCTCCCTTGAGATCAAACACTAAGGGACTGTACTGTCGTTCACATTGATAAGGATTGTTCGCCAAAGTTAAGTATCTTCCGCTCCATACTTGAACTTCGAGATTTTTTGGCAAAGCAGAGGCTTTGAAGCTTGGAACTTCAAATGCCAGTTGATTTTTCTTAGCTTCATCGAAACAAAAACCATCCTGATTGCTATCTTCGCAAACTCGAACATTTAAGTAAGCAAATCTCCAACTAGCTCCCAATTTGGTTTTAAGTTCGTTTAAAGCTACTTTAATTTTGGAAGAAAACTTTCCTTTCAAAAGATCGACTCCTTCCAGTTTTAATGATGCCACGGCTAAGGCCAAAGTTCCCTTGTACTGTTTCACATTATCGCTCTGTTTTGCTGGCAATCGGGAGAATCCCACACTAGCAAGAAAGCTCGTTTTTGATTGAGGATCAGCTTTATTGTTGCTGACCGCTTCAATCGTCAAAATAGGATTCTTTGCTTCCTCAAAAAAGAGGTCTTTACTACTGCTTCTGCGCAGTGAACACACTCGACTTAAGCTGACATTGAAGGTTTGTTTTGGCTGGGTGTTTGAACAACTACAGCTCGGTTTAGGAGATGATTCTGGCTGAGTACAACTTCCCCCGCTGGTGCCTGGAGCAAGAGCTCCTGTATCGATGACTCCGGGAATTTGTCCTGGAGTAAGCGCTCCTGTATCGATGACTCCGGGAATCTGTCCTGGAGTAAGAGCTCCTGTATCGATGACTCCGGGAATTTGTCCTGGAGTAAGAGCTCCGCTATCGACTCCCGAATTCGTTTGATTTGTTACAACAGAAGGAACAGTCCCCGAAACGCTTTCCGAAGAGTTATTGGGAATTATCCCAGCGATAAGAGTGGAGTCCCCTACCCCGCTGATATCTGAACTGCCACTATTGGTTACTTCTCCTGTGGGAGCTGCGATAACTCCCGATTCACTGGAAGTTCCAGCCTGAAGAGGAGGAGCTATGAAACCCCCATCTGTGTAACTGCCCTGTGAGGCACTCAGAAGCTCCAGGCCTGAGTTGTCTGGCACCAGACTGCCCGAGTCGAAAAGGCTTTTCGAAAGGGCTCCCACTTCATTGGTACTTCGAATCGGCTGATTCGACTGTGAGCAAGATACAGCCATCACCATGAGCGCCCAAAGAACTGCGATTTGTTTAACTTCTTTCATAACTCCTCCTTGTGTTACTACTTAGCCACTTCTTCAAAGGTAACTTCGATATCGCTTCCCGCTTTAGGAAGTACCCCTTTGAAAACAATTGAATTCTGAGCTGAATCAAAAACGTAATTGGCTGGATCTCCAGGAACTAACTGGCCATCCACAAAGACTCGAATATTCTTTCCTGAAGCAGGAATATCAAGCTTAAATACATTTCCTCTATCCGCGATCACTTGAGCTATATTGTTGTAGCTCTCCTCCAACTCAGAATCACAGATGCTTCCGCTCTTGCCATAGAGGCCCACTTGTTCAGCTACTTGCTGGTATCTTTCTCCCACACTCGAAACCACACATTTTTCTTGATCAAGCCCCACAATAGGAAAAAGAACCACTTCTGTTCCCTCGCTGGATTTAACCGTCTTAAAAAAATCTATGTATCGAGTTTCTTCAAAAGCCACCCAGTCTGGATTATTCTCAGGTTGCACTCCCCAACAGTGCTCTTTACAGGAGTAATCCTGTTCATCTGTCAGATAAACCACGATAAGAGGAACTCCCGAGCGCATAAATTTACTCCCATGTTTAACAATGGCTTGGTAGGAGTTTTCCAGTCCCTGCTCCCAAAAACTCGTATTCGAATCCTTTACCGAGTCAATAACCTCCGCAAAATCAGCTAACGGATTTGCTGACACAGCACTCTTAACTACTTCGAGGCCACTGGCGGACTTCACCAGTGAACCAGAATCAGTAAAAAAGTCAGTGGTGACAACAGCCATTTGGTAGTCAATTGCTTTTCGGCTACTCAATGTATTTAAAAACTTATTCAAATTATCCCTCACGAAGTCACGGCGAGGCTTCATGCTGCCAGAATTGTCGACCACCCATAAAAAGTCATACCGACTGTCCGTATTTGCTTGAGTAAAGCTCTGGCTTCTGAGGGAATTCGAATAAAAAAGAGCGGAGTCCTTGCAACTAGATAAAGTAACTACCAGGACTATTCCGCTTACAAATTTCTTTAGGCTCTTCATGGGCAATCCTCCAAAATCCTCTTGATTTCTTCTGAGTTCAGATTAGCTCGGAAAGAGATGTAACGTTCCTGACACCCGAAGACTGGAGAAAAGCACTGGAAGCAAAGCCTCGTTTGGACTGACATTTATTGGAACAAAGGAATTACTTCCAACATGTTTTTCATTTTGTGACCTTTGGATTCATTCAAGTTTTCTTTGGGAGTCCAAATGGGACATGAATTAAGTAAGGCCCCAATCTTACAAAGTGACTCTTTTTTGCAGAGTCTTTCATTTTCCAGTGCGCAAAATTCGATACAATCACTTTCCAAAAAGCAACCTCTAACTGGGTGATTCCGCCCTTGTTTTCCTAAAATATGAAATTACATACACCTTGATCATCATGATTTAACCCTCTAACACCAAACGTTTTTTTTGAATCTTTCTTGAAACGGCATTTTGGACATCGTCCTCACGCTCTGACTAAAATGATTCATCTACTTTAGAAAAGGAGTTCCTATGATATCCGAACCAAAACCCAATCAACCCAGAAAGCATACTCGGCATGAAATAATCGGAAGAGTTTTTATCCACAATGATGAGCACCTCTACATCGCTCCTCTAAACAACATTAGTTTAGGAGGGGTCTTCGTAGACAAAGTGGTGAGCATTGAAGTGGGACAAATCGTTCGCGTGATCATAAAATCTCCCGCTCTAGGGGAGCCGATTCAAGCAATAGGTAAAGTAGTTCGAGTTGAAACAACCTCACGATTGGGCACTGCTGTAGAGTTTGATTGGGTGGGGCCTCGTTTCAAAGAGGTTTTGACTTCTCAACAAAATGCTTCGCAAGCTGCTTAGGACTTTCAAATGAAAACAACTCCCTTCATTCTTTTTTTAAGTTTTTCACTCTCTACTTATGGAGTAACGCTTCACCGAAAGGGATTGAAACTCGACAAGAAAGTCACTTTCAGAGCACCCCAACTCAAGGAATCGGCGGATTTATCGAGCGAAAAAGCGGAGCTGCTGGCTAAAAGAAGAATGACCCTCCTGAATGATCTGAAAAAGATTCTTAAGGACAGCCGCAACGCAGAACAGCGCTTTGAGCTCCGATTTCGGTTGGCCAATCTTTACTTAGAGGATTATCGCTACTTAGCAGGAAAAGGAGCGAAAGCAACAGAATCGCTAGAAAAAGCTCGCATCCTCTACCGGGAGCTTGCTACAGAAAACCCCTCTCACCCCAGGCAAGATGAGCTGCTGTTTCAATTGGGTCAAACCAGTCTTGAATCCGCAAAGACCGAAGAAGCAATCAAAACCTTTGAATACATTTCTGAGCATTTTTCAGGTTCTCGTTTTATTGAAGAAGCTAATATCCAAATTGCCGAGCACGCTTTCGATAAGAACGATTTCAAAAAAGCCGAGCTTTACTACAATAAAATTCTTCAAAACACTTCTTCTCCCCTCTTCCTCTTCGCTACCTATAAAAAAGGCTGGTGTGCCTACAACCTCTCTCGGCCGGAAGAAGCCATCTCAAGCTTCAAGTCAGTTATTTCAGAAAATGCTTCAACCACTTCTTCGGCTAATTCCCTAGCTCTCAGAAGGGAAGCCTTACGAGATATCTGCCTTCCCTTCTCCGAGTTAAAGCGCTTTAGTGAAGCTATCAGTTTTTTTAGGCAGCAGGATGATGAGACCTATCGAAACGCTCTCGAATCTCTTGGTGCCCTCGCGTTGAATAGTGGAGAGCACGAGGCCTCAATCTCGATTTATAGCGAACTGTTGAACCTAGATAATCACTTTCACAAAAACCCGGAGTACAGCCTTGCCCTTTTTGACACCTTTCGCTCAAAGGGCGACAGTCAAAAAGCAATCGCTGAAATTTCTCAAGCTTTAGATACTTACTTGGGTAATTCCACTTGGAAAGAAATATTCTCTTCTGACGTAAAGATAATCAGCTCCACCCGTCAACGATTCGAAGAAGCGACTCGAAAATTGGGCCAAGAGACTCACTTGCAAGCCCAGAAAACAAAAAATAGGGAGCTCTACAAAACAGCGAGAAAAATTTACGAAACCTATCTCCAGTTTTTTCCTTTTGAGCCAGAAGCCCTTAAGACGAGGTTCTTTTTAGCGGAAATCCTTTATCATGAAAAAGAGTTTTCATCTGCCAGCGCAGCTTACAGGGAAGTTTACAAAAACTCCCCCCGAAGCGAAGACATAAATTACAATTCACTCCGCTACGCCGTTCTGGCAAGTTATGAAGCAATCAACCAGGAGAGAAAACAAGCCGGACTTTTTGAGATCTCTAAGACTACCCATGCTAAATTGACTTCCGTTGGTCAAGAAAAGGAAGAGGTCGTTCCTTACACCGATTCCGAATCCGCTTTTCTTTCACTCAGTCATGAGGTTCATGAGATTTATTCCAAGAAAGAGGAAACCCCCGGAGTTCTGTATCAAGCGGCTTACTTACACTATGTTCATTACGATCATCTAAAGGCCTATAAACTTTTTTGGAATTTGGTACAGGAATATCCGCGCCATTCTGTTTCAGCTCAATCCGCTTTTTTGATCCTAGACATTCTGAATCGCCAAGCTGACTACACCAATCTGGTAATCGCTGCTAAGCGTCTTCTAGAAAAACCCGCATCAAGTGAAAGGGCCTACACCAATGAATTGGGAGACATTTTAAGAAAAGCAGAACTGAAACGAATCGGAGCTCTTGAAGAGCGGTCACTTTTCAAAGAAGCAGCCGAAGCTTATCTCGTCTATACCCGCTCCTATGGTGCACAAGATGAGAATCTTAATGAAAAAGCCCTTTTTAATGCTTCAGTCTGTTTTTCTAAAGCAGGTCGTTATTTGGATGCTATCGAAGCCCAGGAGCTGTTTCTCAGGAAGTTCCCGAGGAGCCCTTTCCGAGAGAGCTTGTTACTCCAAATGGCCAAATCCTATGAAAACCAAGCCGAATTTGGAAAAGCAGGCTTTTATTTTGAAAAGTTTGCTAGAGAGTTTCCTAGGAACACCCAAGCCAAAGAAGCTTTGCGAATATCCGGACTTTACTCCTGGGGAGCTGGTGAAACAGGAAAAGCCGAGAATGCATTTATTTTTTATTTAAATTCCTATCCCCAAGATAAGGACTCAGTAGAAAAAGATTTGCTTGCCCTTTATGCGGAAACCGACCAACCCCAAAAACAAATCGACTATTTATTACAGGCCCGCTCTGAAAAGGGAATGCCTCTTTCAAAGTATTTAGATTTTACGCTTCAAATAATAGAATTACAGAAAACCCTTTCAGGAAAAGCTCAGCAAGTGCTTCTGGATGAAGCAAACTCAGTGGCTCTTAAGTACGCAAAGACCCTCTCAGAAACACCAAGAGGATTAAAGCTGCTCGCTCAAGTGCGGTTGCGACAAATCGAACCCAAACAAAGGCTTTTTGAGTCCACTCGTTTAGCTCTTCCCCAAAGGGCATTGGAACTGTCACTGGCAAAGAAGCTTCGATTGCTAAAAGAACTGGAAACTGACCTCCAACAAGTGGCATCGATGGGAGGAGAAGAGGCTCTTGGAGCTGCTTATAAGACAGCTGTCTTTTATTACGAATTAAGCCAGGAGCTCCTAGAGACCCCGGTTCCGCCCGAACTCACTGCTGAGCAAGTAGATGCTTATCGAGAAGAGCTTAAGAAGCAAATGATCCAGCCTTTCAAAGAAAAAGCTCTGGGATTCGTTATTCAATGTTCGGAGAAAGCCACGGAATATCAAATCCTCTCTTCTTGGGCGGTGCTGTGTAAGCAGCTCGCCAATCGAATGGACCCAATCAATCACTTTCAGCACAAGACCCATACTCTTGCCCCTCTTCAGATTGGGGTGATCCCTTTTGCAAAGGACGAAAGCTTGGAGAATAGCTTTCATCAATCCTCTTCATTTTTTAGAGAAAGCCTGAAAGAAAGAAAAATGGCGAGTTTTGAAGGAGGCCCTCAACTGATTTCTCTTCAAGATCTAAGGGAAGAAAGAGAAGAGACTCTCAAGTTGAAGGAATCACTTGAGTCTCCCGTGGGCTCTGAATCAACTTTTGGTTACTTGAACAGGCTTCGTTTAGCAAACCCATCCAAAGCAGTGAAAGTAATAAAATCTTTCTTACAGGACGGAAATCTCCATCCGGCCTATACCAATCTTTTGGCTTTAGCTGCCATGGAGAGTGGTAATTATTCGTTCGCAAAGACTGTTTTTTTGTCTCTCATTGCTCGCGGGCAATCTTCTCCAGAAGTAATCAACAATTTGGGCGTTCTGGAAACTCTCAAAGGAAATGAAGGTTCTGCTTTATCTTACTTCCTGGAAGCCAATCAGCAGGAATCCAAAGAAGCCGCTATCAACCTAGGCCTGCTAGCACTGCGCTATGAGAACGGCTCAGTCGCCGAAAACTACTTTGATTCAGCTTCCGGAAGTCTTTTGTCACACATTGGAACAAGTATCGCCCGACTTCAAAAGGGAAACTATAAAAAAGCAAAAGAGGAACTATTGGAGCTACAAAAGACTCATCCCCAAAATCCTTGGATTCAGTTATCGCTTTCAGTTTTAGCAGAGGACACCGAAGAGGAAATCAAAAGCCTCGCTCCCCTTCATTTTTCGGAAAGCTCTGAGCTTCCAGAGATAGAATAAACTTTCAGTCTTCGAGGAGGTTTTTAGCTGCAAAAAAATCCCGAAGATAATAGTAACCGGAATATAACGACAGAAACAGAGCACCGTACAAAATCGCGGTCCCCACTTTGACCGCAGGTAGCCCGAATGCACTTCCGTACCACATCAAAAACCCTAAGCCCACCATTTGAAAAATGAGCTTAAACTTCCCCGAACTGCCAGCTGCAATCACAATCCCTTCCCCCATTGCAACTGCTCTCAGAGCAGTGATGAGGAATTCTCTCGAGAGCAATAGAATGACTAAGTAGGCATTCACTCTTCCGAGCTTCATTAAGAGAACCAAACCTACTAGCAGAAAAACTTTATCCACTACGGGATCAAGAAACTTTCCAAAAAGACTTTCAATTTTCCATTTTCGGGCAATATACCCGTCCAATAAATCGGTAACCCCAGCAATAGCTACCACTAATGCGGCCATTCGTCCGGGCGAATACCGAAACATCCAATCCTTCTCAAACGGGACTTGATCGCCATCATACTCAAGAAAAACAGCCATCACAGGAACTAAAGCGAGGCGAAGCAGGGTCAATAAATTAGGCAGATTAAAAATCGTTTTTGAAGATGTAAGGCGTTTCGTCCAGTTCATTTGAGGCTCCCGACTTTACTCGAAACCTCCCCAAACCAAAAGGCCCTCTGTGAAGAAATGTTTGCTTCCCGCCGCAACGCGATTTGACTTGCTGCACAATGCCTTTAATGTCTGTTTGCATGAGAAAAAGCTCCTTTCTTTTTTGTCTCTTTATCCTCTTGGGCTGTGCTGGCCTCTCGGACTCTCCTCGACGAGAGCCTTGGCGATCAGGAGGAAAACCCAAACGAGTCGTTATTTTAGTTTTTGACCAATTAAGACCCGATTTCATTGAGCGTTTTTCACTTCCGCAATTTCAACGTTTAAAAAAACACGCTCTCCAATTTGAAAGAGCCTGGGTAGGCCATCTGACTTCCAATACAATCGTATCCCATCCCGTAATCACTTCAGGACTGAGCCCCAAGCACCTCCCCTGGTCAGACGAAGTATTTCTCGACAAAGAGGGGGCTCTGGGGAAAAAAGGCGAATTTTATTCGAACATGGAGCTTAAAGTGGAGGATTTCCCCAAGATTTGGGGAAAAGTGAAACCTTCTTTACTCTCAAAAATCCCAGGCCCGCCCGAGTCCAAATTTGTAGTAGCACAAAAACACTACGCTGCTTTTGGTTTTGGTACCCCCACTACAGCAAGTCGCATCCTTACTCTTGGACCCAAACGGTCCGAAGATCCTCTGAAAGGCTGGAGAGAGCCAGTCGGGCACCTTTTACTTCAGCAGTTTATAGAGCCTTTTGGCGGAAGATTTTTCTTAGATGCTAATCCTTCCTATGGCACGGATAAAACGGTTTATCCTTTCGACGGAAATCGATACGCAAAAGGAAATGACCCCCAACATTTTGGGGGAGATATTTGGGTAGCTGATTCAGCCCTCTCGTTCTTCCAATCAGAACCAAATTGGACTGCTGCATTTATAAGTTTCGGAGCTTTAGATAAGACTCTTCACGCTTTAGGGGAACATGAAGAATCAACCCGCACTGCTTGGGCTTTAGAGAACGGACTCGACTTAAAAACTGTTCTTCTCAGAGCGGATGAGCAACTCGGGCGTGTCCTGGACTATCTTGAATCAAAAGACCTACTCCAGGAAACTCTTGTCATAGCTACTTCGGATCACGGAGGGCAAGTCGATACCGAATATTATGGCCTTCACTCCCCTATTGGAAATCATTTGGACTTCATTGAAGGAAAGACACCACGTGAGAGCCTGCCTCGGGAACTTCAACGGCTAGTGAAAGCCGGATCAGTGAAAGCCTTAGTGAGAGACTCTGCTCTGCGGTTCTACCTCAAAAAAACGGACAGAATTAGTTTGCTCAATTTCACTTCTTCTGTGAGAAAAATTCCCGGAGTAGCAGAAGTATATTATCGCCAGGAAATCTCAGGACGATCCCATTATATTCGAGCTTTTCGGTCAGATAAGTTACAGGGGGCAAGTCTTGATTGGGCAAAATCTCATCATCCAGCTCTTTTACAATCTCTTTCAAGCCCCACTTCGGCAGATATTGTAGTTCTTTTACTTGATGGAGTCGGTTATGGATTTCCAGGGGATCACGGAGGAGCACAGGAAAAAGTTCAACGAATTCCCTTTTTTCTCTGGTCACCTAACTTAAGGACCAACACTCCCACTGTAAGACGTCAGTTGGAGCAAATAGAAGCTAGACTCGTAGACATTCATCCCCTCGTTCTCGAGCTCATGGGGCTTCCGGCCGATTCTTCGCTCGATGGATCTTCTCTGGGGATTTCAAGTTTAATAGAACCGACTCTTCAGGAATGACGGTGAGAAGCTCGAATGATCGTTTTAATATTCCCTCTCACGTTAAAATCTCCTACGACTTCCATGCTCCAAGGGGCGCAAGCAGCCACTAAATCAGTCAGGATTTGATTAACCGCAGCTTCGTGAAAAATACGCTTGTTTCGGTAAGCATTGATATAAAGCTTGAGTGACTTTAGCTCCACGCAGGTCTCTTTAGGCTCATATTTAATCTGAATGATACCGAAGTCGGGAAACCCGCTCCTCGGACAAAGAGCAGTCCACTCGGGACAAGTAAATTCAATAGAATACCGACGAGTCTTATCAGGATTTTCAAAGACTTCTAACTCGGCAGGAGAATCGGGAGAAAACTCAAATTCATTCATGCAGATTTCTATATTACAGAGGAGTACTCAAAGCAAGACTCAGTCTTGCTCCCATCAGTTCGAATTGGCTGGGTCCGACTACGTTTACAAAAAATCGAGCGTTGGCTGTGAGCTCCCAGTCTTTTTTAAGTTGCCAAACCATGGAAGGGCCAGCCAGCAAGAATACAAACCGAGTAGGGGTTAAAGCATAGGAACTGCTAGAGGAACTCGTTTGTTCAGCTGAAGTAGGATGAAAGTACTCGACTCCCCAATCGAGCCATACTGTATAGGCTTCTTTATCCAATTCTCCCGATTGGGTGATGGGAAGACCGACTAATCCCTGAAAAAACATCCCCCCCTGGGTCTGAGTAATAAGGGGGGCTCCATCCAAAATAGTTCCTGTTCCATCCAATAATCGCCCTAGAGAAACTCTTTCATACCCGACTGTTCCAACTACTCTAAGCTGCGGATTTAATCGTTTCTCCGCTTGAAGCCCAAACT
>Ga0214917_10005335_pt1 | contig 13763 bp, 25 predicted proteins | sample LL_1208_BB_MetaG_FD_177983 | JGI IMG/M metagenome (GOLD analysis project Ga0214917, IMG submission 177983) | Freshwater microbial communities from Lake Lanier, Atlanta, Georgia, United States - LL_1208_BB | ecosystem: Environmental > Aquatic > Freshwater > Lake | place: USA: Georgia | collected... | reverse complement strand
CAGGTGGAGGACTGGGGTCAGGTCCAGACCTTCGGGGAGGACGAGGCTGCCGAGGACGAGGAGGGCGAGCTTACCCCTGAGCCCCGGTCCTGGACGCTCACTCAGAGCGAGGATGAGGATGAGGACGACGACTGGAAGCCCATCGCTCCTCCGCCGACCTTCAAGGCCAAGAAGGCCAAGAAGGCCAGGAAGTCCCGGGCCAATTGAATCAGGCCTGATACAACTAGGAGCCCTTCCGGGGATCCCCGGGGTCCGGACCGGCCACCAGCCAGTCCACCCTGGTGACCCTAGGAGGCCCTCCGGTCCAGGGTCCATAGAGCCATAGGTACCATCCCTGGCGGGTCGTCTGGAGGCATCTGGAGCGCCACGAAAAAGTCCAATCAAATCAGGCACTTAGACCGTGGCCAGAAACCTCAATCATTCCAGGCACTTAGGGAAAAGGCGAAAAAAGTGTCGCTGGTCGGTGCAAGTGGACTCAACCTGTGGTATACTGATATCATGAAGCGAATGAAGTCCACCCTCAAGCCCGCCTCCAAGACCCCGGTCGACGTCCGATACGCCCTCAAGTCCGCCAACAAGGCCCTCGCCGACATCGCCGGCGACCTGCTCGCGATCGACCCCGCGGCCTTCGAGGACCCGGAAATCTATGCGGCTGCTCGCCGCGCGTGGCACGAGCTCCAGTATCGGGTCGACGTCCTCAACGCGGCACGTCCCCGCACGAAGAACGAGCGCGCCGAGGCGGCCGCTAGCTCCTGAAGCTGAGGTACAACAAGACCATGCAGACGACCTACTTCCTCGGCACCAAGGCCCACAAGGCAGCCCCCACCAAGCACCACGTCCCGGCGATCTGGGAGTGCATGCTGGGCACCGTGTATGCGTGTAACCCCCAGGGGGAGACCCGCTACTTCGACTATGATCACGAGGCCGCCCGGGCTTTCGCAGGTGTGGACCAGGAGGGAGTGGACCTTCGGGTTGCCCGCGCCCCTCGACGCCTCTCGCAGATTCGAAAGGGACAAACTGTGCTCTGGATTCGGCGCTCCGTGCAAATGGCGAGCGCCTGAGGTATATTAGAACCATGAAGAACATGACACGCGCTGAAGAGCTCCACTACCGCCTCCGCACGTGGACCTTCACCAACGACGAGTTCTGGGCGGCACAGGACCTCCTCAACGCCACGCCCTCGCGGGACTGGACCCCCGACCATGTCCGCCTTCAGGCGCTCTGGTGCGAGGTCGAGGAAGCACGCATCGAGGCAGGCATCCACCGCGGCCCGGGCGAGCCGGCAAAGGCATGAACATGGACAAGGACGTCCTCTCCCATGAGGAGCTTCATGCCCTCTTCATCCGCCTCGAGGCGAAGTTCCCCCTCTCACGCGTCTGGTTCGAGCGTATTCCGGGCACCATCTGGATTCAGTATGGTGGGGGCCCTGGAGAGCGCCTCACCATCCCCCAGGCCCAAGCTCTTCTGGACTGAAAAAAGTTCGCAGTCCGTGCAAAATGTCTCCAGCTGTGGTATCCTAATCTAGTCAGTCAGTCAACCCCCAACCCTGTATCAGAAAGAGAGAGAAACACATGGCACGTAATCGCACTGGCAACTACCCCGTCTCCGGCAAGCCCTGTGACGTCGAGTACCGCACGAACCGTCTCACGGTCCTGGCCGACAAGGCACGCATGGCGCTCGAGTCGATCGACCCGGCGGCCGTCTCCGAGGGCTCCGTGGCCCGCGGCCTCGAGCTCGTGGCTGAGCTGTCCGACGTGATCAAGCAGATCGCCGGCACGAAGCCCGCGAAGCGCAGCTACTCGAAGGGTGGCAAGCAGAAGCCCGAGGCGACCGAGGAGACGCCCAAGAAGAAGGCCAAGAAGCCGGCCAAGGTGAAGAACATCTCCCAGGAGATCGAGGCTGTCGACGATACGATGGGCTCGCTCAACATCACCGGTCTGGACGAGGCGCTCGACGCTGCGGCTGAGTGAAGGACGAACACGAAGGAGGAGACCGTGCCCCGGAAGAAGGTACAGCCCAGGAGACAGATTCTGGGCAACCCTGTGATGGTAACCCGCAGCCACCTGGCGTTCGACGACGCCCAGTGGAAGGAGCTCGGGGATGAGTACGATAGCACCGAGCTTCGGGCCGGCCCGTTCTTCCATCTCAAGAAGGGGCAGGTCGGCCTCGCTGTGTCGACCAAGGGCTCGAAGGTTCTCGTCCTCATCAAGGGCCGGCTGCTTCCCATCTCGCGAAGTGACATCAGTCCGTGCAATGCTGCTGCTTAACATGTTATACTATTCACATCAACTGAGGAGCACGACATGAAGCAGCCCAACACTCACATTCTCAAGCTCAACATCGGCGACCAGATCATCTCCTTCGAGGAGTACGCAGCCATCCCCACCCGGGAGGAGCGCGTCACCCGACGACAGGCCTTCATCAAGATCCTCACCGACCACAACCGCGAGCTCGATCGCCTGGAGCAGCAGATCATCACCGACACTCGTGCCCAGTTCAAGGCCGAGCTCGACTCGATCCCGCGTACTGTGCCGGGCCCTACCCGACGCCACAAGCCGCGTCCCAACCCGGTGTGGGCAGCCGCAGCTCGGCGCCAGGATGAGACGATCCAACGCCTGGTCAACGAGATCAAGCCCCTCGAGCGCTCCCTCCGCTGGCCCTACGAGTTCGATGATGTCTTCAACAAGTGGGAGGAGGCAGTGCAGACCCCGGTGGAGGAGCTCAAGGCACGCCTCGGTCGACATGACTGGTACTTCGGCTACAGCGACGACTACGGCGTCTTCATGGCCGGACAGCGTGCACACGACACCATCCGCGCCCTCGTCAGCCAGCTCGGCCCCGAGGCGCAGCTCATGTACAACCGTGCATGCCCCTGGCTCAACGAGGACGGCACCCAGAAGCAGGACGCAGCGTGACAATGGGATCAACGCCTGGGAACTACTGGGGCTCAGCCACCCACTTCAGGCTCCCCGTTCAGGTCCTCAAGGAGGTGCATGATCTCGTCCGCAGGCAGCAGCGCATTGCAGCGATCAAGCTCATCCGCTCCCACGCTGGCTGCGGCCTGGCTGAGGCGAAGGCTGCGGTCGAGCGCCTCGAGGGTCGCCAGCCTGATGGCCCACTGCTCCTCCCGTTCCTGGAGATCAAGTCGATGGTGATCAATACTGGGGACGGGGAAGTCACCGTGGACCTCGAGGGCCTCCAGCTCATGGGCCTCATGCAGCTCGAGCGACTTGGGCTGGAGGAGTGTCGGCGGATCATCGACCTCGTGGAGCGAATCGAGGACTGGCACCGGGGTGGCCGGCTCAACCGGTCTGGCGATGGCCAGTGATGGTTCCTACCGGCCATCTCTCCCTGGTTCCCCATGAGGTATCCCTGGATGGCCCTCTGAGCCCTTCTCTACCCCGTCCAAGGTTACCTATGGACCGGCCGGTCTGGATGGCTCTAGGGTGGCTCCAGGGACAGTCGTCGAGAACAAAAAAGTGAAAAAAGTGCTCCGATGGCGTGCAAATCGGCTCGAACCTGTGGTAACCTATAAGCATGACTGAAACACAGCAGGCAGCTCCGGATCTCCGGATCTCCGAAAGCACCATGCGCCGGATGGCGAAGGACCTCACCGCCAAGTACCCGAAGGGTCCGTACAGCGCGCTCACCCCGAAGCACTACCAGGTCGCCCATGAGTGGTGCGGAAAGCGCCGGCGTGATGTGTCTGTCTTCACTGTCAGGCCCGAGCTGTCGGAGAACTCCTGGCTCAGGCTCACACCCGAGACGGTCTCTGGCTACGGCTACACAGACCAGCAGCTGTACATGCTCATCACCGACAATGGCAAGGAGCCTGACGGCAGCTTCGAGTCTGTTCTGAAGATCGTGAAGCGCCTGTGTAACGTCAATGGGCCTGGGGCCACACGTCGCGCGAACATCTTGCACATGCGCACGCGCCGTGCCTACCGTAACGTGCGCAACACCGGCATGCCCGGTCTCTGGCATGTGTGCTCGCGTCATGCGCCGTACGGTACGCTCTGGCGTGACATGATCCTGTGGGGCAACAACCGCAACGAGGTTGAGGCGCAGGCACGACTCATCGGGCCGATGACCGGCCTGGATCCTAACTGGTCGATCGACATCGAGTTCCAGAGGTGGGGATCCCCTGACACTGCCATGACGCATGCGATCGATCATGCGAACCATCGACAGAAGCGCCTGGAGTCTGAGATCGCTTCCCTGGAGCGTCGCCTCGCGGAGACCCGGGAAGCGCTCGAGGCTGAGAGGCTCATCGCTGCGAAGAGCATGGGAGGGATCATGCTGCTCTCTCCTGCCGATGAGAACGAAGAGAAGGAAGGTGAACTGTGATCAGCGTCGCCGTCGGAGCACTGGAAGGGAAGCTCGAGCTGTATCTCGAAACCCAGGGCTTCGGGACCCCTGAGCCCTTCACGGTCGAGCCCACGCACCAGGGGCTCATGCAGCTCTGGGGATTCTTCCAGATGCTCGGCCCGGTGCCTGTGTACCTGATGCCTGAAGTCAACGACCGGTCCCTGACCGGCCTGCCGGAGGGTGTCAACGTCCAGCACTTCGTGTCGGCGGCCCAGACCCTGGGGAACCTAGGCTGGCACTCTTGTCCTGGTGGCACTGCATAAAGCTTTGTACAGGCTCTGAAAGGTCGGTACAATACAGTTGTCAGGTGGGTTACTTCCTGGCGATTGATAACTAGATAAGATAGAGTTGTAAATACAATGGTCGACCCCGGATGCGTCCCGGCACCACATATTGAATATTATAACCGAAGGTGAATGGCCGCCGTGGGTCCGGCGCCTAGTAACCCACACCCAGTGTAAATTGGCCAGAGGCTGTGGTATACTATAGTCATGGCTAGAAAAAAGCGAGTCCCGGCAGCAATCAAGGCACAGATTCGAATGAGCCGCGCCGCGGAGGGAGAGGGACCGGCTGTACAGCGTCGGCAGGTGACTGGTGGTATGGACCCCAAGGAGCGCAAGCAGGTGCTCCGGCCGGCAGACATCCAGCCCATCGCCAAGCCTACGAAGGCATGCCCCCTCCAGGAAGGAGACGCTGTGGTCCTCGCCCGGCCTCCCATCAAGGGATCGAACGTCACCCCCTCCGTTGGAATGATTGTGGCCCAGGTCGAGATTGCCAGCCAGTCATACCGGCGAGGGGCAGCAGCGACCGGTCCCATGTACGAAGTCCTATGGTCCAATGGCCAGATTGGATTGGCCCGTGGGACTGCTCTCCGCAAGATTGTTGAGGATCCGGACCTCTGAGACAGAAAACCCAATGATTCCAGGCACTTAGAAAAAAGTGCGCTGGGACGTGCAAATCCTCTCTGGCTGTGGTATACTGTTATCATGATGGACAAGGCACACACGATCAGGTCCGAGAACACCACCTGGACGGGTCGGCGCTTCCACGTCGACGCTAGCGCGATCCTCATCCTCCCGGGCATGCCGGTCCCTACCCGCATCGAGATCGTGAGTGAGCGCACCGGAGCCTCCGGGTTCTATGACTTCATCGGCGCCGTCACGAATGAGGGCGACGTGGTCCGCTGGAATTACGCTCCGGCCCGTGACTGCTCCAATGCGCTCCGCACCCGCGGTGTGGTGCTCTGGAACGACTGAAAAAAAGTTTCGCGGGCTGGTGCAAATCCCCCGCCACTGTGTTATACTAGAACCATAAGGCAAGGCAACGGTAACCCCAACAGGTACCACGGAGAGACACTGAGTCATGGATATCAAGACCTTCAAGCAGATCGTCACCAAGCTTCCCCCGGAGATCGCGGTCCTCATGCGCGGCCCGACGGGTGTCGGCAAGAGCTTCCTCGCGAAGCAGGCCGCTGAGGCGCTCGACCTGCCCTACATCGACGTTCGCGGCTCCACGATGTCCGAGGGCGACGCCGGTGGCTACCCCGACATCGAGGGCATGAAGAAGAACGGCATCATGACCTTCTGCATGCCGAGCTGGTTCGTCCGCGGCTGCCGCGAGCCGGTGGTCATCATGCTCGACGAGCTCAACCGCTCGCTCGCCGGCGTCCAGCAGAGCTTCTTCCAGCTGGTCCTCGACCGCGAGCTCGGCAACGACGAGGACGGCGTCCCCTACAAGCTCCACCCCGAGACCCGCGTCTTCGCGGCTGTGAACCACGGCTCGGAGTACGACGTCAACGACATGGACCCGGCGCTCCTCCGCCGCTTCTGGGTGGTCGACATGAAGCCCACCCACGAGGACTTCATCGCCTGGGCCGGTGAGAATGGCCTGGACTCGGTCCTCATCGACTTCATCCGCCAGAACCCGGCCCACCTCCGCGTGGACCCCGGCTCGGTCGAGCCCGGCACGGTGTGTCCGAACCCGGCGAGCTGGCACCGGCTCGACACCAGCCTCCGCCACATGGACATGGCGCCCAGCACGATGGCAGGCAAGGGCGAGCGGCTGCTCTACTCGGTGGCCCAGGGGTTCGTCGGCACGGAGGCTGCGATCGCCTTCAACGAGTTCGTCTCGAAGTACGAGATGGTCCTCTCGGCGGAAGACATCCTGGACAACTACAAGGACGTCACCGACCGCGTCAAGGCGAGCACGGCCTCGAGCCTGACCGCCCTCATCGAGAAGCTCGCTGACCACTGCAAGAAGAATGCATGGACGGCTGCCCAGGCGAAGAACGTGGGCGCCTTCACGGAGACCGTCTCGGGCGAGCTCCTGGTCCAGATGTGGAACGCGGTCTCGGCGACCGGCAACCTGCCCAACATCCAGAAGCTCCACAAGCTGCTCGGCAAGCGGGTGGTCGAGGCGGTCAAGGCCGGCCGCGAGGTGAAGTGAAGTGACCGGGGGAGGTAACCCCTCCCCCCACCTTCCCGGAGGAGTGGCCGAGTGGTCTAAGGCACCCGCTTGCTAAGCGGACGCACGGTGAAAAGCTGTGCCAAGGGTTCGAATCCCTTCTCCTCCGTCTCGCTGGTTCCCTGATAAGTAGTAGAGTCCTTGTCCCCTTAGCTCAGCCGGATAGAGCACGTGCCTTCTAAGCATGTGGTCGGAGGTTCGAATCCTCCAGGGGACGCTAAGCCCTCGTAGCTCAGATGGATAGAGCGCGGCTTTCCTAAAGCTGATGTCGGGTGTTCGAGTCACTCCGAGGGTGCTAATGAACAAATGGAGTTTCTAGGTTAGAATGATACACACGGGTCGCTGGTGAAATGGTTATCACACCGGCCTTTTAAGCCGTGCCTTCCGGGTTCAAGTCCCGGGCGACCCATCCAGGAGGTTCACTGTGTCGATGCTGATGGCGGTCACTGGTCTGATGGTGGTATCGATCGTCGTCGATATTCTTCGGAGGTCAATGGACGTCTGATAGATATGTAGAGGAATAAGGGCGTGTAGCTCAGCTGGGAGAGCATCGGCTTTGCAAGCCGAGGGTCATCGGTTCGATCCCGATCATGTCCACTATTCCGGGATAGCTCAGTTGGTAGAGCGTTCGGCTGTTAACCGAATGGTCCCTGGTTCGAGTCCAGGTCCCGGAGCTTGGTGAAGAGGAGAACATGAGAGATACGAGAAGCCTGTTCGCTGGGATGTGCAGTCGGAAGGAATCATCATGGGAAAGTATTCCACTTCAAGAGGTTGATGATGAGAGGATGAAGGTCCTCATGGGCCTGCCGATGCGAATGGTGGGGTGGGACACGAGTCCCATGGACTACTTCCTCCCTGAAAAGTCCGGTCCCTCCCACGGCGAGATGCTCGTGCAGCGGGTCGGTGAGGAAGACATCCAGTACTTCTACGTGAACACTGAGGGCTACACCTACGCACGCTATGCCTTCAGGTTCGAACCGCGGTCAGTCTGACTTTCGCTCAGGGATCGTCTAATGGCAGGACGACGGGTTTTGGTTCCGTCTATCTAGGTTCGAATCCTAGTCCCTGAACTCGGGTGGGCTGCAGAGATGGTGAGCTGCAGCGGATTGTAAATCCGCCGTCCACGACTGAGGGGGTTCGAATCCCTCCCCACCCACAATGGCCCCATCATCTAGAGGTTAGGATAGTGGATTTTCACTCCATCAACGGGAGTTCGAGTCTCCCTGGGGTCACTGCAGATCAACCAGCAACGGCAACGGAGAAGAAGACAGTGCAGCTTGTAGAGTACAGCAACGACCAGATCATCGATCGCTACGCCGGCCCCAAGGCCTGGGATGATGGACGCTTCGAGCGAATCCGCTTCAGGAACGGCTACGGCGCCTCGATCATCACCGGTGGAATGTCTTACGGCGGCAAGATGGGTCTCCTCGAGATCGCGGTCATCAGGTTCCGGAGCGAGAGTAACGACGACTTCGAGCTCTGCTATGACACCCACATCACGTCCGACGTCCTCGGTCACCTCAGTGCTGACCAGGCAAGGGGCATCCTGGACCAGATCGCTGCCCTGCCGCCGGATGCTCAGGCCCTGGGCGGGGCTCAGCTGGGAGAGTAAACAGCTAGTCCTATAGGGATATAGTTGAGACAAGCGGGTGTAGCTCAGCGGTAGAGCTGCGGTCTCACATAGAGTTAGAGTATACTTAAGTGTATGCTATATTATCTCTACAAGACAACAAATCTAATAAATGGAAAGATATATATCGGGGCACACAAGTCTAAGAGACAGGATGATCCATATTTGGGATCTGGAAAATTTCTTATCCGTGCCATAGAGAAATACGGAGTTGAAAATTTCCAAAAGACTATTCTTGAGTACTTTGATAATGCTGAAAGCATGTATGCACGAGAGAAAGAAATAGTCAATGAGGAGTTTCTCTCCAGAAGCGATGTGTATAATGCTAAGCACGGGGGTGAAGGCGGATTCGATTGGATTAACCAAAATGGCATTGGAGGATTCAAAGGGCGTACGCATTCAGAAGAGACTAGAAAAAAACTGTCATTAGCCCTAATAGGTCGTAAGAGACCTGATCTTTCTGAGCTAAACAAGAATAGAGCTCCTGAATCTTGGAAAAAACACGGCGAGAGCATGTCTAAAGCCCTTAAGGGAAAGAGAAAGAGTGAGGAGCACAAACAGAAGATAAGAGAAGCGATTCTAAAGAAATTGAAAGAAAAGAAGAATGCGGGGTTGGTATAGATGGATGTGCGCAGGCTTTCCAAGCCTGAAAGACCGGATCGTTGCCGGTACCCCGCTCTTAGCAATATAGATATAGTATTCTAATCATACGCCTCTGAAGCATACTGGTCATGCACCTCACTTGTAATGAGGAGAAAGCTGGTTCGATTCCAGTCGGAGGCTCTAGCACTCTAACCAACCAGAGGTAACATGACTGCAGTCGGCAACTTTCAGAGGTATGTGATGAACGCCATCGAGGACAACAAGCGTCGAGCCCAGGAAGAGACCAGCATCGATACGTGTCCGGCATGCGACTCGCGACCGGTCCGCATCGTCATGTCCATGGACTACCGGGGCGAGCGGTATGAGTGCCTGAATCGCAGCTGTCAGTACTGGAGCCCGTCGTACGCCACCAGCGTATACGAGGCAGATGAGGTACCGGTCGCTAGCGAGCCTGAGCCACGTTCCACCCCTCAGGTCTTCTACCACGGTGAGCCCTCTGACATCCTGGGCCACCAGGAGACCCCTGATGCTCCGCGGCCGGTGTTCCTATGGACCACCCGGCACAATGACTTTGGGGACGTCTGAGGCCGGCTCGAGGGTCCGTGCAAAACACCCTCTGCCTGTGATAGGATACTATCATGGCAAAGAACAAGAATGAATTCGTCGACAACGAGCTCAAGGACATAGCGACGTTCATGGGTATGCGGCTCTCTACTCTTCCTGAGAAGAAGCGATCGATGCCTCGAGGCTACCTGGGCAAGGCCTTCTGGGACCGCCAGTTCCGCGAGGTCCAGGAGATCATCGAGGACTGGGGCTATGAGATCGACCTCCACCCCGGTGCGCGGGACCAAGTCGCCCTAGGGGAAGTGAAGACGATCAGCATCAACTCCTCCTGCCACCCGGAGACGAAGTTCTACACCCTCCTCCATGAGATCGGCCACATCCTGGTCCGCCGGGACTGGAAGCGGTTCTCCAAGATCTATCCCAACTACCTGGATGGACCGGACGCTGCCGTGGATGGGCGCCGCGAGCGCCGCAAGAGCTACCGCATCGGTCTGATCGCTGAGGAGATCGAGGCCTGGAAGCGCGGGAGGAACTTCGCGGATCGCAACAGCCTGTATGTGGATCCCCTCAAGTACGACCACGACGCCAACACGGCCCTGATGACCTACATTGAGTGGATTGCGGATATCTCCAGCACCCAGGCAAAGGCCGGCCGGAAGGCTGCCAAGACCCGGGCGACCACGAAGAATAGGAAGACCCGCACCAAAAAGTAGTGCGATTCCAACAGGTTGCCGGGCACAAAAAAAGTGCTGCCGGCCCGTGCAAATAGACCCCAGCTGTGGTATACTAATATCAATGGCAAACAAGGAAACCACCTCCAACAACCTCCCGGCTTTCGGCAAGGACGTCACCAAGGCGCAGGCCGATGCCTTCGACCTGGACCCCCACCTGATCAACCTCATGTGGGATGAGCCCTTCTTCTCGAAGGTCCTCCGGCCGGTCACCAAGATCCGGTCCGAGGAGATCTCCACCGCCGGCGTCCTGGCCAAGGACGGGGACATCAACATGTGGTGGAACCCCTACTTCGTGGCGGGGCTCACGTCCAAGCAGGTGAAGGGGCTCCTCAAGCACGAGTGCTTCCACCTCGTCCTCGAGCACACCACCACGCGCCGGATGGAACCCCACATCATCCACAACTACGCCACCGACCTGGCCATCAACTCGATGATCCCGGAGGAGGAGCTCCCCGAGGGCGGCCTCATCCCGGGCAAGGCCTTCAAGGAGCCCACCCCTGAGGAGGTCGCCAAGATGGGACCCCAGGCGTACGCCCGGTTCCAGAAGATCAGCCAGAAGATCGCGTCCCTTCCCCGCAACCTCTCGGCCGAGCAGTACTTCGCCCTCCTCCAGGAAGTGGCGGAGGACATCCAGAAGGCCGGCCAGGGGAAGTCCCTCGCCCAGGCGATGAAGGACGGGGACGTCCGGGTCGATGAGAACGGCAACCTCGTGGACAAGGATGGCAACCCGGTCCGGGTCGTGCCGGGCGGGATGGACGACCACGAGGGCTGGGATGAGATGGATGACGAGGAGCGGGAGCTCATCAAGGGCAAGGTCCGCCAGGCCCTCGAGAAGGCTGTGCGCGACTGCGACTCCTCGGGCCAGTGGGGCTCGGTCAGCTCTGAGACCCGCGCACACCTCCGGGCGCTCCTGGCCCGGGAGATCGACTGGCGCTCAGTCCTCAAGCAGTTCTGCGGCAACACCCGCCGGGCCGACCGCGCCAACAACGTGAAGCGGCTCAACCGCAAGTACCCGGGCATCCACCCCGGAACCCAGCACAGCTACACGAGCTCGATCGCGGTCTACATCGACCAGTCGGGCTCGGTAGGCAACGACGACCTCGAGCTCCTCTTCAGCAACCTGATGGCGCTGGCCAAGCGCACCGAGTTCACCCTCTTCAACTTCGACACGGAGGTCGACGAGAAGTCGGAGCGCGTCTGGAAGAAGAACAAGACCCCGGGCCTCGAGCGGACCCGCTGCGGCGGCACGGACTTCAAGGCCGCCTCGGACCACGCGAACAAGAACAAGCACCGCTTCGATGGCTACCTCATCCTCACGGACGGCGAGTGCTCGGACCCGGGTCCCTCGCAGCTCAAGCGTGGGTGGGTCATCGTCCCGGACCGCAAGATGAACTTCGAGCCCAAGGGCCGGGACGTCGTCGTCAAGATGAAGCGGGGTCAGACGGCTAGCATCGAGGGCCGGGCGGCCTGATTAACAGAGCGCTCCGCGGCGCTACATTGGCAGGACTCCAACGGCCGGCGGTCGCCGGCATGCGAAAGGGATAGAGGACTCAAGATGGCTTCGAACAAGACCGCTCAGGCTTCGGCGGCGAGGGTGTACAAGAGCGAGGGGGCGCAGCGGGCGCCCAAGTGGGAGAGGACCCGGGTGCAGACGAGCTGGTGCAATGTCTGCCACGACTACACCGAGCAGGACCGGCTGGGCTGCGTCGACTGCTACGACCCCGAGCGCGACAAGATCGAGGAGATGGAGGACCCCGACGCCTCCCAGTTCGCCAACCCCAAGAAGGAGGGTCCCAATGGCAAGTGATGCGCAGCTGACCGTCCACTTCGACCTGGACACCCGGGAGGGGCGGGACGCGATGGACCTCTTCCTCTCAGGACCCGAGCTCCTGCAGGCTGTCCGCGAGGTCGATGCCTGGCTCCGCACCCAGGTGAAGTACACCGACCAGCCTGAGCCCGTCCTCGAGGCGTACCAGCGGGTCCGCGAGAAGCTCCGCGACGCGATCCCCAGCCGTCTGCAGGAGGTCCTGTGACCATCCGACCCGTAGCGATTGGTGTGGGAGACCTGTGCCGCGTCCACCATGACGACTCCACCGATGGGGTCTGGGCATGGGAGGTCACAGGTCCGGACGAGAGCTCCGGGGCCGTGTGGATCCCGGCGGGCGAGGGGCAGCCACCCATGATGTACCTTGGACCCTCGGAGGAGCCGCTCGCCGAGCTGCTGCTCGCGCTCGTGCTCGGCGTGCAGCAGCAGACTTCCCTCGTCCTCTCAGAGAGCCGGATCCTCACCGTGCCGCGGCACTCCTTGGTACCTCACGACTGACACTAACGGGGACATGGCGGAATAGGCAGACGCGCTGGATTCAAAATCCGGTTCTCCTAGAGAGTGTGGGTTCGAGTCCCACTGTCCCTACTATCGATACCCTGACAGGAGACCCAAGTGATCGCGCTCGACATCATCGTGCTGGGACTGGCGACGGCCATCTTCATCGGCACCCTGCGGCTGGGAAAGAGACAGAAGTCGGAGAACTCCGCCACGACCCGGGGCGACCGATGAGAGCCCTGCGGTCGAGGAACAATGGCATCCTCCCCGTCAGTCGGGTGACCACCTACCGGGGACACGCCCTAGAGCTCACCCACCGCGAGCTCATCAGCAGGTATGAAGAACTGCACGGCACGGTGATCGAGCTCCAGGAGCGGTACGGGACCCAGGGACCCCTGTGCGCCCTCGTCCTGTTGGACGGCGCCAAGGGCACGGGCGTGTGGCACTGCTCGGACGTCGTCCTGGAGAAGTCGGTATGAGCGGCCGGCCCAGAGACAACTGGATCGTACCAGGGGACCGGGTGACCGCCTACCGGGGACACGCGCTGACGATCACGGCTGGAGCCCTAGGCTTCCAGGATCCCATGCGAGGGGTCGTCATCGAGCTCCAGGACCGGTGGGGACGCGACGGGGCGATGTGCGCCCTGGTCCTGCTGGACGGAGATGGTGGCGTCGGCCTGTGGCAGTGCTCGGACCTGTCGCCCGAGGAGCCGGCATGAGGCTGCCGGGAGTCCTGCAGGAGCTCGTCCGCATGTGGCGTCGCCGACGCCGCCCGCATCCCCGGCCATGGTGGATCTGATACTCGGAGCGCTGTGCTGTGGGGCCCTCATGCCGCTGCTCCTGCTCGCATGTGTGGTCCTCTGGGGCAACCTGGTGCGGATGGCCAGCGGCAGGAGATAGGGGCCCCTAGATGGGGCCGTCTCCGGGGCCCCAAAAATAGGCCGTCCAGGGCCCCCCTTTCGGGCCCCCTGGATGCATAATCAGTGGGCCCCTAGGGGGCGGGGTGGCTAAGCAGATTCGCACTTTTTTTTTCTCTCTGGCGAGTGAAACCATACCACGGCCCACTGCGCCACTTTTTT
>Ga0214917_10005334_pt1 | contig 13764 bp, 18 predicted proteins | sample LL_1208_BB_MetaG_FD_177983 | JGI IMG/M metagenome (GOLD analysis project Ga0214917, IMG submission 177983) | Freshwater microbial communities from Lake Lanier, Atlanta, Georgia, United States - LL_1208_BB | ecosystem: Environmental > Aquatic > Freshwater > Lake | place: USA: Georgia | collected... | reverse complement strand
CTTCTGCTTGAGCTACCGCGTGGTTATTGTTATTCGCGTGAACATGTAACTTTATATTTTTATTTTTTTGAGTTATTTCAAGTTGATATTTTTTTCTTGAGTTAAAATTAATTTCAATCGCCATAAGCAGCATAATAAATAGGTTCATTTCCATCATAACCCCCAAACGCATAGCTCCCTTGCCAATTTTCTGGCTCGTTTTGTTTAGTTTCGGGCGGATTATTTGCAGCTTGCCAATACTGCTCGACAACATTTGGTTGTGATTCTGCTGGTTTATTTGATTCCCTAGCCTGTCCAGGAGCGTAAAAAGCAGTCCCTTCATAGTTGTAACCTAAAGATCCTAATGTTTTTTGTTCTTCGGGATCGCTAGTGAGTAAGTGACCTCCTGTAGTTGGGTTGTAATAACGTTCCACTGCTTCCGTATTATCTCTCCGTTCTTTGTAAGCCTCTCCAGCGACGCCTTCTGATCTGTAACCTCCCGCTGAAGCTGCGTCAGCCTCTTCTTTACTCGTGGTAAATAAGTGATCTCCACTTTGAGGGTTAAATAAACGGAACACATCCGTTGCTCCTTCAGCCAAGTTTGAATCTGCATAGAGGTTAAATGCTTTTCCTTCTCCTCCATAACCGCCTAATGTTTCATTTGCAGGGTTTGAAGTAAAGAAGTGTAAACCTTCACTGGGGTTGAAGAACCTCTCCATCGCCATAATTTGCGGCGCGGCCTTAGGTGTAGGCGTAGGTGTAGGTGTAGTTGTAGTTTCAGGTGTAGTTGTAGCTCCAGGTGTAGGTGTAGTATCTGAAACTTTAAATATGTTTTCTGGATCTTTGCCTGGGGATTCAGTTAAAGGAGGATTTTTTCTTCCGTCATCATTCCCTCCATCATCACCTCCTCCATAATTACCTCCGGAAGAAGGAGCCTCTGCTTTAAAATCCGGTGTTGAAGGGTAGTTTATAGAAGGGGAAGTCCCAGGTGGCGGTGTAAATGTAGGCGCAGTAGGTGTTCCTCCGGTAGTAGGTGTTCCTCCTGTAGTAGGTGTTCCTCCTGTAGTAGGTAAAAACTCTGTAGGAGGAGGAGTAATTTTATCAGGTCTTGCATATCTTATTACACCTCCTTTTTGATGCTCTGGTTTGTTATAGCTAAGTCTGCCTTCTCGTACATTAAATTTATCACCTGCATATTGAGGTTTAATATATTGATCAAAAAAATCTTGTCCTAAAGAATCTAAAAATTGTTTAGTTGTGTCATCAATATTTGTTTCTGGAAGCGAAGTTGTATTGGTTTTGTTTGTTGAAGAGGTTTCTTCTGCTGGCGTGGAAGGACCTTCACCAGCCATACGAATTGGTTCTGGATTTTCTTCTTCTGTTATACCAAGAGCTTTTCTTTCTTCCGGCGTGGATAACTCTAAATAGTTTTCCGGAAACATTGTATCCCCAGCCGAAAAAGGCTTGCCTGGTTCTAATTGTTTTCCGCCAAAAAAATAAGCCACGAGATAAGTACTTGAAGAAGGTTAACAGTTAACTAATTGTCCGCGAGACAGAAACAGCGTTTGTTTTAGGTTGTTCTTTTTTAACTTTTATGGCTGGTTTATATATATTTTTTAAATCAGGGAAGTAACGATTTAGAGTAGAAGGGTTTTCCTCTTCTTGCTCTACGGCCTGACTAAAAGTATCTCCCGCAAAGCGCATGGTTTTTTTTAGTTCTGTTCCATGTTAGCAAATTTATAAGCTAATTCTTCGGGTCATAAATCTGTGTAGTTTGTGTCCTTTACGAACTACTATATCTAGAGTTTTTGCACGAAGAGAAGCTTCTTCGTAAGTATTAAACCATTCTGCGTCGTCTCGTTCGGAACAGTAACTAACGACCGTATTGTCTTGTAAAAATGAACGTAAGTAATCTCCATCTAGGTTTTGGATAACCCACGACTCTCGAAGTGTTAACTCAGGTTTTGCAGCCATTTCAACCTGTGTTGAAAATAAAGATTTCTCTGAAAGTTTAGTCATTTTGCGGCCCATGAACTTCCTACAGAAGCGTCAGCAGAAGAAGGAACTGATTTTAAAACTGTTTCAGCCGATTTAATCATGGTTGTCTCAAGAATCTCTTTATAAGTCTCAGCTAATTCTTCTTTTACTTCAAGTACCAATTCATCGTGGACAGCAGCGACCAATCGAACATCTTCATTTAAATGTTTGTTTAAATCCGCGATTGCCAACTTTAAAATATCAGCCCCACTTCCTTGGATTAGTGTGTTGGCGCTGCACATCATTGTCGCATCATCGTAACTTAATAACCGTCGCCTTCCGCAAGCTGTTCGAACATAAGCCCAACCTTCTTGTACTAAAGATGCTCTTTCTTGGTGCCACGCCCGTAAACGAGGATAAGCCAAATGAAATGCTGCGTGGGCAATCTTAGCTTCCGATAAACTAATTATTTTTCCGCTTTGAGCAGCGTAAGTCTTATATTTTCGATAACCCATACCATATAAAAGAGCAAAGTTCAGAGTCTTACCTTCTTGCCTCTGTTCCTTTGTAACCGAAGAAATGTCAATTTTATAGATTAAGCTGGCAGTTAAGGTGTGTAAATCAATATTTTTAACAAAAGCTTCTTTCATCTGAGCTATGTTTATGAGTTCCGCACCGAGACGTAATTCGATTTGAGCCCAGTCACAAATAACCAACTTGTAACCTGGAGCAGCAACAAAGCATTCTCTAAAATCTTTTGACCTTGGAACTTGCTGAATGTTTACTGCATAAACGGTTTTTCCCTGTGTTTTAGTTGTTTTAGGGGATCCGTTGCTGGTAAAACGTCCAGAGTTTGCACCGACTTGGTTGTAACCAGAGTGTATCCTATGGGTTACAGGGTTTATGTTACTGATTAATTTGTTTACATGTTCTAACCGAGTTTCAATCTTAGTTCGTTCTCGGTACAGAATCAAGGTTGAGTCTTCACTATCGAATTCAGAGAGGGCGATTTGGTTAAGCGTGGCCTTGCCCGTCGTGGCATCTTTAGGCAACTCGATATTGCAAGAACTAAAGACATTGACGATTTGGGTTGTTGATCCGGGGTTAAATTCTTTTTTTGGTTTTTTTCCAACAGCGATAGAACCGTCACTAGACCTTGGAAGTTTGCAATCTTCTGGAAGTCTAGAGTCAAGTTCATTAATAAATTGTTCGGTTTTTGCATCTAATTCAGCCTCAATATGTTTACGTAACACCATTAATTTTGTTACATCAACCCCAAATCCTGTGTAACACATTAAAGCCACGGGGCGAATACATTGCGATTCAACGCTATAAATAGGAGTTAAATTTTCTTCACGCAGCTCTTCTAGTTGATCTGCGGCAATGCGTGGCAGTACATCAACGTCTTTGGCTGCATATTCTATTTGTTCTAACGTTAGTTCTGGTTGAGACCAATCTGTTTGACGCTGTTCTTTATCGAGTTCAATATTGAGACGCCTTAACGCGATAGATTTTAAACTGCACGACAGGTCTGCAAAGTAAGGTTTTTGAGCTTGAGGACTAATCTTTTTTTCTTTAAAGCCTGAACGCAATATACGTTCAGCAATGTAAGTATCATAAATTTTATTTTTAAAATCAATTCCTAAGTCATATAAAAACTGCAAGTCAAAATTTAAATTTTGACCAATTATCATTTCGCGGGACTCTATTAATTCTTTTAACGCGCTGTCAGCTTGAACTTTAAATAAGTCAAAAACATAAACAATACGATCCTCATCAGTTGGGTTGCTGTCACACAACTGGAGTAAACGCGGTTTAGCCAATCTTGCTTGTAACCCTGTTGTTTCGAAGTCAAGACAAATTTTTTTATGTTGGGTAAGAATTCCAATGGCTTCGATGTACGTGTCGGGTGTTGTTATGTAGTTGATGTGCATTAGAAGTTTAAAATAAAATAGTAAAGGCGCCCCCGCAATGCAAACCGCGAGGACGCCGCAGACCTAAAAGTTAATAAACGTCGTTTTGATCTTCGGATTCTTCTTCCAGTTCAGGAACTACGTAAGAAAGTAAGTCCACAAACTTTCCTGTTTCACCCGTGTGGTAATCAATGTTATGACAGATTGCTCCTCGGAAACAATCCATAATCTCCTCTGGCTCTAATTCATCAATAAACTCCCCAATAATTTCATTGAAAGCATCGAAACAAACTTCAGTGAGAGTTTTAGAAGTTCCAGAAAAATTTAAAGTTTCCATTTGATCAAGCCTGACGAGATTTGTAGAAGTTTACAAGGTATGTTTCAATATCTCCCCACATTTCTTTAACTTGATTTCCTTTATCGGTTAGTTTGAACGTATAAAACATTCGCTTCATCGCTTCAGCTTTGGAGCTAGCGTCTTCCCGTCGTGAACCACAGGAATATTGCTGACGAACAGACAGAAGCCCATTACTGTCGCAATAGAGCAAGCCCGAACGAAGAGAGATGTATAAAGGGCAGACGTAGAAAGAATCACGACGAGGGGTTCCGGGAGAAAGTTCAGTCGGTTCAAATACCTTACTAGCGTTCTTTTTAAACCCACGGTATACCGCTGACGTGGATTTGATTCGGTATTCTGAAGAACACTTATTTACAAACTCCACTGCTATATCGCGTATTGCGCGATAATCCGTTGTTGTACAGAGGTGAAGTAATAAAGCTGCGCCTGCACTACGGTAACTTACAGATTTGTTTATTTCCTCTACGATGTCTAAAGGATCTTTTGATGTTTCAAGTTTTTTTGTGCTTGGTTTGTTTTTAACCAAAGCAGAGTATTTAGGAGTCGCTTTTTCAGATGTAGCTAGCTTAAAAGCTAAGGATGCCAGCGCGGAACTCTTTTGCTCTACACTTAGGCTGAACAGCTTGTCACTGTCCATCACTTTAACATCGATCAGAGTTTCAAGGTCGATCTCAAAAGGTTGCTTTGCTTTAGCAGCTTTCATTAAAGCCGCTGCTTCTGGGTTTTCCAGGGTGCAACCCTGGTATTTGAACTTGATGTCCATAAGAAAGTCCGTTTACATGGTCAATGTAATGGGTGTAATTATAGTGTCAAGACGTTTCACAGAAATTTAATATTTGTTTAGATAAAAAAGCGAGGCTATAATTTTTTAAGAAGAAACCATTTAATGCAAGACGAAGCGGCTACTTTTTTAGATATGTATCTTATGGAGCATCCTGAAATCCTTGCAAAAGAGCAATTAATTTCTAGTTCCCCTAGCTTTGATTTAAGTTTACCACGACTCCCAGGTAATCAAGATGTTCAAGGCATTCCAAACGCAACACCGGAACTTTTGAGGCGTCTTCAAGAACGTAAGCTAAAAAATCCTGGAGGCCAAGAGTTACCAGGATTTTTAAAATCAGTATGAGTTTAACACCCGAAAAACAACAAAGCATTGAAAGCTTGGCTAAAGCACTTAGAAATTTAGACAGTTACGACGATTGGACTTATGGAACAGAGGTAATACCTAACGATCGCACGTGGTGCCAAGTTAAACACAGAATGAACGATGAACAACAAGCAAGCCAAAGCATAATTGAATAAAAAAAATCGTGCAGGTCAGTTTATAAACAAAGTATTTATATAAAAATATACAAATTAACCAGCACAAATTTCTTTGTAAACATTAGGTACATTTGTTATCCACGTATCAACATCCCTAGCTATTGTTTTTGACAAATTCTCAATTTCTACAATGTCAAATATAAAAGAAGTCTCTACTTCGGCAAATGTCTTAACTCCATAAAGTGTTTCCAAATAAGAGCTTACATGTAAACCAACAGTATAAAAAGAATTTTCTTCGCTCCATAGATTAATAGTGAATATTTTTTGTTTAAAGTTATATGCAATACAAGATTCTTTATATTTAAAAACATAATCATCTCCTTCAGTCTGGCCTTTTGTTTGTACAGCAGTCCATAATGAAGCCATTATCCAGTTAGCTAAACTTTCAATACTAGAATCCCAATAATATATATCTTTTATATGCTTTATCTCCGAAGCTGCGTCTCTTTTACTTGAATCTAATAAAACGGAATTTACATCAGTGTGGTTCACACAACGTCATCCAAGTGTTCGTTTGCTTTGTTCAACAAATAATGTTTTACCAAGGTTAAAGTTTGGTTATGTTTATCGTCTTTATCGCTAGTTAAATCAATAACTAATTCTTCAGCTAAGGTTCTAAAGACAGCAGCCATTGGTTCTTGCGACTCTCGTTGCCACGTACTTTTTGAACTAACACCTAAATTGAATTTTATATTGTTAAACACATTGCAACAATGGTCAAGAAGTGAATCGCAAATTTGAGAGTCGTCCATTAGTTTGTCTATGTGTTGTTTGGTAATTCTAATGAGCTAACTTTTCTTTTTCTTTAAGTTTGGCAATAACATCGTCGCAATTGTATTTTTCTCCAAAAAGCTGAACAATATAATATTTTTTAGTTTTATATAAAGTTCCAGCTTTTTCACCCGGAGCAATACGTCCGTTTCTCTTTTTCCATCTTAGACCGCTGTAAACAGTGGAGTCCAAATAAAAATACTCAGAAAAGTCAGGAGTCATAATTAAAAAAAAACGTAGTGGATAAAAGTTTACTTTTTAAAAAACACAGACACTATCTTTTCCTTCCTCCTCTTCTTCTGCCCATATCCAATTTGAATTGTCAAACAGGCTGTCTAGATCTGAACGCCCTTCAGCGTACTGCCACTTGTCTAACAACGAGTCAGCAAAACGGCCTATCATCAACTCTAATGGAGGATCTGACTGGTCTATGCGAGCTGACGCTTGAATATCGCGCCAAAGCTCTAGGATTTGATCTTCAGAGGGTCGTGGCATAGTGATCACCTAATACATTTTTGGATAGTTTCAATGGTTTCTGCGTGAGCAGAAATGTCGACCGCATAAGCTTCGTCTGAAAACTCATGCACTATATCCGGAACCTGTGTTCCGATACAGATTGTACTCCACATAACTCCTGTCCTTTGTTTTAGAGAACGGAGCGCTCTCATATTAGAGTCTCGAACGTCCGAATAACCATCCGTAATCAGAAGAATGTCTGAACGATCCTGGATCTTTGCTAGTTCAACCGCGTGGGAGATTACGGAATTAAAACTTGTACCTCCGCCAAGATGCCAAGTGCCTACAAAGTCAAGTAATTCTTTGTTTGTTTTCCTACTTCCTTTCAAGATTACACCTTGCTCAATTCGTGTATCAAATAAATAAATTTGGACTTCTCTATTTTCCTTTAAGGCTTCTTCAGAAATTACAAACGAAATAGCTTTTGACCAAACTTCTGGTTCTCCACCCATAGAACCTGAAGTATCCACGTACATTATTATTGGACCTTTACCTATATCTTTTCGGTTAGCGTTGTAATCTTTTGTAAGCAAAGTTTTTTGCGAATATTTTAATGCAAATAAAAGTTTTCCCTCATTACTACCAGCTAATGCCAGTTCTGCAGGAAAGGCTTTTGTAATGTCATTTGAAAAAACCGCTCCATTAATTGCTTCGTAAGTTGACTTCGTTATCTTCGCTCGTTTTCGTTCTTGCCATACTTTGCGGAGAACACCTAACTTTTTTGCCAATGCTTTTAGCTTGGGGTTTCTTTGTAACTTTTCCGCTAAGTCTTTCTTAGTTTGTAAGTCTGTACCGTGGGCTCCTTTACCTTCTTCGTTTCCAAATAAAGTTGAAATTGAACTGTTTATTTCGTCGCAGTCTTTATTCGTCTTATCTACAATCCTGCTGGTTTGCGACCCTATTTGATTTTTAAGTTCTTCTATAGCGTTTTGAATTGCTTGATTAATTTCTTTACCCTCAGTACGAGCTTTATCCATTGCTGCTTTATCGTCTTTAGCTTGAGCAGCTTGAAATCGTTTTCTTAACTCTTCTAGTTTGTCTCCCGCGTTAAATACAAGCTGAACATCTAATAAATCTTTCTCAATTAGTTCTTCTATTACTTCAGACAATTGGTTTAAAATATTGATTGCATTATTACCTGCGTTAAATTGATTGCCTACACTTCTAGCTAGTAAATGAGGCCAAGCAGCGGCAAGACTAATATCAGACATAATTGCATACCATATTCCATTCTCAGGTTTATATCCTTCTGGAAATTTAATATCTTCTCCGTTTTGTTTTGCTCTGAAATAATCTTCATAAGCTTGCTCTGTAATGATCCAATTTATGTCGTCTGCCTTATATAACCGTTCGAAAAGCTCTTTACCAAAACGGGATAATTTTTTAATGTTGTAGTGATCAATAAGATAAGTTACAGCAGGTTTCCCGTCTCTAACAAAGTCTTCCCAAAGAAAATCTGCAAGTGCTGAGCAAGCTAGCGTTAAAGGTTCATTGTGAGTTAGCCTCACAAATTCAGTGTGTTTGTTTAAGTTCATGTTTGTTTTTTGGATCTAAGGATGGCTTGATCTAAATCAACTAACAAAGCTACAAGTTTGTCGTAAGCACTTGAAGGACTGATTACTTCTGCAGACTCTATAAAGTCTGCCAATCTCTTTCGAACAAGATTTAGGTCTTCAGTTTTGACAGTCATGTTGATGTGATGCTACGCACTCAGGTTACTTGCTTATGTCACTAATTGCAACAGTCAGTGTTTCGCAATAACTTTCAAGCTGTTTCTGTAATTTTACGCCTGTCTGTCTTGTGTTCAGATTCATACGATATTTATTCCCATCAATAACTTCCCCTACTTTATCCCGGACTGTCTGCATATCTTTATGGTACTTACGTAACTGAATAACAAAATCATTTAAATCAGAAAGTCCACTACTACGTAATTGAGCTTTGTGAGTCGTAGTTGAATACTCTGTCATTATCCCAGAAGCAGCTCGTTTAGCATCGGCAAATATTTTGTTTGCCGTGGGAATCAATTGTTCAAGAATCTCTTTAATAATTTCTTTATCTTCAGGTGTTCTATATACAATATGAATCAAAGAGTCGTGCATATGTTCTGGTACAAGTTCTTCGTCTCCTTGAACAATTGCCAAAGCTCTTAAGAACTTAAGTACTTGCACACGACGCCGATCGCTAATTGTAATGCCACGAGAACTTAACATATCCCATACTTCGCCATATTTATCTACAAAATCATCTGAGACTTTAATTTGTTTAGCGGCGTCTTGTAATTGTGTAAGAGTATCAAGACTTAAATGTATACCTACGGTAGGTCTTTCTTCGATTCCAAGAGCCCAACCATCCAAGATCCGTTTCGATGTGCTTTTCTTAAGAAATTCCACCGTGGGTCGGAACAGAAATCTGTCTGCAAATGCTTGAAGGGATTCTTCATCTGGCCAGGAATTTGTTGCTGCAACAATAGATTGAATTGGAGTGCGGATAACTTCTTTTCCATTGTTGAAAGTGCGCTCGTTTAAAAGAGTCAACAGTGAATTTAAGATAGCGGATGATCCTCTAAATAATTCATCTGTGAATGCGATGTGAGCATCTGGAAGATACCCTTTAACGTCGCGTGTGTACTCGTCATTAAGAAGTTTAGTAACGGCCACGGGGCCGAAGATCTCGGAAGGATCGGTGGTTGGAGTTAATAGATAACCAAAGTAATTGGCTCCAGAAATTCCGTTACATATGTTTCGTACCAGATCAGATTTACCTGTTCCTGGTTCTCCTAACAAGAAAGCGTTTTGCTTACTTATCAGGGTTGCTAATAAACCATCAATTACGGATTCACGTTCGAGCGTGGCAGCGTTTAAGTTTGCGCGAAAAGTTTGGAGAGAAGCGAATAAAGTGTCGTTCATGAGTGTGATGTGATGTTGTAAGGATTGTAGCAAACTATGAGTTTGCCCCGCAGCTGCGAAGCAGCGGCGTAATTAAATGTAACTTCGTAAAACCTCGTCAAATCCTTGAGGTTTATCTTTATTGTTCTTGTATGTTAACCCCTTGAATATTTGCTCATATGTTTTGTTCCATAACGTTTCGTATGTAGTAACCAAACTTTCTTTTTGTTCTCTAAATTTCTCGTACAAAAGTTTTGTTTGTCTTATGAATTCAGTTTGCTTAGCTTGATCAAAGAGTACGTAATCATCTATGTTATCAATTACCACCCATTCAAGATTAGTTGTCTCGAAACGAACCCACTCACCTTTATAGTTTTTTCCAATCTTAAATTGTTTTTGAGTTGCGTTATTAAGCCAGGCAAATTCATCTTCGGGTAAACGAGGATTGTTCAATACTTCGCGAGGTAAAGTTAAAGGTTCTTGTTTAACATAATCGTTGTAGCTTATGTTTGTATCCTCATATCTTTTTATGATTGTTGTTTTAATTTGTTCAACTAATCTGTGTATGTCCGAATGAAATGTTTGTTTTATACTCACATACTTATCATTTTTTAATTGAACACTAAATTTTTCGATTATAAAAGTACCTGGTTTATTTAATTGTCTGCGGTATTTAATTTCTAATGAAACCGGTTCTTTTGTAGGACAATCTTCAAGTAAGATTGTCTGAAACTTCACTGTTGTTAATCTAGACATAAAACTGCACCGCTGTTGTTCGTGGGAAAGGAAGTTGTACAGATACGATTCGGCAATCATGTTTTAATCGATCTTTGAATTCGTTTAATCGTTTTGAAGCTACTTCAAAAGAAACAAAGGTAACAGCTTTTTCTGGATCGTTAGTGTATTTTTCAATATCAGAAAGAAAGCCTTTCTTTGAATGAAAGGCATAAACAGTTTGTGTCATTAGAAATCGGGTGTTGGTTGAGATACTGGGGGTGTTTTAATATCAGAAATTAACTCGTCTAAGTCGTCGCCAGCAACACTAATTAATTCGCGACGCTGACTAATCATCTTATTGAGTTGCTTAGATCGTTGTGCGTAAATATCCAACTCAATGTTGGCTTCTTTAACCAGTAAATTCAGAGCGTTTGAATTCTCTGCAGTTTTAATTTGTTCACACAGAGTTGTATAAGTGTTAGACAAAGCTAAAGATTTTTGAAGTGTTTCTAATCCTTTAGATACATCGCGGGTGTTAACGATAGACTCCAATTCAGTACGAATTTCTTGTTGCAATTCTTGGAATTTTTTACATCCTTCCTCGCGAACTTGTCGCATTGGTGATTGAATTGCGTTGCCCGCACCTAACAATTGATCTGCCAAATTAGCTAGGTTATCAAACCCAACTACGGAATCACTAATTAGCTTGAGCTTTTCGGCTGTGACTTGCCAAGACCCACGCTTCTTGTCTCCACCCGTTTGTTGTCGTCCGACTTTATTTACAGTCCGAACATCTAAGTCGTCAAGCAATTCAGCACCTATACAAAGTGCTTTGTCCGCAGCATTAGCGTGGGCTGCTTCAATTACTTCTTTAGTATTTATTGAATTTTCATATGTAATCAAACCTTGTACATCACCCTCGACTGGTTTTGTAGCAGTTTCTAAAGAAACTGGAAGAGGACCAACAACATGAACTCCAATTGGATTGCGATATTCTTGCAGTGTCGGGAACACTCGCATATAAGCATCGCTAGCTAGTTTGTATTCCATTTCATCTTTAAACAGAGGGAGCAAGAAACCCTCCACAGTGTTCCTCCATTTACCGTGTTCTGATTCCCAAAGACCAAACAAACGTTCGTTAGCTTCTTTAGCTTTCGCACGAATTTGTTTGATTAATTTGTTTGCTTCATCAAAATAATTTGCTGTTACAAAATGAGTGTCACCAAAGTGTATGCAATAACCGTCATACAACTCTCGTTGCATAACTCGAAGAGCATCTAACTCAGATTTAAGTGCGTTAGAAAGATTAGGTCGTAGAGAAACAGTGTTGTTTTTCTCTAACGTATCTACAACTGATTGCGGAAGTTTGAGATCATCAAATTTAATCTGAATGCTCTGACGAACACTGGCGGAAATTGTACAAGAAAGCAAATAGTTCATAGTTAGTTACAAGAAAAGTGAAGGTTAATAAAGAAAAATGGGTCGTTGCTGTAAACGACCCAGGGTTCCCATGGCCCGGCCATACAATACTATGGAAGGCATCCGTTTGTATGGTTTTCAGGATTTTTGCAGATTTGAATCTGATAACCTGGTCTTTTGGCTAAAGTCAAAGGATCGTAGCCTAACGCTGCGCAGGTTATGATCCCAAACATGAGGCTAAGAAGTGTGAAGGTAATGAAACGGTAAATCATTTTAAACGAGTAAATGCGAGGTTGATTTTATCGGTAATCATATCTACATCACCAGTTACAGCGAGCTGCTCAACTAACTTCTTACGTTCAATCTTTGCCACTTTAAGTTTCTGTTCTAATTGCTCGATCTTATCGTCGATCCGTTCGAGTTTTGAGTGAGCCGTGGGCTTACGTGTTACTCGAACAACAATGTTTGTTTCAAGGGAGGGAAATTTAAAAGCAGAATCAGCGCCACTGAATACAGACAAATCAAATTTGCGTGATTCAGCAATAGTAACGTTGTTTGTTAGGGTTTCTTTGGCTGCATTAAAAGGCAGACCGAAAGCCTCATTGCAAGACAAGGTTGCTATATCAAACTCGTTCCATGATTGTGCAGCGAGTTCAGCGTCTTTAACCAAGGTTGTGAAGTTGGGGGTGTTCATGTGATTTAAAAGAGATAAAGGAGGGAGGTTGTCTCCCATGTACACTGTAGCACCTCAAGACTATAAAAGCAATAGGTGCGTTGCCTCGTAATGAGGCAAAGGCAACCGCAGGAATCGAACCTGCGTCTTAGTGTTTAATCACCAAGAAACCTATGTTGTCAACGAATGCGCAGTAAAGTCACTGCGCAGATTGAAAACACAATTCCATAAAAGTAATTGATGAAAAAAAAGCAATACACAGCCATAGCTATGTAAATTAGTCCAATTACTTTTATTGTGAAAACCGTGTTCATTAGTAATCAACGGGTCGGATACACACTAATTGAAGAAGGGTCAATGTCAACATTTTCGTTTAAAAACTTCATTTTTACGGTTGATTCGTCTAATTCTTCTATTGAGTGACTGAACTTCCAACGTCCTTTATCTCGGATAAAAACGTCAAATTTTTGAAGGGTTTTGGAGCTGTTCAATAACATGGGTGGTTTGATTTCAGATACATGATGGCGAAATAAGGTTAAAAGTCAAGAGCAAACTAAGCAAAAAAATATAAGTTTACATAACGCATAATACGTTAGTGTCTTCGCTTCCTATACCTTAGTAATAACTCTTTTCTGACTATTGAATATGAGTCGTAATTTGCGCATTGGTTAGAATTTATACAATGTTTATAGTTTATTTGTAATGTTTCCTGCGTTTAACGCAAAGCTCTATCATCAATTAATTTTTAAAAATATAAGGACAAAAAAGAATTTAAAAATTGTTAATTAGATTTTTAAGATTAGAATTGGTTGTCCTTCGGTTTAACTCTCATGGCTGGCATGACTAAAAAAGGTGGTGCATCTAAAGGCACTAAAGGCACTAAAGGTGGTTCTAAGGGTGGCATGAAAAAGTGAGTTGAGTGTGAACAATCCGATTGCGTTCCTCAATAAATACTTGCAGGTCCCGATGATTGGAGGCGAAAGTGGTTTCGTGGCTCCATCAATGTTATCTAAACCTTCTACTTATTTTGAGGAACGCTTCGGACAATCTAAAATTCCCCTTAAAGTTAAATACAACTCATTGAAGATTTAGCTTGGTTAGTGTGTTCATCCAATTCGTTGAGGTTTTTAGCTGTACCACTAAGGATAACTCCATCGTAAGCGATGGCTAAACCGTCAGCAAATCCGATTAAGTAACGATCCACATCTGACTTTTTATAAAACATACGAA
>Ga0214917_10005332_pt1 | contig 13765 bp, 17 predicted proteins | sample LL_1208_BB_MetaG_FD_177983 | JGI IMG/M metagenome (GOLD analysis project Ga0214917, IMG submission 177983) | Freshwater microbial communities from Lake Lanier, Atlanta, Georgia, United States - LL_1208_BB | ecosystem: Environmental > Aquatic > Freshwater > Lake | place: USA: Georgia | collected... | reverse complement strand
GCGGTGACTTCCGCTGGCGGAATATCCCCGATCGGACCTGCAACCCCGATGGCAACATCGGCTTCTTCCGGGCTATCTTCAGCTCCGGTTCCAAGCCCGTGTTCAAGAATCTGGGTTATGTGATCCGGCATCTGCGTTGCCCGAGCAACCTCGGTCTGCTCGCCTGCTCCAGTGAGGGCGGTTTGGGCGGCGGGGCTCTCTAAGGCAATAACCGAAAGGTTCGATTGAATTAGATCCAATAGAGGGGGCGTAGGTTTTATCCCTGCGCCTCCTCTTTTTTATGTGTGGATGTTCTGAGTGCAAAATGAAGAGACAGGCTTCCCAGCCTGTCATAATTATTGCTATTCAAAAGGAGAAACCCAATATGAAGAAAATCGTTACGTTTGCTCTTCCCAAGGGTTTTGTTCCCCCGGAAGGTGTTGTCGAAGGTGACACGTTCGAAGCTCTTGCCACGTTTAAACACGGCGGCAACAAGCTCGATCTCGTGGCCATTGAGGGCGCCGAGGCGGAGAGCGAAGCTCCCGAAATGGAAGGAACCGAAAAAGTCGCGAGCAAAGCTCCTGCTGAAGCAGGCTTTGCCGAGGCTGTTGAAATGTCTGCAACTCCTGAGAAAATGAGTTGAAAAGGGAGGTGAGAGGCGAAGGGTGGAAAGAGTTTGTCTGCGCGATCATTGAGCAGGCAATGCACGATCTACACTTCGCCCTCACCATTCCTTCCGGCAGGAAATTGGACCAAAAAGATTATTTTACCCCGCTTCATTTTGAATTATTTTTCGACCAAGTTGATGGGCTTGTTGAGTCTGCCAATTTAAAAATCCCATTGTCTCTTTTGCGGAAAAAGGCACAAATAAAAATTGACAAGTTAAGGAAAAAACGGGACAGAATAAGGCAAAAATTATATGTGCCTATGTCCAAAAAAGCTTAACAAAATCATACGTGGTTCATCGATAGTATCAAGTTCATCGAAAGGCGGGATCGGCGGAGGGGGAGTTTAAAAAATGAACTTTTATTATAGTTTTTGGCAGACCCGCTACCGTCCCGTTAATCTTCAATTAGACATGTGGCGTTTATCGGTGGAGCTTGTCAAAAAGAGCCACCCCAAATCAAAAATTTGTTTGATTACAGACAGCAAGAGTGCTCCTCTTTTTAAAACTTTTGGTTTTTCTTCCATCTCAACCAAGCTCGACGGTATTCAAGATTTTCAAAAAGTCTGGTCGTTGGGAAAAATATATGCGTATAAAGAGGCTCTCAAAGATGGACCCTTTATCCACATAGACGCCGACGTTTTTCTTTGGCAACCCCTCCCTGACAATTTGTTGTCCTCCAAACTTTTTGCTCAATCCGAGGATAAAGAAGTTTGGTCTGATCCTGGATATGTCTCTTTAGAAGAGGTTTTGCAAAAATATAAAAAACTTCCAAAAGCTTGGAAAAAAATTCTAGACGCCAAGGAAAACTTTAAGACCATAAATATGGGAATTTTTGGCGGAACGGATACAAAAGTTATTTCTAAGTACTGTGATTTTGTTCTTAATATGGTAGCGGATAAAGAATACCAAGATCTTTGGGCGGGTGTGGGTCTTGGAAAAGATGTTGTTACCTGTCTTGCCTGCATGGTGGAACAACTTAATCTTGCCCATTTTGTGCGGGAAAATAAAATCAAACCAACTTTTTTGCTGGACGATGTTGAAGACTCAACCAAAAAAGCCCATCTTCGGTATACTCATTTGATGGGATTAAAAAACAACCCGGAAATAATGCGTTCAATCAGCAAACGGGTTCGGACAACACCTTATAATTTAAAACCAAGGCAACCAGGTTTTACGTCGTGGTAGTTCAAGAAACATCTTCACTCTCATGCCGTGATCCTTTGTTTTCCGGCATTGTCGCCGTGAAAGACAGGACCGAAAGACTGTGTGTAATGCTACCATCTTGGCTGAAGTGTAATAAAATTTTTGATTTTGTTGTGGTTGATTGGTCTTCAAAAATTCCGATTGTTGAGGACGAGAGAATCGAAAAGTTAATGGAGCACTACCCACGTTTAAAAATTATCCGGGTTGAAAATCAGGATTATTTTTACAGGTGCAAGGCGTTAAATCTTGCCAGATCCTGCACCAGCCCGAACTCAGCTATCCTGTTAAAACTTGACGCTGACTACATAAGCATAGATCACGGTTGGATGACACCGCTGGACGGAAACAATTTATGGTACAATCAAAAATTAAAGACCCATGAACTTGGAGATTACTTTATTACTGGGTCCGATTTTAGTCCCTCCTCGTATGGTTTTTTGGTTGTTAACAAATGGGCTTTTGACGCCGCTGGCGGCTTCAATGAGAATTTATTGCCCATATGGGGTTACGAAGACGAAGACTTATATTCCCGGCTTTCCCAGGTTTCATCTCGGGTCGACGAATCAAATAAAAACAAGAGACAGTTTTTGGAGAGAATACCTTTTTTTCTGTTTGAGAATTATATTTTTCACATGCCCCATAAACCAGCCGAAAGAAAAGACAGCATGCCCAGCCAGTTCAAGGAGTTAAGTTTTGACCAGTTGATTCAAATGAACAAAGAAAAAAGTTTGATACCTTGCGGGGAAAAAGCAACGTACAATCTTTTATACAATTCTAGGAACTACAAAATTGTCCATGAGAAATAATATGACGTGCTGTATTTGCGGAGAGCCGGCTGAGGATATCATCCTTGAAGGCGAGACTACCAAATATTATTGTTCCCGCCATCACCTTAAACAGCTATCCTTGCTTGGTTTTTGCCGGACCTCCAGTCTTCTGGACAAAGACGGGAAGTATGTGGAGAATAACAATGAGTGATTTTTGCAATTTCTGGGTTGAGGGCAAAGGTGGAAAATGTTGCGAACCGGCCAATAAATTTATTTACATTTCCGGTTTTGAGTCTTTGCCACTGTGCCAAAAGCATTATGATTTTTTAAATTGTGAGACGGAATTGGATTGTTTTGACCGAGTGGAGATCGGAACCATCATAAGCCTAGGAGCTTCCTGTTATCCGCTTATGAGAATGAAAGATTTGTTTTCCAAAGAAAGATATTTGTTTGATTTTTGCAGATGTCCGCATCAAACATTATTGACAATGCTCAGGACAAAATTTAAAAATATTCTCTACCCGGACCCTTTAGCGCCAAATCAGACTAAAGTACAAATTGGATTTTATGACGAGTACGGCGGTTTTCTTGTTGGGCATAGGAAGCGGGAGCTCATGCCAGAAATTGACGCCACAATACGCAGAAGGGCCCAAAGATTTTTGGACTTAGCGTCTTCGGAAAAACGAATTGTTTTTGTGCGGCTTAGAAATCATTATTTTAGTCAAGACGCGTATTTGGAACCTGTTTTTTCTGATGGCGTTATCAGTATGTTTGAGGAAGAGCAGAGGGAAATAGTTCAGGCGCTGACCGAAATTGGTTTTAAGAATTTTGAAGTTTTTTATATTGTTAATTCTCATATGCTAACACTGGATGGATTTATCACTATCCCCGAGGGTCTCCTCTCTCCGTCTATGTATTGCATGGAGGACCCTGAAGGATTTACCGGTAAAAACTGGAGAACCTGTTTCAATCATTTTATTCAAAATTATGCAGTCTCTGGCTTGGGTTGACTTAACTGATTTTTGTGTTTTATATAAATTTATGGGCACGCACGCCTTTGACTTTTCAAAATATTCCGAGCGTGAAATTTTATCGTCTTTACAATATCTTGTTGATGAGGGATTTGTGGAGTTCAAAGAACTGAACGGAGAGTGGTTTTTAAAAATTGCCGAAGGCGTTGATTGACAAATAGCTAAATACAAAGGACATACACCTTATGCCAGCATTAACTGGGACGACAATCGCCGCAACCTACCCGAGGCTTCTCACGACCACGGCTTCTGGTGGTATCACCGGAACGCAGACCGTCATCCAAGACGGAGTAAATAATAACTCTGCCCTCTCGCTTGGAACTCTTGGGGCGACCATCGGGGGAACACTCGATGTTTCCGGAGACGTTGTGGTTGGAACCAACAAGCTTTCAGTTAACGCCACCAGCGGTAACACGGCAGTTGCCGGAACTTTGGCGGCAACCGGTGATTTTTCTGTCAACACAAACAAGTTTACGGTAGCCGCGACCAGCGGAAATACGCTTGTGGCCGGAACCCTTAACGTCACCGGCATTTCCCAGTTCTCCTCCGATCTGTCAGTCCTTGGAGCCCTGACCGTGGGTTCCCTCAATCTTACCAGCCTCGTTGTCACGTCCACGGCGTCAGTTCTTGGTAACTTTGATGTTAACACAAACAAGTTCACCGTCGATGCCACCACTGGTAATATTACCTGCTCTGGAACCATCAACTCCCTAACAGTTGGATACGGAGCCAACGGTGTTTCCTCCAATACCGCCGTTGGTTCCTCTGCTCTGGCGGCAGTCACTACCGGCGGTAGCAACACAGCCGTGGGTGGATCCGCTCTTACAGCTAATACTTCTGGCGTGGCTAATACAGCCGTTGGGAGAGCCGCTCTTACAGCTAATACTTCTGGCGGGGCTAATACAGCCGTTGGGAGATCCGCGTTGACCTCCAATCAAAGCGGCGGATCGAATGTTTCAGTTGGTTTTAACTCTCTCCGCAATAATTTATCTGGATCTGACAATGTTGCAGTTGGCCGGGATGCACTGTATTTAAATACATCAGGCGGAGCAAATACGGCTATTGGCCGAGGAGCTCTTTTTTCTAACGCTTCCTACAACAATACAGCAATTGGGTACAATGCTTTGTACGCCTCCCAGACTGGAGTTAATAACTCCGCATTTGGGTTAAACGCCATCGTAAATAATGTAAGCGGATCTGATAATACAGGATCTGGATTTCAATCACTTTATGACCTTCAGTCTGGATTTGCCAATACTGGAATGGGAGCTGGCGCTGGCATCGGTATTGTCTCCGGAAGTTTTAACACAATGCTTGGTTACTTAAGCGGTGTTAATTCCAGCACTGCCCAGAACCGAATTGCAATCGGAGTTGGGGCCATCTCCGAAGCAGACGGAGAGATCGCCATCGGATCCGCAACAAATCCGGTTCTTGTGTCCGGTACCGCAGGTGCTGTTGTGACTCATCTTGTTGTGCGTATCAACGGAACAGCATACAAGATTGCCCTATTGGCTGTCTGAGATTTTATATGGCAGGCGGACAAGAGCTTAAGGAACGGTTAGCACGGATTGAGACAAAGCTAGACCAAGCCCTTATCCACCTCCAAGATCACGAGATCCGCCTACGCAAGGTTGAACAGGCTTGGTGGAAACAGTCGGCGGTGATCGGATTTGTGGTCGGGGCCATCACTTGGTTTGGTCCCGTGATACGGAGACATATTTTCGGTTCCTGACAATGTTGAGGTTCCTCGCCATCGCTTTCCTGCTGGCTGGGTGCTCGACCACCAGAACAACGCAGTCACCCGAGTTTGGGGGAGTTACCCGCAGAATTAGCGCGGTCGAACAGGCCGCGGAGCGGGGGGATATTCCTGCGGTACGCAAACAGGTCCAAGCCCTGAAAGATCAGCTTGAGTCAGCTCAAGCGGCCTGCGAGGCACAGGCTGGCGATTACGACCGGATTGTGAAGGAAGCCAATGACTGGAAAGCAAAGCAACGCAAAGCCCTCAAGGAGCTTTGGATCTACCGCGGAGCCCTTATTGCCCTCGTGCTGTTCCTGTTCAGGAACTGGATTTTTGGGGGAGTCATGTTCATTGCCCGCAAGTTTGTGGGTATCCCTTGGTGAACTTTCTTAAAACCAACGTGCAGGGCCTTATAGCCCTTGTGGTGGCCTTGGGTCTTTTCTTGGGCTTGGGGCCCGTCCTGAGGAATATCGACCCCACTGCTGGGATCGTGGATCTCGGGGCGCTACACCTGCTTGTGTTTGGAACGGTGAAGTTCCTGTTAGGGACCTTTGTGGCTTGGCTGGTTGTTTCCATGGATTGGGGTGTGTTTGACAAGTACATTGACAGCGGGGCGCTAGCCGATGATTTTAAGGAACTTAAGCCAGATATTAAGGTTAAAGTATTAGTATTTCTTTTTGTCGGCCTTCTTGTTACATTCGCCTTGTGCGTAAGAGGTTCCTGAATGTGGCGCCTATTCCAGCTCTGGGTTTTGCGTGGCTGTTCCTTGGAGGACTTGGAATGGGAGCTGATGACCAGAAGGCTTCTGAAAGGCGAGCAATCCTGGAATTCGCCGCAAGCACTGTCGGAATACGAGAAGCTACTGGCAGGAACGACGGAGAAGAAGTTGAGGAAATCCTCAAAGCGGTTGGCCTCCAAGGGTCGGGGGCGCCGTGGTGCGCGGCCTACGTCGTATGGGTTGGAGACTCTTCCCTCGGGCGAGATCGTAATCCCTACCCGCGAAGCGCGTGGTCGCCAGATTTCGTCAGGAACCCCCAGTGGAATCGGGGGCGTGGTCGAGTTCCCCCTCCCGCTTCGACCTTCGGAGTCTATTTCCCCTCGCTCAAAAGGATCGGACACACCGGTTTGATCGAGAGGGTATCCGGCGATTTCGCCTTAACCATCGAGGGAAACACCAACGACGGGGGAAGCCGAGACGGTGATGGTGTGTACCGTCGAAGGAGAATCTTGGATTCCCTCGTAGCAAAGGACTGGCTGTGAGTTTACGGATCGGAGCAATCGGGGTTCAGAAGGTTTCTGCAAGGCTGATGGAAAACGGTTTCCAAGTCAGCCTTCCGGTCTATGACTCCGGGTATGATCTCGTTTCCGACTGGTACGGAAAGATGAAGCGCATTCAGGTTAAATCGACGTGCGGCACCAATGAAAAACAGCGCAGGAGAAAGATCAAATTTTTGGCGGTCAAGGGTCCTGGTTATGGGACCGGCGCCAAGCTCAAATGCCATCAGGTGAAGAGCGTATACGGCAAGAGCGACTGCGATGTTTTTATATTTTACCATTTGGGTATCGATGCTTTGTTTATAATCCCAAGGGTCAAGACACCCAAAACCAAGTCCATTTACCTAGCCCCCAACTGCAAGTGGCGTGACAACTGGGATGTTCTCAAACGCTAGTTGCCCTTGGCAATCTAATAAGATACATATTTTGTATGCCCATCGCCGATAAAACGTTAATCCTTGAGGGTCAACAGGATTTTTCAGGTGGGATGGATTCAAGTTTGGCCCCGACGCTTATTGGTAACAATGCCGTAGCCACCGCGGTTAATATCACTTTTCGTGGTGGTCGCCCCGGAACTCGGCCAGGTTTTCGCCAAGTTAGTTTATCCAGCGGTACCAATGATGGTTTAAACAGCTACACTAACGGATATTTTCAGGGAGCTCATTTTTATTTTGAGCGTCGAAACGACTACAATTCAGCAATTATTGCGGTGTGCGGGGGCAAGGTGGTCAGAGTTGATTTGGCGACTTACGTGGTTGATGGGCTTTATCCTTTGGTGTCCCCAAGTGATTTTATTTTTGGAAAGACATACACAATTGCTTCCATTGGAACCACAGATTTTACATTGGTTGGGGCATCCAGTAACACAATCGGCCTTTCTTTTGTGGCTACTGGGGTTGGCACTGGGAACGGATCGGCTTATGATGTTGCCCCTCCATTTGATCCGTTTGACCCGTGTTATTTTACCCAAGCGGAAAGATATCTTGTTATTCAAAACGGAAAAGGAACTCCGCTTATTTGGGACGGGAGCAATCTTTATTATTCCGGGCTAGGCCCAGCCGAATCAGCCGGGGCAGTCGCCCAATTGCACACCATTGGAGCCGGGACTATTATGGCCTACGGACAGGGTCGTTTGTTTGTAGCTTCTTCCGACAGAACTGAGATCACGGCTGGGGATATTGTGTACGGAGGAAGCACCGAACAGGTCAGTATCGTTTCCGGTGTTGCCTCTGGAGGTAGCTATCAAATAACTACATCCACCAACCATGGATTTTCCAACGGGGATCGCGTCACCATAACCGGACATTCTTCTGAATTTGGGATCAACGGGACATGGGAAATCAAGAATGCGAGCGGAACCACCTTTGAAATAGAGTTTTCAGATACCGCCGCCAAAGGACTTGGTGGGTTTGCGGCCAAAGCAAACGCCGGATCTGAGTCCGATCTTCTGCGATTTACGGAGACAACGTATCTCTCGGAGGGAGGGGCGCTACAGGTACCCGCGTTCATGGGGAAAATCACTGCCATGATCTTTATGCCAATTCAGGATACCTCCACCGGCCAAGGAGATCTTCTTGTTTTCTGTGAGAAGGGGACGGCTTCTTTTGCTGTTTCCGTTCCCCGCAACAAGTGGAAAGATACCGCCGCTTTTCAAAGAGTCGTTTTCCAAAATATCGGTGCCACGAGTCATCGGAGCGTTGTCACCGACAACGGTGATGTATTTTTCAGATCATTGGACGGACTGCGATCTTATCGAAATGCCCGCGCTGAGATTACCTCTTTCGGGCAAGTCCCTATCTCTGCGGAAATGAATTCCGTTTTGTCCTTTGACACGAAGAGTATGCTTGGCGACGTAAGTTCCATTCTATTTGACAACCGACTTTTATTCACGGCATCCCCAACCATCAACTACTCCGGCCTCCCCTCAGATGACGGAAAGAAACAGCCAATCACTTTTTCTAAGATCGTAGCCCTTGATTTTACCACCCTCGCCACTGTCGGGGCCAAGCGTTCCGCAAGTTATGACGGGGTGTGGGGAGGACTTGATGTTCTCCAGCTTGTTTCCGGAAACGTCAAGGGAACTCCGCAGGCATTTGCCTTTGCATACGACTACACAAATAACCGAGTCAATGTTCTTTGGAAGCTAACGGAGAACGCCCCGTTTGATTACCCACAGAACGTTCCGGCACAAAGAATCAATTCGATCATAGAGACCCGAGCCTACGACTTTGGAAGTGCCTCGGAACAGAAGCGCATGATTCGGGCTGACTTCTGGCTATCAAATATCCTCGGTCAAGTGGATGTCAATGTTTACTGGAGGCCCGACCAGTATCCATGTTGGCGTACGTGGCATTCTTTCTCCAGGTGCGCCGAGGTGGACAACTGTATCAATCCGGGTGTTACCATGGTTGACGGGGAAAATGGTGTCACGACCATGTGCTTTTCCTCCGATAGCCCCGCATCGTTTTACTACCGGCTAGGGAAAGACAAAACATTTACGGGTCTTCTGCAATATGTGTACTCCGAAGACGCCGCCGGACAGGCTCTTGACCTTAAGAACGCCCTTATTGCCGCCGGCTTTCCAGTTGTGTTTACCGCCCGCTACGGTGACTTTCCAAACTACTGCTTCGTTATCAGCACGGTTGCCCTTCCAAACTGGGAAGACTATACCCCCTCACCCGAAGGTTTCTGGGAAAACCTCGGCAACTGGGAGTTCCCGTTCATGTCGGTCGGTTCCTACGCTCCTCTCGGCCTTACGTTTGTTCCGGCCAAGTCAGCCGCCGGGGCTGATTGTCTTAGCGAGTTTACCCTCAAGAACCTCCAGCCCCAGTATCGCCCCCAGATCCGCATGCCGACACCCCCCGAGGACACCGATCCGATTATTTCCCGCCCCTATATATTTGGAAACGATTTCCAGCTTCGACTTGAATTTACTGGTCATTTCCAGCTCAACCGGATCCTAATGCTCGGGCAAAGAATTCTCGAGCAGTATCAGGGAACCGATACCTTGGAGGTGCTCTAATGGAAGACGAGTCCCAGTGTTTTCAGTTGGATTGTTGTCCCTTGGGGATAGACGTTCCGGCGATTGTTGTCTCGGAAGTCCTGCTTATAGAAGCCGCGGTTACCGATAATCAGATACTTACCGAAGATGACGTAACTATCTTGACTTAAAGGTACTTATTCTAGATATAAACCTCAATGCCTAGGATTTCTGCTCTTCCCGCGGCTATCACCGCAAGCACTTCGGACGAGCTCCCTATCGTTCAAGGAGCTGTAACTAAAAGACTTAGCTTTGCAACAGCGCAGTCAGCAGGACTTTTTCAGCCTGGCGATAATACTATCACAACCGTTAAACTTGCTGATGATGCGGTTACTTCTGACAAACTTCGTGATGACCCCAGCATAAACGCTAACCGAGCAGTCACTACAAACCATTTACGGGACGCATGCGTTATCACTGATAAGATCGCCGATGTCAATGTTACCACCGCCAAATTGGCAGACGGAAGTGTGACATTGGACAAACTCGCCGCAAACTCTTTGGACATTTCCAAATTTAACACGGCTGATCGTATTTATTTGGAAAGCGCCGGAACCGCCCGACCCGGAGGCCGTGTTATTACCGACGGCTTTGTCCGAAGTGTTGTGGTCTACAACGGTGGGTCTGGTTACGACTCCTCCAACCCCCCGACCGTTACTTTCACTGGTTCCTGCACCCAGACAGCTACGGCAACCTGCGTGGTAACCGCGGGTCAGGTGACCTCGATTGTCGTTACCAGCGGTGGTTCCGGATACACTTCGGATCCGACTGTTACAATTGTTCCTCCAGCAAGTCCGCCTGGAATCCCAACCGCTACGGCCAAAGCTTACGCCTATGCCATTCCAAACGGGCTTGCCACCAGCGACCCCATGGCTTCTGCGACTGGTACCCAGCATGGTTCTATTGTGATGACTTCTGACCTAGCTTTAAAAAGTTTTGGTTATAGCGCATATGGCCAGCTTGGACTGGCGGCATGGAACGGAGTAGCCAGTCTCCCCCAAGAAGTTTTCTTATACACCGCGTCGACGACGGCGCCCCTTCCGGTTAAATGGTATTGTTCAGGCGGTTCTAGCTGGATTATCGACGAAACCGGTTCGGTTTGGTCCGCGGGGTATAACGGATACGGACAGTTGGGACTAAACTCAACGGCAAATAGTTTTGTTTTTCAAAAAATACCGTCCGGTTATTTTTCCAACAAACCTATTATAAAACTTGCGTTCAGCGGCGGTGGATCCACGGAGGCTCAATCAGTTTTTGCCTTGGCCGCGGACGGAACCGTTTTTGCTTGGGGGTACAATGCATATGGACAGCTTGGGATAGGGAGTGTCAGCCAACAAAATGCACCTTACTTAGTTCCAAATACGGGAACCACTTATATTATTTCAGACGTTGTGGCTGGACCCAGCGGTGCAGGAATTGTTGCAATGATTGCCTCCAATGTTAGCAATCAAGTTTTAGTTGCCGGGTATAATGGTCACGGTGCCTTAGCCGACGGTTCTATCTCTGATAGGTCTACTTTAAATTGGTGGAGAACCACTTCAGGCCCTCTTCAAAACGTTGTCCAGCTTCAGATCACTGGTAACTACCCGTCCTTGGCGGCAGTTACTTCCTCTGGGGAAGTTTGGACTGCAGGGTATAATGGCGACGGTGAGCTCGGAAAGGGAAATCAAGTCCCAACTGGCGCCGGCTACGCTACTCGGGTTATTACAAGTGGAGCCAAATATGTCACAGGAACAGTTGGCCTTTATGGGAGCAGGATTGCCTTGATGACTGATGGAACAATCAGGGTGTGGGGATATAATGGTTACGGTCAACTTGGAAACGGCGGGACTAGCGTTATTCTAACCCCCACTAATACTTTTACTAACGCCGGGCGCTTGGTGACAAAAGTTGTCTGTAGCCAGATGAATTACGCAACAAACACTCTTTTGTGCAACAACGGTGAAATTCTTTGTGCCGGTTACGATGGCTACTCTCAACAGGGTAGACAAGACGGACAGACTCCGGCCTCAAGACCAACTTGGGACAAGTTTAGATTAACTCGGACCGATATTGTCGATATTCGCCGGCAAGGATACGGACAGTACTCGCGCCTCGAGGTTCTGACCTCAGATGGCAAAATCTATAGTGTCGGATATAACGGAAACGGTGATCTGTGTCGGGGTGACACAACCAACCGGTTCGGAATCAGCAACTACCTACTGTAAATTTATGGCATTAGTACCAGGAACATTACCGACAGGAACGTGCTACGGGACCCCCCAGGATCTCTTGGAGTTGTTCGCGCAGTACCTTGATCTTCCTTCTTTTACCGTCTCCACGGTTGTTCAGGCCGTCGAGGGATCCACGACAACGTCGGTGGCCGTCAATACGACAACGCTGACTGATACTGGGCTGTCTGTAACAATTACTCCCGTCTCGGCATCCAACCGTGTCCTTGTAGTTGGATTCCAAAATGTTCAGTTGTACCGCAACAATAATCTGCAGGGTGAAAACATGAAGTTGTTGCGTAATAGCGTTTCTCTTTATTCCGGATCTCTTGATGACTTTATCTATGTCAATGGGGCGACTACTGTGCAAAAAATATCGACTTGGAGTTTTGCTTATCTTGATTCCCCTAGCACCAACCTCGCAACAACTTATAAAATTCAGGGGGCCCCAACACAAACGTCAAACACCGGATCTGTAACTTTTCAACCTAACAACCAACGGTCCTCAATTCTGGCCATTGAACTCAGGAGCTGACGATGAACCTTGTAAAAGCCATCCAGTTTGCCCGACCCAATGAACAATGGTCTTTGAAGGGAAACGAGTATAGCGGATTGACTTGGGTATCCGACACTCCCAAGCCCTCGGAGGAGGAACTCAAGGCCGCGTGGGAGTCCATCAAGACCGACGTGCTTTGGGAACCGGTTCGGGATCTGCGTAACTCCCTGTTGGCCTCCTCGGACTGGACGCAACTGCCCGATGTTTCCGCCGTCGACCGGCGGGCATGGGCATCATACAGGAAAAAACTTAGGGACATCACCTCGGATTTTGCAACTCCCGATCAGGTGGTTTGGCCCGCAAAGCCGGAATAAACAATGGCCATCACCCTTGCCCAGGCAAAGGCCGCTCTTTCGATCTACGTCGACAACGGCGTCTACCCCACCGACGACCGTGTGATCGCAAGGATCAACGAGGCGCAACGCCGGCTTTACTCCATTCGTACATGGCTCGGCCTGCTCGCCAAGTTTTCCGTGCCCGTCAGCGCAACGGCGCCGTATGTGTTCAATCTGCCTGACTACACGGGGGGCGCCATCAATTCATTCGGTGACTTCGGCCTGTCGACCGCCCTGCGGGTTTCCTCCACATTGGCCAGTCCCGGTTTCCTGACCAATTCGGAACAGGCTTTTCTTTCCGACAACACCACCCTGCTCAAGGTTAATTTTGTCACCGGCTCATCCAACTACCGGCAGTATGAAATCTCTGGGGTAAACCCTATTCCATCCTTTGTCGAGGTGACCGGAAAGTTGCAGTTCCAGCCGGCCACCCTTCCCAATGACCTTCTCATCATCCAAGACTTGGACGCTTTGCGGTTGATGCTTCTTGCCCTGTGGAGGGAGCAGAACGGCCAGCTCGACGTGGCCCAAGGTTTTGAGACCAAGGCCGTGGAGCGCCTCACCACCGTTCTTGAAAAGACGCTGGAGGGAGCGCGACGGTTGAGCTACCAATCCAAGATCCTCGTGGCATCCCCCGGAACGATGGGTCAGGTCAGGGCCCGCATGGCGCTCGACATCAAGGATGGTCTTCACACGGACGACGCGATGCTGTTTCACGTCATTGACAGGGCGGAAGAGCACCTGATGACGAAGGGCAAATGGTACGGCACGGTCAAGCAGTACACCGTGGATGTTTCGGCATCCGGTGAAATTTATCTACCGCAAGAAGTTGAGTCAGTTCTTTTTGCCTCCTTTGACTCGACCCGCGTTGATCTGTTTTCCCGTGAGTATGACTTTCACGAAAACGGACCAGGCTACCGGACGGCAAACAACACATCAAACCTTGTTCTGATCGACCGCGGGG
>Ga0214917_10005330_pt1 | contig 13775 bp, 14 predicted proteins | sample LL_1208_BB_MetaG_FD_177983 | JGI IMG/M metagenome (GOLD analysis project Ga0214917, IMG submission 177983) | Freshwater microbial communities from Lake Lanier, Atlanta, Georgia, United States - LL_1208_BB | ecosystem: Environmental > Aquatic > Freshwater > Lake | place: USA: Georgia | collected... | reverse complement strand
TGGGCATACATACCTTCAGAACTGCCAACGCCACGGAAATTGAAACGCAAACAATTCCAACCTGTCGCCACACAAGCACGCGCCAGTGTCTGCACCACTTTGTTGTCCATCGTGCCGCCAAACAAGGGGTGCGGGTGCGCCACCACAGCCAAGCCGCGCGCCATGCCTGCTGGCTTGTCAAGTACCGCCTGAACCTGGCGGTCCTCTACAGTTAATTTCAGCGGTTGTGAAATAGATGACACTGTGTCAGCGACCGATGTGATCGGGCAACAGCAAGCGCTCAACTACTTGGCCATTTTGCAAATGCGACTCTATGATTTCATCGATATCTTGGTTGTCCACATACGTGTACCAAACCGCCTCGGGATAAACCACCAGCACCGGCCCGCCCGCACACCGGTCCAAACAACCGGCTTGGTTGACACGCACGCCATCGACGGCGTTCAAACCCAAAGCCTTGACCCGGGTTTTGCAATGTTTCCAAGCTGATTGCGCCTGATGGTCTGAACAACAAGCTTCATTGTTTTCTCGCTGATTCAGGCAAAAAAACACATGGTGTTTGAAATAACTTTGAGATGTCATGGGCTGATTTTAGAACCCTCGCCAGCCAGCGCTTGGTGCTTCAAGCGCCAGCCCGTCCATATCAACAACGCCCACGGCCATAACCAGTTCAACCAAGGCGTCAGTCCATGAAAACGAATAAAACGACCCTGCTCCCATGTTTGCGTGGTTTGTTCGTAATACGTGCTGACCGGGGAAATGTTCAGCAGTAAGAGCAAGGCCAGTTGAGCGACGAACAACAACAGCAATAAAAAACGCTCAGACCGATTAAGCATCAAAGTCAAGCCACACACCCCCAGCGCCAGCCCGCTGCCAGACGGCGGCGTGAGCCAATGCCATGCATGTTCTGGGCCGTAGGTCAGTGCGGCAGACAAACCGGTGGCCATCATGGCCAACACGGTCAACAGTACCAAGGCAGCTAAGCGCTGGCCCAAGCGCTGACACACCAGCATGGCCAATATGCCAGGTACGAACAAGCCCAGAAACACGCACAGCATTTCAAAAACAGGTGTCATAGGTTGTGAAAAATCGTCGGCCAGTTGCCCCAAAAACCGGACATCCATCTGTGGAAACACCTCCAACCCCAAACGCCGCATTCCCTCTGCCACATGCCCTAAACCCAAGGGCACTGTCACGGGAAACAACAAGGCCAGTGGCCACAGCGCCAATAAAACCAAGCTGCCACTGGCATCGTGTGTGAGCCATTGGCGTCTGAATTGTGTCCAGCGATACAGCCAGCCTCTTCTCTCAAGTACCACAGCGAGTAACGCGCCAACCATGCCGCCTAAGGTATTGAGCGTCCAATCCAGTTGTGATGGCACGCGCATGGGCAAAAAAGTCTGCATGCATTCCATGGCAAATGACAACGCACAAGAGGCGACAAGCGCAAACACCCACGACCATTGGCGCAGGTATCCGCTGCGCATACAGGCCAGACAAAACCAAAAACCCAATGGGGAATAACCCAGCACATTGCTGTTGATATCGAACCAAGTGTTGTAGTGAGGCCAGGGAGCGAGCACAAAAGACCAAGGCGCAATCTCTTGATTACGCCAATCTTCAAACGGGTAGATGCTGGCATACACAATCACCAGCACACAAATCCATGTCAATAGCCAGGCGGTGGTTCGACGTTTAGCCGCCATAGATCCTCAAAAAGGCTTGACCACCACGAACACCACCGCTGCGACCATCAACAGCACGGGTGCTTCATTGAACCAGCGGTACCAGACATGCGAATGGGTTGCCTCGCCTGATTCAAAATAACGCAAATGTTGGGCACAAAGATGGTGATAACCGATAGCCAATAGCACCGCCAGCAGTTTGAGCATCATCCAGTTGGCAGGTGGTAATCCACCGATGTCGTAGACCAGCCATAAGCACAGTCCCAAGGCCAGCGCTGGCCACATCAGCAAAGTCATAAAGCGCATCAACTTACGCGCCATCAACAACAATCGTTCACGCTCTGCTTGGGAATCCGACGGCACCATGGCCAAGTTCACAAAAATACGCGGCAGATAAAACAAACCCGCGAACCAACTGGCCACGAAAACAATATGAAAAGCTTTTACCCATAGCATGGCTGAAGTTTAGTGCCAAGTTCCATACATACCTTGTTCGTTGAAAGCGCCCCCAAACAGGCACTCGGGTCTCACCCCAAAAACAACGAGTGCAGATGCGGCACAATTTCCCTATGAACATTCCTACGTCATTTCCCCACACCCGCTTGCGCCGACTGCGCCGCGATGATTTCACCCGCCGCTTGGTGCGCGAAAACGCCTTGAGCGTGAACGACCTGATTTACCCGGTATTCGTGCTGGACGGCGAGAAAAAACGCGAAGCAGTCGCCTCCATGCCCGGCGTTGAACGCTTGAGCCTTGATTTGTTGCTGCCTGTGGCTGAGCAATGCGTGAAGTTGGGCATCCCTGTGATGGCTTTGTTTCCAGTGATTGATGCGTCGCTCAAAACACCCGACGGACGCGAAGCCACCAACGCCAAAGGTTTGGTGCCCCGCGTGGTGAAAAGTCTCAAACAACATTTTCCGGATTTGGGCGTGATGACCGATGTGGCGCTCGACCCTTTCACCAGCCATGGCCAAGATGGTTTGCTGGATGACGAAGGCTATATCTTGAACGACCCGACAGTAGAAGTGCTGGTGCAACAGGCGCTCACACAAGCCGATGCAGGGGTGGACATTGTGGCACCCAGCGACATGATGGACGGACGCATCGGTGCCATCCGTCAAGCACTGGAAGCACAGGGGCAGATACATACCCGCATCATGGCTTACAGCGCCAAATACGCGAGTTCGTTTTACGGGCCGTTTCGTGACGCGGTTGGCTCAGCAGCCAACTTGGGCAAGAGCAATAAAAAGGTCTACCAAATGGACGCGGGTAACTCCGACGAAGCCTTGCGCGAAGTGGCCATGGACATAGCTGAAGGCGCTGACATGGTGATGGTCAAGCCCGGCATGCCTTATTTGGACATTGTGAGACGGGTCAAAGACGAGTTCAGCATGCCCACTTTTGTCTACCAAGTATCGGGCGAGTACGCCATGCTCAAAGCTGCCGCACAAAACGGCTGGCTTGACCACGACGGCGTGATGATGGAGAGTTTGCTGGCGTTCAAACGCGCCGGTGCCGATGGCATCTTGACGTATTTCGCTATCCAAGCCGCAGAGAAATTGCGGCAAGCATAAACCGCTGCGTTTGTTTCAGACGCCTAACTGGTCAATGAAAAAACCCAGTGTGCGTTCTAACGCCAACTCTGCCGCTGCCGCGTTGTAACTGCCGCGGTGGTCGCAATTGAAGCCATGGTCTGCGTCATACACCTGCACATCCACCTTGGGTTGTGCCAGTTTGAATGCGTCGACTGTTTGCATGGGTATGAGGGCATCCAAAGCGCCAAAGTGCGACAACACGGGACACAGCGCTTTTGCCGTGAGTTCAGGCGCCAAAGTCATTCCGCCGCCGTAATACGTCACCGCTGCTTTGATGCCGCTCAACTGTGTCGCAGCCCGCCAACTGAGCAAGCCGCCCCAGCAATAACCGACGACGCCCACTTTGCCTTTGCTCGCCATTGAGGCATGGGTGACAGCGGCCTGCACATCGGCCATCACGCCTGGGGGCGGCAAACTTTCGGCGCGGCTTTTCAAGTCGCGCCCCAGCGTCACCTCTTCAGCGCTGTAGCCCAAATTGACATGTTTTTGCAGACGTGAAAACGTCGCTGGTGCGATGACCAAAAATCCTGCCAACGCAAAACCATCGGCGACGGCGCGGATATGCGCATTGACGCCAAAGATTTCTTGCAGCACCACGATGGCGGCGCGCGGTGTTTTTTTCGGTTGTGCCACGTAGGCATCAAAAACAAAACCATCGGTTGATTTCAATTCAATCGAATGTCCCATGTGTTGCTCCTTTTAGGCTGCAGCCACTGCCTGCAACCGTCGCTCTAAAAAATCCAACCGGTCCTGGCCCCAAAACAATTCGCCGTCCAACACATAAGTGGGGGCGCCGAACACGCCCAGCTTTAGCGCTTCATCGGTGTGGGCTTGGTAAGTGGTTTGAGCCCCGGGCTGTGTGCTTTGCTCTAACCGCGACACGTTCAAGTCTTGCTCGCGCAGCAACTCTGTCAATACGGCATGGTCTGCGATATTGCGCTGTTGAAACCATACCGCCGACAACAAGGCAGCGCTGATACGCAGAGCGGCTTCAGCGCCGTCGTATTGATCCACAGTGATGATGAGCCGCGCTGCATCGTCCCCGGCGACCGGGAAAAATAGGGGGTGCAGGTTCAACGGCAACGCCAAATAGTCGGCAAATCGGCGCAATTCCACCAAGCGATAGGCTTGACGCTGAGCTGAACGCTGCCCCAGAGGCAGGCCGCCCGTCACCGGGAAAATCTGACCCAAGTCCATCGGCTTGATGCGCACAGTGGCACCGGCTTGTGCAGCCATGGCGGTGAACCGTGCATGACCCAAATAGGTCCACGGGCTTTGCGGTACTAGAAAGTAATCAATCGTCAATGGCATAAGAGCTTTCAATCGTGTTATCTTTTTGGGCAATCGTTGCGCTTGGATCTCAAGCTACATCCTACTATTTCATTTCACCTTCAACCCTGTACTGGAGTGCAAGTGTCGACACCTTCTTCTACAACCCCCCTCGTATTGATCACCGGCGGCAGTCGTGGCATTGGCGCGGCCAGTGCATTGCTGGCTGCCCAACAAGGCTGGGCAGTGGCCGTCAACTACACACGCGACGCACAAGCTGCGGCCGATGTGGTCAGTCAAATTCACGCCATGGGTGGCAAGGCTCAGGCTTTTCAAGCAGATGTGGGCATTGAGTCTGACATTCATAGATTATTTTCAGAGGTTGACCATGCCATGGGCCGTATCCAAGGACTGGTCAACAACGCGGGCGTGGTCGATGTGGCTTGCCGTGTCGAAGACATGTCATGGGATCGCTTAGAGCGCATGATGCGCATCAATGTGATCGGCAGTTTTGTATGCGCTGCGCAAGCTGTTAAGCGCATGAGCACGCGACACGGCGGCTCGGGTGGCAGCATTGTCAATCTCAGCAGTGCAGCGGCCGTGTTGGGTGCCCCTAATCAATATGTGGATTACGCGGCCAGCAAGGGCGCTATTGACACGTTCACCTTGGGATTGGCCAAGGAAGTTGCCAATGAAGGCATACGCGTCAATGGCGTGCGGCCAGGCTTGATATTGACAGACATCCATGCCAGTGGCGGCCAACCTGACCGCGCCCATCAACTGGCCCACCAAGTGCCGATGCAACGCCCAGGCACAGCGGATGAAGTGGCACAAGCCGTTGTCTGGCTTTTGAGCGATGCGGCTTCCTATGCCACAGCCAGCAACATCAGCGTCAGCGGTGGCAGAGCATGACAGCCGACAAACTCTATTGGGAGGACATGCAGCCCGGTCAAGTGCGAGACCTTGGCAGCATCACGCCAACGCGAGAAGAAATCATCGCATTTGCCACGCAATTCGACCCGCAGCCATTCCACCTCGACGATGAGGCGGCCCAAGCCTCGGTGTTTGGCGCGTTATGTGCCAGCGGCTGGCATACCTGCGCGATGGCGATGCGTTTGATGGTGCTTCATTTTCTGAACGGTACGTCCAGCTTGGGTTCACCTGGGTTGGAAAATATCAAATGGATGAAGCCGGTATTTGCCGGCGACACACTGCGACTGCAATCGACCACCACCGATGTGCGTCCTATGAGCAAACGGCCTGATGTGGGACTGGTACGCAATGTCTGGGCGATGTTTAACCAACATGGTGAGCAGGTGCTGCACATGGAAGGCTGGGGTATGTTTCGGCGGCGCGGTTAAGACACGCTTAGGCCGACCCATCCGTTAGGGGTTGGCATTTCTGCTCTCGAACGGTACTGCAATTGAAGACACGCTTAGGCCGACCCGTCCGTTAGGGGTTGGCATTTCTGCTCTCGAAGGGTACTGCAATTGAAGGCACGCTTAGGCCGACCCATCCGTCAGGGGTTGGCATTTCTGCTCTCGAACGGTACTGCAATTGAAGGCACGCTTAGGCCGACCCGTCCGGTGCGCTTTTTTTCTCCGCTTTCGCTCGAAAAAAACGCCCCCGCCTGTTCGGCCTTCAGTCATTTATTTTGCTGAAGCGAAATTTCTATCACCGCAGAAACGCCGTCGAAGGAAATATGTCGATCGGACAAACGACATGGCGGGCGGGCCGACGCGAACGTTGCCGCGCAGCGGCGGTGAGCGGCGACCGAGCCGCCGTGGCGTGAAGGTTTAACTTAGTCTCATCAAAACTGAAAAACAAAAATTGGAGTCTGACCCCAATTAAATCTGCACAGATAATGCGTTTTTAAAGAACGAGACAACGCCATGAGCACCACACACATCGGTCACCACATCAACGGCAAGGCTGTTGCAGGTCAAGGTCAGCGCACTCAAGCCGTGACCAATCCCGCTTCTGGCAAATTGACCGGTAACGTCGCATTGGCCGATAAGCAAGAGGTGAACACTGCCGTTGCCGCAGCCGTTGCCGCTTTCCCTGCTTGGGCAGACGCACCGCCTTTGCGCCGTGCCCGCGTCATGTTCAAATTTCTGGAACTGCTGCACCAGCACAAAGATGCGCTGGCCCATGCCATCACCGCCGAGCACGGCAAGGTGTTCACTGATGCCCAAGGCGAAGTCGCGCGCGGCATAGACATTGTCGAATTTGCCACGGGCATACCGCAATTGCTCAAAGGCGATTACACCGAACAAGTCGCAACCGGCATAGACAACTGGACGCTGCGCCAGCCGCTAGGCGTGGTGGCCGGTATCACGCCTTTCAATTTCCCTGTCATGGTGCCTATGTGGATGTTCCCGGTGGCGATTGCAGCGGGCAACACCTTCATCCTCAAACCCAGCCCTACCGACCCGACACCGTCTTTGATGATGGCCGATTTACTCAAGCAAGCCGGTTTGCCTGACGGTGTGTTCAACGTGGTGCAAGGCGATAAAGAAGCCGTCGACGCTTTGCTGGAACATCCCGATGTCAAAGCCGTCAGCTTCGTCGGCTCGACCCCTATTGCCAATTACATATACGAAACCGGCGCCCACCACGGCAAACGTGTGCAAGCCTTAGGCGGCGCGAAAAACCATATGGTCGTCATGCCCGACGCTGACCTTGAACAAGCCATCGATGCTTTGATCGGGGCCGCCTACGGCTCGGCCGGTGAACGCTGTATGGCCATCAGCGTGGCGGTGCTGGTGGGCGATGTGGCAGAGAAAATCATGCCCAAACTTATTGAGCGCACCCAAGCCTTGAAAGTGCTGAACGGCGAAAACCTGGCCGCAGAAATGGGCCCCATCGTCACGCAACTTGCGCACGATCGCATCAGCGGCTACATCGCATTGGGCGTGGAAGAAGGTGCGAAGTTGCTGGTTGACGGTCGCGACTTCAAAGCCGCACAAGCCGGGGCAGGTTGCGAAAACGGTTTTTGGATGGGCGGTTCATTGTTTGACCATGTGACCACCAGCATGCGGATTTACAAAGAAGAAATCTTCGGCCCGGTGCTGGCCTGTGTGCGCGTGCCCGACTTTGCCACTGCAGTACAAATCATCAACGACCACGAGTTCGGCAACGGTGTCTCTTGCTTTACCCGCGACGGTAATGTGGCGCGTGAGTTTTCACGCCGTATACAAGTCGGCATGGTCGGTATCAACGTGCCGATTCCCGTGCCCATGGCTTGGCATGGTTTCGGCGGCTGGAAACGTTCCTTGTTCGGCGACATGCATGCCTACGGCGAAGAAGGCGTGCGTTTTTACACCAAGCAAAAATCCATCATGCAACGCTGGCCCGAGAGCACGCCCAAGGGCGCGGAGTTCGTCATGCCGACCTCCCAATGACATGAACGACACCACATTCGACTACATCATCATCGGCGCGGGCACCGCCGGTTGCCTGCTGGCCAACCGCTTGAGCGCCGACGCGTCAAAACGTGTGTTGCTGATCGAAGCCGGGCGCAAAGACGATTACCACTGGGTGCATATTCCAGTCGGCTATTTGTATTGCATTGGCAACCCGCGCACCGACTGGCTGTACCAGACCGAGCCCGCCGATGGCTTGAACGGACGCCGCTTGCGTTACCCGCGCGGCAAGGTGCTGGGCGGTTGCTCGAGCATCAACGGCATGATTTACATGCGCGGCCAATCGCGCGATTACGACCAATGGGCGGCCATCACCGGCGACGCGCGTTGGAGCTGGGAACAGAGCCTGCCGTATTTCAAACTACACGAAGACCACTATCTGGGCGCGAATGCATTGCACGGCGCCAAAGGCACGCCCGCTGAAGTGGTGCAACAAGGCCAAAACGTGTACCACCAGACTTTGCGCCACCGCAACGCAGGCGGTGAATGGCGTATCGAAAAACAGCGCTTGCGCTGGGATGTGCTGGATGCGTTTGCGCAAGCCGCGGTGCAAGCCGGCATTCCCGCCACCGATGACTTCAACGGCGGCAGCAACGAGGGCGTCAGCTACTTTGAAGTGAACCAGAAAAGCGGTTGGCGCTGGAACACGGCCAAAGCGTTTTTACGCCCGACCTGTTATGCACGACCTAACTTTGAAATGTGGACTTCGGCGCAAGTCTCGCAACTGAGACTCGACACACAGCCCGACGGCAGTCTGCGTTGCAGCGGTGTGGATGTGTGGAACGGCAAAGAACGTTTGCAAGCTGTGGCCCGCCAATCTGTCGTACTGTGTGCCGGCGCCATCGGCACGCCGCAGTTGTTACAACTCTCAGGCATCGGTGCGGCCGCGCTATTGCAACAACATGGCATCACGCCACGGGTGGATCTGCCTGGCGTAGGCGCGAATCTGCAAGACCATTTGCAAATCCGTGCGGTGTTCAAAGTAAGCGGTGTCAAAACCTTAAACACCATGGCCAACAGCTGGTGGGGCAAAGCCGCCATCGGTCTCGAGTACCTGCTGCACCGCAGTGGCCCGATGAGCATGGCGCCTTCACAACTCGGGGCGTTTACCCGCAGCGACCCATCACAAGCCTGGCCGAACATCGAATACCACGTGCAGCCCTTGAGCTTGGATGCTTTTGGCGAACCCTTGCACCGTTTTCCTGCCTTCACCGCCAGTGTGTGCAACCTCAAGCCCAGCAGTCGCGGCTCGGTCCACCTACAAAGCGCAGATTTCACGCAAGCACCGCTGATCGCGCCCAACTATTTATCCACCGAAGAAGACCGGCGTGTCGCTGCCGACTCTTTGCGCGTGACCCGGCGCATTGCAGCGCAACCGGCACTGGCCAAATACCAACCCGAGGAATGGAAACCAGGCACGCAGTTTCAAACTGACGATGAACTCGCCCGTCTGGCTGGCGACATAGGCACCACTATTTTTCACCCGGTGGGCACCGCACGCATGGGACGCTCGGACGACCCGTTGGCGGTGGTCGACAGCGAATTGCGGGTACGCGACGCGCGGGGCAGTTTCATCCAAGGCCTGCGCATCGCAGACGCCTCTGTCATGCCTGTGATCACCAGTGGCAACACCAACAGCCCCGTATTGATGATTGCTGAACGTGCGGCGGAGTTACTGGCGCTGGCGCACTTTCACACTTGATGCGGGTAATACCTAGGCCGATTGGCTGCGACTTTGGCCTACAGTTCATCCACTCAATGTCGGGCTGGAAACAGTCTGGCCAACGAGGGTCTGAGGAGACAAAACAAACGCAACCTCCACAAGGTGGCAAGCGTCGCATGAGAAAAGCACTGCACAACGGTGCTTTTTTTTCGACTGAACAAAGGGTGCAATGGACATAGTGCTGGTCAGCCTGATGTCGGCGCTGGCCGGCTTTGTGGACGCAGTGGTCGGCGGCGGTGGCCTCATTCTGGTACCTGCGTTGTTCGCCACTTATCCCACCGCGCACCCCGCCACTTTGCTTGGGACCAACAAATCCGCCTCGGTCTGGGGCACATTGTTTGCCGCCTGGCAATACAACCAACGCGTGCAACTCGCATGGCAGGCCTTGTTGGCAGCCAGCCTGCTGGCGTTTCTCGGGTCGTGGGCGGGTGCGTATTTGCTGACCATGGTGTCTCCTCACTATTTGCGCCAAGCCTTGCCCGCGCTGTTGGTCGGCTTATTGGCATACACCTTGTGGAACAAGCAACTCGGTCAACACCATGAGCCCAGGTTTTCTTCGCGCAAACAAGCTTTTTTCATGGCGGGCATTGGCGGCGTGATTGGCTTTTACGATGGTTTTTTCGGTCCCGGCACAGGCAGTTTTTTGGTGTTTTTATTGGTGAAGTTGCTGGGTTTTGATTTTTTACAAGCTTCTGCCCACAGCAAAGTCATGAATTTGTTCAGCAACCTCGCCGCTGTGGTGTTGCTCGCGTCTCAAGGCCATGTCTGGTGGGAGGTTGGCATTCCGTTGGCACTGGCCAATGTGGCTGGCAGTTTATTGGGCAGTCGCATGGCATTGCGCCACGGCACGGGGTTTGTACGGTGGTTGTTTATGCTGGTGGTGTCTGCGCTAGCTATCAAAACAGCGCATGACGCTTGGTGGTGATCTCAGGGCTCATCGTCCAGCGTAGGCTCTGCGGGTGTGTTGATGGCTTTGGGTGGCCAAGCCACCGTGGCTATGGGTCTGCGCTTGCCTATGGGTCGCGTGGCCTGTCCTATGCGAACCGCGTCCAAGTCTTCCTGTGACGGGTACAGCCCCAGCAATACATAATCAAACACGCGGCGGGCAATAGGGGCTGCACTTTGTGCACCAAAACCCGCGTTCTCCACCACCATGGCCAACGCCACTTTGGGGTCTTCCGCAGGCGCAAATGCAATGAACAGCGCATGGTCGCGCAAACGCTCATCGACTTTGCCTGCCACGTATTTTTCGTTTTGTTTGATGGTGAACACCTGCGCCGTGCCGGTTTTACCAGCACTGGTGTATTCGGCACCCACAAAACTGCCTGACGAGGTTCCTTCCAGATTGACCCCCACCATGGCTTTGCGAATCACGTCAAGGTCCTCGGGTTTGAAGCCGAGTGACTGCGGCGGGTCTTTGACCGTGACCTGCTTTTCCTTGGTTTCAATATCAATGACTTCGCGCACCAAATGCGGTTTGTTGCGGTAACCATTGCTGGCAATGACAGACACCGCTTGTGCCAATTGAAGCATGGTGAAACTGTTGTAGCCTTGACCGATGCCCAAGGAGATGGTTTCTCCTGAATACCAGCGCTGTTGTTCTGCCCGTTTGTAGGTGTTTTGCTTCCACTCGGTAGACGGCAAAATACCTCTGGATTCACCTTGAATGTCTATGCCTGTCAATTGCCCAAAACCTAAGGGCTTCATTTGTTCATGGATCAGGTCCACCCATGTCCCGCGCCAACAGGTAGTAGTAGGTGTCACAAGATTGAACGATAGATTTGTACATGTCAACCGACCCATGACCGCCTTCTTTGTCGTCACGAAACCGGTGGTTACCGAACATGAAAAAGCCGGGATCAAAAATAATTTGTGAAGCATTGCGCTTGCCGGTGTTTAAAGCAGCCAAGGACATGAATGGTTTGTAGGTCGAGCCAGGCGGGTATGTACCGCGCAAGGCTCGGTTGAGCAAAGGTTTATCAGGGGATTCATTGAGTTTTTGCCAGTTGTCCACATCAATGCCCTCGACAAACAAGTTGGGGTCAAAGGTCGGCTTGCTGACAAAAGCCAACACCTCGCCGTTAGACGGGTCAATCGCCACCAATGCGCCGCGTCTGGCTCCGTACATCTCCTCAACCATTTGCTGCAATTTGATATCGATAGACAACGCCACCGTATTGCCTGGCGTCGCAGGACTGCTGCTCAGGCGACGTACCGCTCGCCCGCCAGCGGATGTTTCCATTTGATGCACACCGGTCTGGCCGTGCAGTTGTCGCTCGTAGCTTTGCTCAACGCCGAGTTTGCCGATGTAATCCGTGCCACGGTAATTACCGACGTTTTCCTGTTCTTCGAGTTTTTCTTTTTCTGATTGATTGATACGGCCTATGTAGCCGATGACGTGACTCGCCAGTTCGCTGTAGGGGTAGTTACGAAACAAACGCGCACGGATTTCGACCCCGGGAAACCGGTAACGCTGCGCCGCAAAGCGTGCCACCTCTTCATCGCTGAGTCGGGTACGGATGGGCACAGATTCAAAACTTTTTGACTCTTCGCGCAGTTTGCGAAAACGGCGTTTGTCACGGCCTTGGATATCAATCAGTTCGGCCAATTTTTCAATCACCTCATCCAAAGGTTCAACCACTTTAGACGGGGTAATCTCCAGCGTATAAGCTGAGTAATTGGTCGCCAACACAATGCCGTTGCGATCCATGATGACGCCGCGGTTAGGCACGATGGGGACGATGGCCGTGCGGTTACTTTCGGCCTGGGCTTTGAAATCTTGGTAACGCCACAATTGCAAATACACCAAGCGCAAGCAAAGCAGACCAAATGCCACCAGCACCGCGAAAGAAGCCACCATCAAACGCGCCCGAAAGCGTCGAAGATCGTATTCGACGTTTCTCAGCAGACTCATAAAGGCCGGTGTTTATCAGGGTCTGGAGCGCGGCGCTGAGGTGCGAGCAGCATCACAGTAACCACAGGCCAAGCAAAGGCTTGCAACAACGGCGGCACCAAGAAAAACCAACCGGGAAACAGGCCTCCAGCCGCAATCCTGACTGACAACTCCAGTAATTGTGCAGCCATGAACACTGGCAACACCTGCAAAGCCTGCGAAGGCACATCAAACCACAGAATACGGCGGTGAATCATGGTGGCCAAATAGCCTTGCACGGTGTAGGTGAGTGCATGCTGTCCAAGCAAAGATGTTTGATGTACATCAGTCAGCAATCCCAGCATGAACGCCACGCCTACGCCTACTTTCAGCGGTTGGTGTATCGCCCAAAACACCAGCACCAACGCCAACCAGTCCGGTGCCCATGCTGCGTTGCCCAGCCATGCCATGCTTTGCAACATGTCCAGCAACAAAGCAATCACCATGGTGATCAGCATGAACAGCGGACTCACCGGTAACAGCAGTTGGTGGCCGCGAGGCATGATCATCATCTGCTTCCTTTGGCGTTGGGTTGCGGTGGGGGCGGAAGCTCTTTAAAGCCAGGTAGCGACAGCTTGACCGGTTCGAGCACCATCACATGACGGGCGCCTTGTACACGGGCCAAGGATTCGCACAAAATGCGTGCAAATACAGAGTCGGCGCGTCTTTCTATCTTGACCACTTTGGCCACCGGTATGCCGGGTGGATACACGCCATCGACCCCGCTGGTGGTCAAAACATCACCTTCTTCAATATCGGCATTGGTGGCCATGTAACGCAACTCGAGCAAGGGTGCGCCACCGGACTCGCCAAAGGCCACGCCGCGCGCGCCAGTGCGGGTATTGAGCACGGGGATAGAGTGTTCGCGATCGGTCACCAAAGTGATTTCACTGACCAGTGGGTGCACCCGCGTCACTTGACCCAAAATGCCTTGGTCGTCCATCACTGGCGAACTGTTTTGGATACCCTGTGCGGCACCTTTGTCCAAAATCATTTTTCGGGTGAAGGGATCGGCCGCCTCATAAATCACTTCTGCTGCCATAGCCAACGTTGGGTTGCGCTGTTTCAATTCCAACAGGCGTCGCAGATGGTCGTTTTCAAGCTTGAGTTGCTCCACCTGGCTGGCGCTGACCGCCTGAGTCAGCA
>Ga0214917_10005329_pt1 | contig 13775 bp, 13 predicted proteins | sample LL_1208_BB_MetaG_FD_177983 | JGI IMG/M metagenome (GOLD analysis project Ga0214917, IMG submission 177983) | Freshwater microbial communities from Lake Lanier, Atlanta, Georgia, United States - LL_1208_BB | ecosystem: Environmental > Aquatic > Freshwater > Lake | place: USA: Georgia | collected... | reverse complement strand
TCATGGGGACCTTAAGACGGTCGCGCAGCATGCGCAGGGCGTAGGGGTTGACGGGGCCTTTGCCCGTCCCAATGGGGGCGGCCCAAGGCATCACGGCTTGGCAACCCGCATCCACCAGTTTTTGGCACAGCACCAAGTCTTCAGTGCAGTAGGGCAAAACCTTAAAACCTTCTTGAATCAACAGGGTGGCAGCATGAACCAAATTGAGGGTGTCAGGTTGCAAGGTGTAGTCGTCGCCTATAAGTTCAAGTTTGATCCAAGGTGTTTCAAACACTTCTCGCGCCATTTGCGCGGTGGCCATGACCTCTTGAATGGTGTGACAACCCGCGGTGTTGGGCAGCACCGGAATATGGAATGCTTTGAGCAGCTGCCAAAAGCTTTGGCCATGCTCTTGGGTTTGGGCGCTTTGCCGACGCAAAGACGCCGTGAGCATGCAAGGTTGGGACACCTCAATGGCCGCTTTGAGCACTGCTGGCGAGGGGTAGCGTGAGGTACCGAGGAGCAGACGGCTGTGAAATGTTTCGCCGTAAAGAACTAGGGGGTCTGGAGCGCGAGGGGACATAAATGGGCGTAAAACCTGAGTCTAGCCGCCTGTAACAGGCTCAATGATTTCCACTTCATCTTCTGGTGCCAAAAGTCGGTTAGCGTATTCAGACTTGGGCACAAACTGAGTATTGACCGCCACCGCAAAAGGCGGCCGCGGGTTGAGCGCCGCCACAGCCTGCGCCACGGTGGCGTCTAGAGGCAAATGGTGCTGCTGGCGGTTGATGAAGACCTTAAGCGTCATGACCTGATGTGGTGATGTGCAAGCCCAGCTTGGCCCCTAAATCCGATTGACCTTGTTGCATGCATTCCAAAGCCACATCCAAAAGGGCTGGAGAAATCATGAACCCATGTCGGTAGAGGCCATTGATAGCGAGCACGTGGGGTTTTGAGCTTATTGATGGCGTGAGGTTCATGGCGGGCAGATTATCGGGCAGGGTAGGGCGGCACTGCGTGGCAATTTCCACAATTCGGCCTTCGGCAAAACCTGGGTGCACCGCATAGGCCGCGCTCAGCAGCTCTAATGTGGAGCGCACGCTGGGTGGCGAGCGATCGTTGCTTTCAATTTCAGTGGCGCCAATCACAAACAAGCCGTCCGGCTTGGGCGCAATATAAATGGGGTATCGCGGGTGAATCAAACGCGTTGGGCGGCTCAGCTGCACATCTGGGGCATGTATGCGCGCCACCTCCCCCCGCACCCCTCTGAGTTTTGCCCATTGATCCGCACCCATGCCACGGCAATCCACTATCCAGTCGAAAGCGGCTTGTCCGCCAGCGCCAGCGGCAAAGTCTTGAGGGTCGCGCGGACTGTTCCAGTGCAGTGCCACGCCCAGTTGTTCCATTTCGTGCAGCAGGGATTGCAGCAACTGCCGGTTGTCTAACTGCCCCTCGCCGGGCAGGTACACGCCTTGGGTAAACCTTTGTTCTAAGCTGGGTTCTAAAGCCTGCACGCCCGCTGAGTCCAACATTTGCATTGCGGGGAGTTCGGGCAACTGCTGTTGGGTGGTCTGCAGCAAACGGGTAAAGCGCTGCGCCTCTGGCGCATCCTGGCGGTGCCACAAAATCATGGTGCCTTTTTGCTGAAAAAACACCGGACGGGACAACTGCGCCAGAAGCTTAGGCCAGCGCCCAAGGGCATAGTGCCCCATGCGCACCACAGAAGATTCAGTAATGGCCGACTCCGCCAAGGGGGCCAACATGGCAGCGGCCACCCGTGCGGGGGAGCCCTGAGCATCGGGGCTGCCAGCCTCGTAGACGGTCACGGAATGACCTTGGCGAGCCAATTGCCAAGCCATGAGGCGGCCCATAATGCCCGCCCCAAGCACCACGCAGCGCAATATGGAGGGAGTCCTCATGGACAGCCCTGATAATTTTGCTTATGAATAACCCATCCATCGTCCCTGTCAGCTCTAAAACCCAAGCAACCCCTACCCATTACCCACGGGTCTTGAGTATTGCGGGTTCCGACAGTGGCGGGGGTGCAGGCATTCAGGCCGACTTGAAAACTTTTAGTTCGTTGGGCTGTTACGGCATGACCGCCATCACCGCTGTCACCGCCCAAAACACCTTGGGCGTGTGTGCCATACACGCCCTGCCTGCCGATATGTTGGCCGCCCAAATAGACGCGGTGCTGGGAGATATTGGAGCGGATGCGGTCAAGATTGGCATGTTGCATTCGCCCGATCTGGTGCGTGTGGTGGCGCAAGCCATTCAAAAATTCAAGCTTCAGCGGGTGGTCTTGGACCCAGTGATGGTGGCCACCAGTGGAGACCGTTTGATCGCTGAAGACACCATGGAGGTGCTGGTGAACGAGTTGTTTCCGCAGGTGAGCTTGGTCACCCCCAACCTCGATGAGGCTGAGTGGCTGTTGGGCCGTCCCATTGATGGCATAGACGCATTGCCCGCCGCAGCGCAAGCGTTGTGCGATCTTGGTGCGCAGGCAGCATTGCTCAAAGGCGGACATTTGCAAGGCGCTCAGGTGGTGGATGTGTTGCTGCAACCGGGTAAGCCCCTTTTGACTTTGCAAAGTCAGCGAATTGAGAGCCGCAATGTGCACGGCACGGGATGTACATTGTCTTCGGCCATTGCGGCTCATTTGGCTCTGGGCTTGTCTTTGCAGGAAGCTGTGCAGCTGGCGCGACAATACATTGTGTCGGCCATAGAAGCGGGAGCCAGGGTGACCACAGGCCAAGGACATGGTCCGCTCAATCATGGATATGCCCCCCAAGCCATGCACTTGTTGCGCTAAGCGCAGGGGCTTAGTCAAATACCGGCGATTCCACACCCAAAACCTTGTGCAGCTTGGGGCTGGTGGTGGTGTATTGCAAATGCACTTTTTTGTCGGGGTTGATGATGGGCATGGCGCCAAAAGCGGCCAAGGCGCACTCATGAAAGCCCGACAAAATGAGTTTTTTCTTTCCAGGGTAGGTGTTGATGTCGCCCACAGCAAAAATACCTTCCACATTGGTAGAAAACCTCTCGGTGTCCACCACCAACTGTTTGCGCTCAATATCCAAGCCCCAAACAGCAATGGGGCCCAGCTTAGGAGACAAGCCAAAAAATACCAGCAGCACATCGGCGGGCACCACTCGTGTCACGCCGTCACCACCTGTGACCTTGACGGTTTTGAGCTGGCCTTGGCGTTCTTCAAACCCGGTGATTTGACCCACGATGAACTGCATTTCGTACTGGTCGCACAACTCTTTCATTTTGGCCACGCTGGCTGGAGCTGCCTTAAAGCCATCGCGCCGGTGGATCAAGATGACGCTTTCAGCTTTGTTGGGGCCTTCGGCCACAAAATTGAGCGTCCAGTCCAAAGCTGAGTCGCCACCGCCCACGATGATGAGGTTTTTACCGGCAAAGTCGGCCGGGTTTTTAACCCGATAGAACAATTGGGTGTTCTCAAAGGCTTCAATGCCGTCTACCTTGAGAGTACGGGGCTGAAATGAGCCCACACCGGCTGCAATAAAGATGGTTTTGCTTAAAAAGCGAGTGCCTTTGGAGGTTTCTATAAAAAACCGGCCATCTGACTGCTTTTCAACCAAAGACACCTCTTGCCCCAAGTGAAACGTGGCGCCAAACGGCTCAATTTGCTTCATCAAAGCGTCGGTGAGCTCTTTGCCGGTGCACACGGGGACTGCAGGAATGTCGTAAATGGGCTTGTCGGGGTAAAGCTCCATAGGCTGACCTCCGGGGTAGGCCAAGGAGTCAATGATGTGGGCCTTGATTTCCAGCAGACCCAGCTCAAACACCTGAAACAAGCCGACAGGCCCGGCTCCCACAATCACCGCATCAGTTTCAATGGTCTGAATTTCGGTGCTGGAGTTGTGTAGGGAATCGTTCATTGTTTAGCGCACCAGCTCCTTGAGCTTGTCGGTTCGGTCTTTCCAGTCGTCAGCATCGGCCAAAGGAATTTTGCGTTTGGTGATGCTTTTCCAAGTGGGCAGCTTAGCCAACTCGAGGTTCAGGGCCGTCATGTGTTGCTGGTCAGCTGGCACGTCTTCTTCGGCATAAATCGCGTTGACGGGACACTCAGGAATGCAAACAGCGCAGTCGATGCATTCATCAGGGTCGATGGTCAAAAAATTGGGGCCTTCGCGAAAACAGTCCACAGGACATACGTCCACACAGTCGGTGTATTTGCAGCGGATGCAGGCTTCAGTGACAACGTGGGTCATAGCGGGTTGGTATGGAGCTTAAAAGAATCATCGATTTTATGGGGTTTTACTCAGGAGAACGGCGCCAGAGGTTTTATGGCTGGCGGTGTCCACCAAAATGCAGCAGCCCAAGCCGCGTGATTGGGCAAACGGCAAGATGGCCAATGGCTCTTGTAAAGCCAGTTCCACTTGACCAATAGCATTGGGTTCAAGCTGCGTGGCGACTTCTTGGGCCAGGTTGTGAATGTTCAGGCGGTAATGGATCTTTTTGACCTTGGCCTTGACCCAACGGTGTCCGTGCAGCAACCAGTACACTCGCCCCACTACCAAGGGCTCGTCGTCGAGCCAAGCCACGGTGGCAAGAAGTTCGCGGGTTTCGGTGAGCCGCCCCGCCTCGTGGGTGATGAGCCAGTCACCGCGAGATACATCTACCTCGCGGTCCAGCACCACACCTGCGCCTTGATTGGCTTGAGCTTTAAAAGGCAAGCGGACTGGGTTGAGCACTTGGGCCACGATGGCAGTTTGCTGGCCCGGAAAAACACGCACGCTGTCGCCGGGCTTCACCTGCCCAGAAGCCAATCGCCCCCAAAACACACGGCGGCCCTGATGCGTATCGGCAGACGAAGAAAACTTTTCTACCCACTGCACCGGAAACGCAAACGGCAAGGTCACATCTGCAGGCGTTACGGGCAATTGCTCTAGCAGCTCCAACAGGCTTGGGCCGCTGTAGCCACACCATGCATCGTTGGCCGAAGCCACCACGTTCCAACCCTTTAGGGCCGACACCGGAATGATGGCGCGTGCCTGAATGCCTGCCTCTTGCGCAAAAGCGCGCAAGGCCCGCTCAATGTGCACAAAAGCCACACCTGCATCGTCCACTGCGTCGAGCTTGTTGATGGCAAACACCACCGAGGGCATCCGCAACAGGTGCAGGAGCAAGGTGTGGCGACGGGTTTGCGGCAGGAGTTTGAGGTGTGGGTCGGTCCACTGCAGCTTGGTGGCATCTACCAGCACCACGGCGGCGTGTGCGCTGCTGGCAGCAGTGACCATATTGCGGGTGTACTGCTCATGCCCGGGCGCGTCACCAATGATGAATTTGCGCTGCTCGGTGCTGAAGTACCGGTAAGCCACGTCAATGGTGATGCCTTGCTCGCGCTCAGCGCTCAATCCGTCGGTCAGCAAAGCCAGGTCCACCTTGGCACCCGCGTCATTGGGGTCACCTTGGTGACCTTGTCGGGTGACCCCAGCAAGGTGGTCTTGCAGTACTGCACGGGTGTCTAACAGCAGGCGACCAATCAGGGTGCTTTTGCCGTCGTCCACGCTGCCGCAGGTGATAAAGCGAAGAGCGTCCATTAAAAATAACCGTCTTTCTTGCGTTTTTCCATGGAGGCTTCAGAGGTTTTGTCGTCCATGCGGGTGGCACCCCGTTCGCTCACGTCTGCAGACAAGGTTTCAATCACAATGTCTGCTGCGCTGGCAGCGGTACTCGCCACAGGGCAGGTGCAGGTGATGTCACCCACCGTGCGAAAGCGCACGTCTCTGAGCACCACCGACTCACCTGCTTTGGGTGGTGTGAGTGGGGTGACGGGCACCAGCAAACCTTTGCGCTCGACTACCTCTCTCTGGTGGCTGTAGTAAAGCGAAGGCAGGGCAATCTGCTCGCGGTCTATGTATTGCCAAACGTCCAGCTCGGTCCAGTTGGAAATAGGAAACACCCTGAAATGCTCGCCCGACTGAATACGGGTGTTGAACAGGGTCCACAGCTCCGGGCGCTGGGCCTTGGGGTTCCACTGGCCAAATGAATCGCGGTGGCTGAAGATGCGTTCTTTGGCACGGGCTTTTTCTTCGTCGCGCCGCGCCCCGCCAATGAGGGCGTCAAATCTGAATTCTTCAATCGCTTCGAGCAGCGTCACCGATTGGTGCACGTTGCGGCTTTCTTCAGGGTGGGCCAGCCGCACGGTGCCACGTTTCATGGAGTCTTCAACGCTGCGCACAATCAGCTGGGCTTGCAGCTCTTGGGCTCTCAAGTCTCTAAAGTCGGTCACTTCTGGAAAGTTGTGGCCGGTGTCGATCATCAGCAAGGGGTAGGGCAGGCGGCCCACCCCAAAGGCTTTTTCGGCGCACTTGAGCATGACCAACGAGTCTTTGCCTCCTGAAAACAGCAGGGCTGGGCGCTCAAAGGCGGCTGCCACTTCACGCAAGATGAAAATAGTTTCTTCTTCCAGCGCATTCAAATGGCTGTTGCTCAGGTGGTGCAGTTCGGTGCGGTTGCTAGCATTCATAGGGCTTAAAAATATCAGTTGGAGACGTGCAAGCCGCACTCTTTGGCAGACTCTTGCTCCCACCACCAGCGCCCGGCCCTAAAGTCTTCACCCAGGCTGATGGCGCGGGTGCAGGGCGCGCACCCAATGCTGGGATAAAACTGGTCGTGCAAGGGGTTGTAGGGCACTTGTTCGGCGGCAATGTAGTGCCACACGTCGCCCCAACTCCATTCGGCCAAGGGATTGAACTTTATGGGCTGTCTGGGGTCGGTTGCCTGCGCGCTGCGGTCTATGTCGGGCACCTCGGAGCGGGCATCAGATTGCTCACGGCGCAAACCCGTAATCCAGGCCAACTGCCCATGGAGCGCACGTGCCAAAGGCTCCATTTTTCGAATGTGGCAGCACGCTTTGCGAAGCGCCATGCTTTTGTACATGGCATCTTGCCCTTCGCGGGCCACAAACTCCACCACCGAGGTGGGGTTGGGTTCAAACACCTCCAGCTGCAGGCCGGGCCAAGACTGCACTTGACTCAGCAGTTGCAGGGTTTCGGGGTGCAGTTGCCCGGTTTGAAGCACAAACACCCTTATGGGCAACTGGTGCTGGGTAATCAGGTGGGTGATGACCATGTCTTCCGCGCCCAGGCTACTGGCTTGGCTGACCTGCCCCAGAGAGGCCGCTTGGCGCAACAGACTTAGGCTGTGCGACAGCTTGGCATCAAAGGTGGCAGTTGCACGAGCGTGTAGTTGCGTCGCTGGGGTCATGTGGCACTGGCAAAGTGGGGCTGCGTGTGCACCGCGTCGCCTTGGTAAAAGTTAGCGAAGCGGTCCAGCTGACGCTGAGCGGTGTCTAGGTTTTGGTCAGCCCGCAACTCGGCTGAAGAAAAGCCTGAACGCGCCATTTGCTGAAGCTGGTCCACCAACACATCGCCCTTGGCGCGAATATCGCCCTGAAAACCCAGCCTTCGGCGCAACAAAAACGCCTGGCTGAAGGCTCGACCATCGGTGAACTTAGGAAACTGCAGCTCAATGCGGGTGATGCCTGACAGGTCTGCTGCCCGCGGATCAGCGTCGTTAGCCAAGGAGAGCACGCCAGCCTCAGCAACCTCAGCGCTTGCTTCGCTGGAGTTGGATACCAGCAACTTGAGTTGGGAGTTCATGCCAATGATTCCTCTGGCTGAGACGCCACAGTGGCTTGGCGGGCAAGCTGAGCGGCGGCTTTAAAGGGCTCCAGCCCCAAACGGCGCAAAGACGCCATAAAGGTTTCGCCGCTTAAGCGGTATTGGGTGTAGGTGTCCAAAATGGCTTCCACCACGTCGGGCACTTCATGCGCAGAAAAAGACGGCCCCACCACCTTGCCAGGTGTAGGAGCGCCGCTGATGGCCGCGCCGTCTGAGCCGCCCAAAGTCACTTGGTACCACTCTTTGCCATCTTTATCCACACCCAAAATGCCAATATGGCCACTGTGGTGGTGCCCGCATGAGTTGATGCAGCCAGAAATATGCAGGTCTATGACGCCCAAGTCGTCGAGCTCGTCCAGGTCTTGGTAGCGCGCCAAAATGGCCTCGGCCAGCGGGAGTGAGCGGGCGTTGGCCAGGTCGCAAAAGTCACCACCGGGGCAGGCGATCATGTCGGTCAGTAAGCCCACATTGGCTTTGGCAACGCCCAGTTGCTGGGCGGTGCGCCAAACGGCGGGCAAGTCTGCTGCATGCACCCAAGGCAGCATGAGGTTTTGGTCGTGCGTCACGCGCACTTCACCCGCGCTGAACAGCTCGCTCAATTGGGCCACCGCATCCAATTGATCGGCCGTAGCGTCACCCGGGTATTGACCCAATCGTTTGAACGACAGGGTTACAGCGCGCAGGTCAGGGTTTTGATGGGCATGAACATTACGTGCCAGCCAGCGGCTGTAAGCGGGGTGTTCTGCCGAGGTTATGGCAGCGTGGGCTGGCGCATTAGGATCAAGGGAGGCGTTGGATGGCTGCGTGGGTGCCGCAAAAAGCGCGGACATGCGGTCAACCTCTGGGGTGGTAAGGGTGTGTGGGGCACCATCTTTGTGCAAGATGTCTTGAAACTCAGCCTCCACCTCATCGATGTAGCGCTGGCCCTCGGCTTTGACCAAAATTTTGATGCGGGCTTTGTAAATGTTGTCGCGCCGACCCCAGCGGTTGTAGACCCGCACAATGGCTTCCAGGTAATTGAGCAGTTGCTGTGCGGGTAAAAACTCGCGAATGGTGGTGGCAATGACCGGTGTGCGACCCATGCCGCCGCCGACCAGCACTTTGAAACCCAAAACCTCCTCAGACTTGACGAGTTGTAGACCGACATCGTGCCAAGCAATGGCCGCACGATCCTCAACAGCTCCAATGATGGCAATTTTGAATTTACGTGGCAAAAACGCAAATTCTGGGTGCAACGTGCTCCACTGGCGGATCAGCTCGGCATAGGGTCTGGGGTCAGCCACTTCGTCAGGGGCAAGACCGGCCAAGGCGTCGGTGGTGGTGTTGCGTATGCAATTGCCGCTGGTTTGAATGCCATGCATATCCACCGAGGCCAGCAGGTCCATGACGTCGGCACTGCGGTTAAGGGGAATCCAATTGAACTGCACGTTCTGGCGGGTGGTGAAGTGGGCGTAACCGGTGGTCAGGCTGCTGCCAATGCGCTTGCCATCGCGCAGCTGAATGTCGCCCAAACGGTTTTGTGCCGCCACAGCACCTTGAAACACCTCGTGGGTGGGTTGATCAAACTCGCGGGCAATGCGGGCCAGCATCCTGACCTGAGCGCTAGAGAGCACCCCATAGGGCACTGCTACACGCAGCATCGGGGCGTGGCGTTGTATGTACCACCCGTTTTGCAAACGCAGGGGTTTGAATTCATCAGCCCCCAGTTCACCTTTGAGGTGGCGTTCAAGCTGGTCGCGGTACTGTTGCGCGCGGGTGCGCACAAACGCGCGATCAAAATCGGTGTATGGGTACATGGAATGGGAATTTAGGGCAGCGCCTTTAGATTGCAAACTACATTTTTGGGATTTTGATATACCCAAAAATGAATGAAGATGGTTTAAATGTGGGCGGAGGACGGCCATTGGGCCGACTTGAGGGTGCGCACAAACAAATCCACACAGCGGTTGGCCTGGACTGACATGGCGGCATGAATTTTGGGGATTCTTTCTTCCCAGCCCGGCTGTGGGAACGCCCGGTGCTCGAGCCGGTCCATGATGGTCATGCCCTCAGCCACGCCATCAAGCGCAACTCGAACGCGGCCCGCCTCCAGGGTGAACCAATCTGGGTGCAGCACATACATCAGCGCCATGATTTCATGGGCCATAAAGGCTTCATCCATGGCCATGTTGAAATCTTGCTCGGCGTAGTATCCCGCCGCAAATTGCGCGGCGTGCAACAGGGTGTCCATTAACCGGTTCGGCGAGCGGTGGTGTTGGGCAATGTCCCGCATGTGATCCATACGCAACACCATCTGCTCTGTCACATCCAAACCCAGCAGGGTGATGGGGAAAGGACTGGTCAGTATGGTGTCAGCCGCATGCGGGTCATGCCACATATTGGACTCAGCCACTGGGGACATATTGCCTGCCTTGGCAATGCTGCCCCCTAAAACCACTACGCGCTTTAGCTTTTCGTGCAGCAAGGGTTCTTGGCGGTGCGCCAGACACAAGTTGGTCAAAGGGCCCAGCGTGACCAGAGTGATCTCCCCGGGGTGGGCGTCGGCTTGGTCGGCCATAAAACGGGCGGCCGATTGGCTCTCTGGGGGGTAAGTCATTCGCTGGCGTTCTGGAATATTGCCCAAGCCGTCTTCGCCTTCTAGGTCAGGGTCAGGGCGCATGGGGGCTTTTTTAAGCGGGGAATTCACGCCCTCGGCGACAGGCACGCTGTGCCCAGCCAAAGAGCACAAATAGACCGTATTGCGCAGGGCTGTAGGGGCCAGCACATGCCCATAACTTGAACAAATGCCCACCAAGTCCAGACCGGGGTGCGCCATCGCAAAAACAAGCGCCAGTGCCCCTCCTATGCCGGGGTCAGCGTCAATGATGATTTTTTGGGCAGTCATGATTTAAGTTTATACACTTGACACAGCAGTTCACCCCTTACGGTCCGATCGGAGCGCCTTGCTGAGCAAAATAACGGGCAGCAAGCCCACCAAGACCAGCATCAGTGCAGGTAGAGCGGCCTCCGCAAGTCGCTCATCCCTTGCAAGTTGGTAGGTCATCACAGCGAGGGTGTCTGAATTAAAGGGGCGCAGCACCAAAGTGGCGGGAAGCTCTTTCATCACGTCCACCATTACCAATAAAGTTGCCGCCAAAGCGGGTTTGGCCAGCATCGGGGCATGAACGCGCCACATCAGATGCCAGCCGTACACGCCCAAAATACGGGCACTGTCGTCTAAATTGGCGGGGATGCGTGCGTAACCGCTGTTCAAAGATTGCAGGGCCACTGCCACAAAACGCACCAAATACGCCCAAATCAGCCCCAATACAGAGGCCGTTAACCACCCCCCAAAGCCAGCAGCCGGCCAATGCGTTTGGAGCCAGCCCACAGGCAGCAACAAGCCCACCACAATCACGACACCTGGTACCGCATACCCCAAACCCAAGGTGCGCTCGGCCCAGCGGGTAGACAGCCCCGGGTGCAAGCGGGCCTGTGCCGTGACCATCCAAGCCATGACCACAGCCAATACGGCCGTTACCAAACCGAGACTGAAGCTGTTGAAGGTCCATTGATAAAACTTTGCCGCACCAATTTCCAGGCCATCCCAGCCCGCCCATAAAGCCCTGAGCAGCAACACCAAAGGCAGTACAAACCCCAAAACAACAGGCACCAAGCACACCGCCCAAGCTGCGACGGCTTGGGCGCCATCAAGTTGCAGGGGCTTGGACTCTTGCCCTTTGCGATCGGCACGGCTGGACGCAAAGCGCAAACGGGCTTGCGCCCGCTGCTCCAGCATCAACACCAGAGCAGCCAAGGCCAGCAGCAGGGTGGACAACTGAGCCGCAGCCTCGCGGTTGTCCATGACCAGCCACGATTTGTATATGCCCACCGTAAAGGTTTGAATGCCAAAGTAGCTCGACACTCCGAAGTCCGACAAGGTCTCCATCAAAGCCAAGGCGGCGCCTGCGGCAATGGCAGGGCGCGCCATCGGCAGCGCAACACGAACAATGCGCATGGGAAGTGAAACCCCCATGAGGCGGGCCGCTTCCATCAAATGGCTGGCCCGCTGGCTCAAGGCTGTTCGGGTCAACAAGTAGACGTAGGGGTAGAGGCTGAGCGTGAGCACCATCACCGCGCCGCTCAAACTTCGGATTTCGGGCAACAAGCGACCTTCCAGGCCCCAAGCTTCGCGCATCCAGCTTTGCAATGGGCCACTGAACTGCAAAAAATCGGTGTAGGCATAGGCCACCACATAGGCTGGAAACGCCATTGGCAGCAGCAGGCACCATTCCAGCGTGGCCTTGAAACGAAATTCAAAGAGGCTCACCGTGGTGGCGGTCAAGGTGCCCAGTAGCACTACACCCACGCCAACGCATAAACACAACCAGAGGCTGGTACCCAGGTAGGCGGGCATCACGTGTTGCGCCAAATGGCTCCAAACTTCTGCCGTGGTATCGCTGTACGCCAACCAAGAGGACAGCAGCGTCAAAACCGGCAAAGCCAGCGCCAAGGTCAAACACCAAAGCGCCCCGCGAGGCAGCATCCTGAGTAAAGCAAACATCCGATTCATTTTATGCAGACGGCAGTCCCTACAATTTGCATATGTATTTAGAGATTGACCAAGCCAACATGAGTTATGCAGGCGCTGCACGACCTGCAGTTCATCAAGTGAGCCTAAGCCTGCAGGCGGGCGATATTGGCGTGCTGATTGGCCCATCGGGTTGCGGCAAAACCAGCCTGTTGCGTGCGGTGGCCGGTCTGGAGCGCCTTGAAGACGGCTCTATCCGCCTTAATGGCCAAACCGTGAGTCGCAAGGGCTTGCATGTAACACCCGAGCAGCGCCGCATGGGCATGGTGTTTCAAGATTACGCCTTGTTTCCTCACCTGAACGTGCAAGACAACATTGGGTTTGGATTGCACCAGTGGTCTGCCGCCGACAAAGCAAAACGCGTGGCTGAAGTGCTGGGCTGGGTGGGCTTGAGTGGGCGCGCCAAACGCTACCCGCACGAGCTTTCAGGTGGCCAACAACAGCGCGTGGCTTTGGCCCGTGCCTTGGCACCCAAACCCCAGTTGCTGCTTCTGGATGAGCCTTTTTCAAATATGGATGTGGAGTTGCGTGAGCGTTTGGCATCTGAAATGAGGACTATTTTGAAAGACGTGCAAGCCACCGCTTTATTTGTGACCCACGACCAAATGGAAGCTTTTGCCATAGGCGATCTGATTGGTGTGATGCACAGGGGAACCTTGCACCAGTGGACAGACGCTTACACCCTTTACCACCGGCCTGCCACGCGTTTTGTGGCGGAATTTATTGGGCACGGTGTTTTTGCCCCAGCCAGCATTCTTATGGAAGGCGCACAACGCATCGTGCACACGCCCTTGGGAGACTTGAGCGTTGAAGCACAAGACCACGCCATGCTTGGCCCCTGCGATGTGCTGCTGCGTGCTGATGACATTACCCATGACGATGATGCACCTGTTAAAGCGGAAATCATCACCAAGTCGTTTCGGGGTTCGGAATTTTTGTACACCCTACGCTTGGCCTCGGGCCAGGAGGTGATGGCGCATGTGCCCAGCCACCATGACCACAAAATTGGCGAGTGGATCGGCATCAGGGCTCAGGTGGACCATGTGGTCACCTTTGAACAGGTGTCCGCCTAGCAGGATTCCGTCTGAGCAAGGTCTCAGCCGTCCACCATCAGCTGTTGCGCCAAGTCCTTGGGCAAAGGCCAGGGTTCTGCGCCTATACGGCTGGCCAGCAACTCCGCACCAAGAGCACTCAAACTCAGGCCGCGTGAGCCCAAAGCAGCATGTATCCATAATCCTGAGGCTTCAAGTGGCCCCACACAAGGCAGCCGTTTTGGATTGACACAGCGTGTGCCCACCCAATGCTGTACGTGATGTTGCTCAAAGCTCTCCGCCAAGGCCTGAGCGGTGCGGGGCTGCAATTGGCGCAAGCGTTCTAGGTTTTGCAAATGGTGCTGGTGAAGCTCCAGCTTGTTGCCGAAGGGCTCGTAAGTGGCCCCCGTAATCCAAGCACAGCCGTCGGGCATGGGGAATTTGGGAATCAAGCTGCCATAGCCATTCACGGGGTATTCGGCAAAGTTGGGGTCCTCAGCCTTTCTGTAACCCCAGCTCAAAACACCTTGAATTTGC
>Ga0214917_10005327_pt1 | contig 13782 bp, 13 predicted proteins | sample LL_1208_BB_MetaG_FD_177983 | JGI IMG/M metagenome (GOLD analysis project Ga0214917, IMG submission 177983) | Freshwater microbial communities from Lake Lanier, Atlanta, Georgia, United States - LL_1208_BB | ecosystem: Environmental > Aquatic > Freshwater > Lake | place: USA: Georgia | collected... | reverse complement strand
GGGCTCGGCGGGGGGGGCTGGTGCCTCTTCGGCCGCGGGAGAGGGGGTGCCGGCGGTGGGGCGCAAGGTGGAGAGGCCGGCCGCCGTGGCGGCCTGGCGCATTGCCGGCGTGCCGCCGACCACGCCAATGGGCATGATCTCCAAACCGCGCAGCCCGGCAATCAGCCCGGCAAAATCCACCTCCGCCGGCGAGACCTGCAGATCATCGAGGCTGATGGCAATGGGCGCGAAGCGCAGGAAGCCTGGGGCGCGACGGAATTGATCGCCCAGCGCGGGCAGCACAACCTCAGGCCGGCCATCGAGCAGGCGCAGCACCAGAAGATTGAAATTCCCCGCACGCAGGCGGAAGGCATCGGCCCCTGGCAGCGTATGCGCATTCGGTTGGGCGGCGGCTGACATGGGGCGGTGGTGGTCCTTCAGGGAATCCGACTCTCAATTCATCATCTTAACCGTGCGAATTGTCGCGATGATAGGTTCGTTCGCAGTGGATAACGGGGATCATACGGCCTGACCATTGACTGAGTGCAGAAATTCCCGCCATTCGGCATCAGACACAGGATATGCCCATGCCAAGCCTCACCCGCCTTGCCATCCTCGATGATTACCAGGGCGCAGTGCTGCAGCGAGGACCATGGGAGCGGCTGGCGGGCCTGGAAAAGACCGTCTTTCGCGACACGATCACCGATCAGGACGCGCTCGTCGCGCGGCTGATGCCCTTCGATGCGATCCTGGCGATGCGCGAGCGTACCCCCTTCAACCGCGCCCTGATAGAGCGGCTGCCCAATCTCAAGCTCCTGATCACCACCGGCGAGCGCAATCGCGGCATCGACGCCGCCGCCTGCGCCGAGCGCGGCATCACCTTCTGCGGCACCTCGAGCTTTGGTGCGCCCACGGTGGATGTCACCTGGGGGCTGATTTTGAACACCATGCGCGGGCTGGCGGAGCAGCAGGCCAATCTGCGCGCCGGGCGCTGGCAGCAAATGCTGGGCGCTGGGCATCTGGGCCACACGGTGGAGGGCAAGGTGCTGGGCATTGTCGGCCTTGGCAAGCTCGGCTCACGGGTCGCCCGGGTTGGTGCGGCTTTTGGCATGAGCGTGGTGGCATGGTCACAGAACCTCACCGATGAGGCCGCCGCCGCGGCCGGTGCCACCCGGGTTTCCAAGGCCGAATTGTTCCGCATGGCGGATGTGGTCTCGCTGCATCTGATTTTATCCGATCGTTCACGCGGGATTGTCGGCGCGGCGGAATTGGCGGCGATGAAGCCCAGCGCGGTGATCGTGAACACCAGCCGCGGGCCATTGATCGACCAGCCGGCCCTGCTCGCCGCCCTGCATGAGGGCCGCATCGCCGGGGCGGGGCTCGATGTCTTCGATGCGGAGCCGCTGCCGCCCCATCATCCGATCCTATCCGCCCCGCGCACCGTGCTGCTGCCGCATCTGGGCTATGTGTCGGAGGAGAATTACCGGGCCTATTTCGAGACTGCTATCGAGGTGATCGAAGCCTTCCAGGCCGGCAGCCCCATCCGCGTGATCAGCTGAGGGGATAGCGCCATGGATTGGGCCACCGCATCGCAGGAACAGCGCGATCTCGCCTATAATAACAACACTGCGGTGCCCGATGCGGCGGCGCTGATCGCCGAGCGCGCCGCCGCCTCGGCCCTCATGGCCCCGCCCCTGCCCGCCATGGCCTTTGGCGAGACTGAGCGCGAGGCCTGGGATCTGTGGCCCGCTTCGGACCCTACGGCGCCGATTTTGGCCTTCATCCATGGCGGATACTGGCAGCGCAACCGGCGGCAGGATTTCTGGACCATGGCCGAGGGCGCGCTGGCCATGGGCTGGGGCTTTGCGGTGCATGGCTATTCCCTCGCCCCTGAGGCCAGCCTCACGCAAATTACCTGGCAGGTGCATGCCGCGCTGGATTGGCTGAGCGCGCATGGCGGGCAGCATGGCATGGGCGGGCCCATCGTGCTGAGCGGCTGGTCGGCCGGGGGGCATCTCACCGCCATGGGGGCCGAGCATCCGGCCGTGGCCGCGGGGCTCGCCATTTCGGGCATTTTCGAGCTGGGGCCGATCCGCGACACCTATCTCAATGAGAAGCTCGGCCTGACGGATGAGGAGATTTTGAGCCTCTCGCCCATTCGCCGCCCGGTGGTGCACAAACCCATCGCCATTGCCTATGGCAGCGCGGAACTGCCGGAGCTTTGCCGGCAATCGCGCGATTTTCATGCCATGCGTGCGGCGGCGCATGCGCCGGGGCCGCTGCTGCCGGTGGCCGCCGCCAATCACTTCACCATCCTCGAGGCGCTGCGCCGCCCCGGTGGCGCGCTGCTGCGGGCAGCGGCCGAATTGCTGCGATGAGCTGGCGGGATTTTGCCGGGCTGCGGGCGCATTACGCGGCAGGGGCTTCGCCGATGATGGTGGTGGAGGAGGTGCTGCAGCGCATCGCCGCCTTTGCCGACCCCGCCCTCTTCATCACCCAGGTTTCGCCCGAAGCGCTGCGCGCCCGGGCGGCCAGCCTGGCGGCGGAGGGGCCCTGCGGCCGGCCGCTTTGGGGCATTCCCTTTGTGGTGAAGGACAATATCGATTGTGCGGGCCTGCCCACCACGGCTGGCTGCCCCGATGCCGCTTTCGTGCCGTCTGAGGACGCACCGGTGGTGCAGCGGCTTCTCGCCGCGGGGGCGCTGCTGGTCGGCAAGGTCAATCTCGACCAATTCGCCACCGGCCTGGTGGGGGTGCGCAGCCCGCATGGCACGCCGCGCAATGCGATTATGCCTGATTATGTTCCGGGTGGCTTCTCCGCCGGCTCGGCCACCGCTGTGGCCGCCGGCATCGCCGCCTTCTCCCTGGGCACCGATACTGCGGGCAGTGGCCGCATTCCGGCCGCGGCGCAGGAGCTGGTGGGGCTCAAGCCCAGCCTGGGCCTGCTGCCCACACGCGGCGTGGTGCCGGCCTGCCGCAGCCTCGATTGCGTGAGCATTTTCGCCCATGGCGTGGCGGATGCAGCCGAGGTGCTGCAACTCGCCGCCGGCCCGGACGCGGCCGACCCCTATTCCCGCCCAGCACCGGCGCATTGGCGGGCATTGGACGCCCCCTGCCCCTTCCTGCCGAATCGCGGTGCCGCTGGCCGAACAGCTCAGCTTCGACACCGCCGATGACGCCGCCCGCTTTGCCGCAGCGATCGACACCTGCGCCGCGGCGGGTGCCACGATCATCCGGGTGGATATCGCACCGCTTTTGGCCGTGGCCCGCCGGCTTTACGAGGGCGCCTGGGTGGCCGAGCGCACTGAGGCCATCCGCGCGCGGGTGGAGCATGCACCCCAGACGCTGCACCCCATCACCCGCAGCATTCTGCAAGGCGGTCTCAACAAGCTGACCGTGGATGCCTTTGCCGATTTCCATGCCGCAGCCCAGGCGCGGCTGCATGCGGGCGGGATTTTCACCCAGGCCGATGCCCTGCTGCTGCCAACCCATCCGGGCCTGCCCAGCCTGGCCGATGTGCAGGCCGAGCCCATCGCCGCCAATTCGCGCCTGGGCACCTATACGAATTTCGTCAATCTCTGTGACCTCGCCGCTCTGGCGCTGCCCAATGGCCGGCGCGGCGATGGCGTGCCCTGCGGCATCACCCTGGTGGGAGCGGCCTTTTCCGAGGCCCGCCTGGCCGCGCTGGGTGCGGCTTTCATGGGCGAGGCGCTGCCGCAGCCCGTGATCGGCGCCGAGGAGATCGCGCTGTTCTGCATTGGTGCGCATATGTCGGGGCTGGGGCTGAACCACCAGGTGCTGCGCCATGGCGGGCGCTTCATCGCCGAGGGGCGGACCACCGAGGAATATCGCCTATTCGATATGGGGCCACGGCCGGGCATGCTGCGGGTGGCCGAGGGGGGTGTGGCCATTCTGGGCGAGGTCTGGGCCATTCCGGCGGCCTCGCTCGGGCCATTCCTGGCGGAGATTCCACCGCCGCTGGGCTTTACCCGGCTGCGACTGGCGGATGGCTCCGCGCCGCTCGGTTTCATCGCCGAACCCGCAGGGGTGGCAGGCTTGCCGGATATTTCGGCACGCGGTGGCTGGCGGGCGCATTTGGCGGGCAAAACCTAGGGCTAGACATCCAACAGGCTGCGGAAGAACGAAAAGCGACGGACAACAAGATCGAGGGGCTTTGCCCCTCGAGCACCCCAGCAGGGTCGACATGTATGTCGACGAGTTTCCTGCACCTTCGATTTATTATTGATTTTGTTTATTTTTCTAGTGGGAGCGGCTAGCCTGCTAAAGCCTCGGGGGCTGGTGGGACCGGATGCCGCGCATAAGGAGATTGTCGATGGAAGTGAACAACCCCGAAGCCCTGGCCGGGCTGACTGAGGCCTTCAACCGCTATGAGGTCGCGCTCAATGCCAATGACGTCGCGGTGCTGGACGACATCTTCAAGGTGGCACCGGAGACGGTGCGCTATGGGATCAATGAGCATCTGTATGGCCATGCCGAGATCGCGGCCTTTCGTGCGGCCCGGCCAGCCCAGGCTGAACGGGCACTGACCCGCACCATCATCACCACCTATGGGCCGGACCATGGCATTGCCTGGACGGAATTCACCCGCCCCGGCCTGACACGGGTGGGGCGGCAGAGCCAATCCTGGGTGCGCTTCCCCGGCGAAGGTTGGCGGGTGGTTGCCGCCCATGTGAGCCTAGCGGGCTGAGTTTTCGCCCTCTGACGGGCCGGGCTGGCAAGCGCCTGCCGGGCGTGACACCCTCTTCGCCATTATGATGAATGACCTGATGCAGGCGGTGGGCCTGCCGACCAGCCTCGCCGCCATGGCTCGCCTGACGGGGGAGGCGCCGGTTTTACGCTCCTCCTTCAAGGTGGATGCGGCGGCCCAGGCCTCCATCGCCGCCAGCGGGCTGGCCGCAGCGGCGCTGCATGCCGCCCGGGGGGCAGCGCTACAGGCCGTGGCCGTGGATATGCGCCATGCCGCGGTGGAATTCCGCAGCGAGCGGCATCTTCGCCTCAATGGCGGCGAGGCCCATGAATCATGGGACTCCATCGCCGGCCTCTACCGCACGGCTGATGGCTTTGTGCGGCTGCACACCAATTTTCCCCATCATCGGGCGGGTATTCTGGCGCTTCTGGCCTGCGCGCCAACGCGCGAGGCGGTGGCGGGCGAATTGCTCACCCGCCGCAGCCTGGCATTTGAAACCGAGGCCACAGCGGCGGGGCTTTGCGTCTCCGCCCTGCGCAGCCATGCGCAATGGCTGGCGCATCCGCAAAGCGATGCCCTGGCCGCTCAGCCGCTTATCACCATCGAGCGGATTGGCGAGGCCCCGAAAACCCCACTGCCCCCCGCCGCCGCACGCCCGCTGCAGGGGCTGCGGGTCCTCGATCTCACCCGGGTGATTGCCGGCCCGGTGGCCGGGCGCACATTGGCGGCGCATGGTGCCGATGTGCTGCATATCACCGCGCCGCATCTGCCCAGCATTCCAGCACTGGTGATGGATACCGGGCGCGGCAAGCGCAATGCGGCCCTGGATTTGCGGCAGGATGGGGCGCGCTTCGCCGAATTGCTCACCGGCGCCGATGCCATGCTGCGCAGCTATCGCGAGGGCGCGTTGGCCTCCCTCGGCTTCTCGGATGAGCGCATGGCGGCGTTGCGCCCGGGCATCATCATTGGCCATCTCTCGGCCTATGGCGTGATGGGGCCATGGGGCGGCAAGCGTGGCTTTGACAGCCTGACCCAGACCGCAACGGGCATGAATGCCGATGAGGCCGCCGCCGCTGGCGATGCCCTGCCACGGGTTCTGCCCTGCCAGGCGCTGGACCATGCGAGCGGCTATCTTCTGGCCACCGGGGTGATGGCGGCGATGATCCGTCGGGCGGAAGAGGGCGGCTCCTGGCGGGTGAGGGTCTCACTGGCGCGCACGGGGATGTGGATTCGCAGCCTGGGGAGGATGGCAAATGGGTTTTCCGTCATCGAACCGAGCCAGGAGAATATTGCCGACCTGCTGGAAACCCATGCCAGCGACTTTGGCGAACTGACCGCCGTGCGCCATGCCGCCTTGCTGCAGGAGACGCCCGCGATGGAGGGCCCGGCCATGAAACTGGGCAGCAGCGCGGCAACGTGGCTGGGCTGATGGCGGAGGAAACAGCGAAAGGGCTTTGCCCCATAGGCGCTATCCCACCAGGGTCGACATATATCTCGGATTTCTTGCCGGATCTCTGACATTTTTGAAACCCTGCTCCGTTGGCAAGGGCGCACCACACAGGCCTTAATATAATAATCATACAATAAAATGATCGAGTTAAAAAATAATATCCAAAATCAATTATTAAACGAAGGTGCAGGAAACTAAGTTTTCTGCTGGGGTGCTCGAGGGGCAAAGCCCCTCGATTTTGCTTGCCCAAGCCTTTTTTTTCAGAAGTTCTATTGTCGAGCAACCGGTGCGGCGGCGTTACCCGTAGCTGCGGGCATATTGCCGCGCAGGCAGGGCCGCATGAATTCCTTGCGCGATGTGCCAGTCAGGCTCCGCCGCCGTGCCTCGGCATTGCAGTCGCGCATGCGCTGGTGCTGCGCCGCCTGGGCTGGGGTGGGGGTTCGGGCGGGGCGAGGCGGGGTCTGTGCCGCGGGGCGTGTCGCGGCGGGGCGTGCCCCGGTGGTGGCGGCAGCGGCGCTTTGCGCCATCGCCCCAGCCGGCAGGCTCAGGGCCAGGATCAAGATCAGGATAGAAAGAACGCGCATTGATTCACCTCTGGGTTGCAGACGAGTATTAATATGCAGTCCATGGCAATCAATCCATCTGGATATTGGTGCTGCTCATTATCTGGGCATTGCCTGGCGAGAGGGTGGTGGCCGTGCCGCGCAGCGGGTTCCATCCGGGCCTTTCCCAGGGCAGGCTGCCTGCCAGCAGCAGATCGGCAAGGAGCATGTGGATATGAGCGAACCCAGGATGGTCATCCCCACCATGGAGGCCATCAGCCTCTGGCAAGGCGTTGCAGTTCCGAATGAAGCGGCCCGGCATGGGCTGGCGGAAATGGCGGCGCTGATTGCGGCCCTTGAGGCGCTGCGCGGCACGATGGTCTTTGAGGATGAACCCAGCAGCTTCGATGCGGCGCTGCGCGCCTGCATGGAGCCCCAGCCATGAGCCTGACCAATCTTTCCATGACCGAGGCCGCCGATGCGGTGGTCCGCGGCGAAACCACCTCGGCCGCCCTGGTGGAAGCCTGCCTCGCGCGCATCGCCCAATATGATGGTCAGGTGAACAGCGTTATTCGCCTCGATGCGGAGAGCGCCCGCGCGCAGGCGCATGGCGTGGACCGCGCCCGGGCGAGCGGCGCCACCCTGCCCCCGCTCGCCGGCGTGCCGATGATGCATAAGGATATGTATTATCGCCAAGGCCGCGTCAGCACCTGTGGCAGCCATATTCGCCGCAACTTCGTGGCCGAGCGCACCGCCACGGTGCTCCAACGCCTCGACGCTGCGGGTGCGGTGGATATGGGCACGCTGAACATGGCCGAATTCGCCCAAAACCCGACCGGCCATAACCGCCATTTCGGCCATTGCCACAATCCGTTCGGCCTGGATTACTGCACCGGTGGGTCTTCCTCCGGCTCGGGTGCTGGGGTGGCGGCGCGGTTTTTCTTTGCGGCGCTGGGCTCTGATACTGGCGGCTCCATCCGCCTGCCCGCCAGCCTTTGCGGCGTGACGGGGCTGAAGGCGACGCAAACCCGCGTGCCGCGAACCGGGGTGATGCCGCTCAGCTTCTCGGCCGATAATGTGGGGCCCTTGACCCGCACGGCGCGTGACGCTGCGCGCTTTCTCACCATCACCGCAGGGCGCTGCCCCGATGACCCGACCAGCGCGCCCGAGGCAGTGCCCGATTACGAGGCGGCACTGACCGGTGGCCTCGCGGGCACCCGCATCGCCGTGGTGGAGGACTGGTTCTTCGATGGGGTCGACGACGAAGTGGCCGCTGCCTTCGAGACCGCGATGGATGCGCTGCGCGCCCTGGGTGCGACGGTGACGCGCATCGCGGTGCCGGAAATGGCGGCGGTGGGTGCCTATACTGCCGTGGTCTCCCGTGCCGAGGGGGCGGCCATTCATGCCAATTGGATGCGCGAATACCCGGCCGATTACGCGCTGCATCTCTCCGCCCGGCTGTATGGCGGCTATTCCCTGCCGGCGACGCTGTATATCGAGGCGCTGTCACGCCGTGGGCCGCTGCTGCGCGCCTTTTGCGAGCGGGCGCTGGGCCAATATGATCTGGTGGCGACCCCCACGCTGCGGACCATTGTGCCCAGCCTGGCCGAGACTGATATCGACGTGGATCCGCAAAACTGGGCGCGGTTCATGGCCGTCTCGGCCAATACGCGGCCATTCAACTATCTCGGCCTGCCCACCATCAGCATTCCCTGCGGTGCGGATCGGCGGGGCCTGCCCATTGGCCTGCAACTCGCTGCCCGGCCCTTTGCCGAGGGGCGGGTGCTCAATGCTGCCGATGCCTATCAACGGGTGACAGAGTGGCATCAGCGTGCCCCCAGCCTATAGGGGCGTGACAGCAAGCAAAGCAGCCTGCCCAGGGAAAACCCGGGCAGGCAGGCAGCCTATAGGCCGGCCTTACCCCTGCGGCCCGGCATTGCCGGCCAGATAGGCCATGGCCACCTGCACCCCGCCGGGCTTATGCGGCACGCCAGCGGCGGCGAGGCCCATCTCCACCCCGCCCAGCGTCGCCACCAGGTCAAGATTGCCGAAATCGCCCAGATGGCCGATGCGGAAGACCCGGTCATTGAGCTGTCCCAGGCCATTGCCCAGGCTCATATTGTGCCGCTCCAGAATGGTGGCGCGCAGCGCATTGGCGGAATGCCCCTCAGGCAGGCGCACCGCCGTCAGCACCGAGGAGTAATGCCGCGGGTCCTCGCATTGCACCTCCAGCCCCCAGGCGCGCACGGCGCGGCGGGTGGCCTCGGCATGGCGGTCATGCCGGGCGAAGACATTCTCCAGCCCCTCCTCCGCCATCATGTCCAGCGCAGTATCAAGGCCATAAAGCATGGTGGTGGCGGGGGTGGAGGGGAAATAGCCGGTGGCATTGGATTTGAGCATCGGCCCCCAATCCCAGTAGCTGCGCCCGATCTTGGCCTCGGCGCTGGCACGGATGGCCTTGGCCGAGATCGCATTGAAGGAAATGCCCGGCGGCAGCATGAGCCCCTTCTGGCTGCCCGAGATAGTGACATCGACGCCCCATTCATCATGTCGGTAATCCATGCTGCCCAGGCCGGAGATGGTGTCGACCAGCAGCAGGGCTGGGTGGCCGGCGGCGTCGATGGCGGCGCGAACCTCGGCGATGCGGGAGGTGGAGCCGGTGCTGGTCTCATTATGCACCACGGCCACCGCCTTGATCTCATGGCCCTTATCCTCGCGCAGCCGGGCCTCGATGCCGGCCACATCGGCGCCGCGGCGCCAATCGGTCTTGATGAATTCGGGGCGAATGCCCAGGCGCTCGGCCAATTCACGCCACAGATGAGCAAACCAGCCGGTCTCGCACATCAGCACCCGGTCACCGGGGCTGAGCGTATTGGCCAGGGCAGCCTCCCATGCGCCGGTGCCCGAGGCCGGGTAGATCACCACCGGGGCGGTGGTCTTGAAGATGAATTTCACCTTCTCGAGCAGCTGCGCGGTGAATTTGCCGAAATCGGGGCCGCGATGGTCCATGGTGGCATTGTCCATGGCGCGCAGGATGCGGTCGGGCACCGTCGAGGGGCCGGGGATTTGCAGGTAATGCCGGCCGGCAATGCGCTTGGATTCGAAATAGGCCATCGGTCTGTCTCCTGTGCTGCGCGCTTGTGCCGCGATTGTCGGGTGCCTGCCAATGCGTTTGGCATGCGAAAATGATCGGACTTATCCATGCCCCAAATCGCCCGGGTCAGGCTAGAAGGCAGGAATGAACGCCCTGACCAAGCCCAGCATGGCGCATAGCCGCCTCGCCACCCGCCTGCGGGAGAACCTCGCCGGCGAGGTGCTGTTCCACCCGGCCGATCGCGGCCGCTACGCCACCGATGCCTCGATCTATCAGGTCATGCCGGTGGGCGTGGTGGTGCCCAAATCCATCGAGGATGTGCAGGCGGCGATGAGCCTGGCACGGGAGGAGGGCGTCTCCATCCTCGCCCGTGGCGGTGGCACCAGCCAATGCGGCCAGACGGTGAATGACAGCCTGGTGCTGGATTGCAGCCGGTATTTGCGCCAACTCGTCAGCGTGGAGGGCGATGTGGCCCGGGTGCAGCCCGGCATCACCCTGGGCGCGCTGAACGAGGCGCTGAAACCGCATGGCAAATTCTTCCCCGTCGATCCCTCGACCTGGCAGCGCTGCACCCTGGGCGGCATGGCTGGGAATAATTCCTGCGGCAGCAAATCCATCCGCTATGGGCTGATGGCCGATAATACGCTGGGCATTGATGCGCTGCTGGCCGATGGCAGCCGGCATTTCTTTGGCGAAGGCGAGCCCAATACCGAGCTGGTGGCCCGCCTGCTGGCCCTGGGCGAGCGCGAAGCGGCGGAAATCGCCGCCGGCTTCCCCGAACAGCTGCGCCGGGTGGGCGGCTATAATCTCGATGCGCTGACGCCCGCCGGCCGCGCCGCCGGGCGGGGCAATCTGGCGCGGCTGCTGGTGGGCTCGGAGGGCACGCTGGCCTTCTCGGCCGCGCTTGACCTCAAGCTCTGGCCGATCAAACCGCGAAAAATGGTCGGCATCTGCCAATTTCCCAGCTTCCGCAGCGCCATGCAGGCCAGCCAGCACCTGGTGACGCTCAATCCCGAGGCGGTCGAGCTGGTGGACCGCACCATGATCGATCTGGGCCGCTCCATCCCGATCTACCGGACCACCATCGACCAGATGGTGAAAAGCCCGGCGGGCGGCAGCGGCGAGCCGGATAGCCTGCTGATCGTGGAATTCCATGGCCATGAGGATGCGCCCCTGCTGGAATCCCTCGCCCGGCTGGAGGAGATGATGGCCGATCTCGGCCTGCCCGGCGCCGTGGTGCCTGCGGTGGATGCAGGCTTCCAGGCCCGCATCGCCGAGGTGCGCGAGGCGGGGCTGAACATCATGATGTCGATGAAGGGCGACGCCAAACCGGTCTCCTTCATCGAGGATTGCGCCGTCGCCCTGCCCGATCTGGCCGATTACACCGAGCGGCTGACCCAGGTCTTTGACCAATATGGCGTGAAGGGCACCTGGTATGCCCATGCCAGCGTGGGCTGCCTGCATGTGCGGCCGGTGCTGAACATGAAGGATGGCGGCGATGTCCGCAAAATGCGCGAGATCGCGGAAAAATGCTTCGAACTGGTGCGCGAATATAAGGGCAGCCATTCCGGCGAGCATGGCGATGGCATCGTCCGATCGGAATTCAACGAGCCGATGTTCGGCAGCCGCATCGCCCGCGCTTTCGAAGCGGTGAAGGACGCCTTCGACCCTCATGCCATGCTCAACCCCGGCCGCGTGGTCCGGGCGCCGAAAATGGATGACCGCAGCCTGTTCCGCTATTTTCCGGATTATGCCGCAGCGCCGATCACCCCGGCGCTCGATTGGTCGGCGCATCCCAATGGTTTCCTTGGCGCCGTCGAGATGTGCAACAACAATGGCACCTGCCGGAAATTCGATGCCGGCACAATGTGCCCAAGCTATCGGGTGACGCGCGAAGAGCAGCACCTCACCCGCGGCCGCGCCAATACGCTGCGCCTGGCGCTGACCGGGCAACTCGGTGCGGAGGCTCTGGCCAGTGATGCCATGGCCGAGGCCATGTCGCTCTGCGTCTCCTGCAAGGGCTGCAAGCGCGAATGCCCAACAGGCGTGGACATGGCCCGGATGAAGATCGAGGTGCAGCATGCCCGCGGCCAGAAGCATGGGTTTTCGCTGCGCGAGCGGCTGGTGGCGGCGCTGCCGCGCTATGCCCCCTTCGCCGCGCGGCTGCCCTGGCTGGCCAATCTGCGCAACCGCCTACCCGCCCTGGCGCGGCTGATGGAAACCGCCACCGGCTTCGCCGCCAGCCGCGCTTTGCCGGAATTCGTCGGCAATCCCTTCCGCGACAGCGAGGCACAATCTTCGGGCGGGCGTGAGGTCATTCTCTTCGGCGATACCTTCAACCGCTATTTCGAGCCGGAGAATTTGCGGGCGGCTGTGCGGGTGCTGGCCGCCGCCGGCTATCGGGTGCGCCCGGCCAGCGATGGCGGCAGGCCGCTATGCTGCGGCCGCACCTATCTGGCGGCCGGCATGGTGGATAAGGCGCGGGCCGAGGCCCAGCGCACCCTGGCTGCCCTGGCCGGCTCCGACGCGCCGGTGGTGGGGCTTGAGCCCTCCTGCCTGACCACGCTGCGCGACGAATTCCTTGCCCTGCTGCCGGGCGCGCAGAGCGAGGCGCTGGCCGCCCGCGCCATGCTGCTCGGTGAATTGCTCGACCGCGATAAGCCCGAACTGCCCTGGCGCGAGACAGCCAGCACCGCCCATATGCATGGCCATTGCCACCAAAAGGCCTTTGCCGCCTTCCCGCCGGCGCTGGCCGCGCTGGGGCGGATGCCGGGGCTGAAGGTGGCGCCCATCACCTCCTCCTGCTGCGGCATGGCCGGCAGCTTCGGCTATATGGCGGCGAACCAGACGGCATCGCGCGCCATGGCCGAGGCCTCGTTGCTGCCGGCAGTGCGCGCCGCCGCTGCCGAGGATGTGATCGTGGCCGATGGCACCTCCTGCCGGCACCAGATTGAGGGGCTTTCCGGCCGCCGGGCGGTGCATTCGGTCATTCTGATGGATAGGGCGCTGCGTGACACCTGAGAGCATTCTGCAATTCTGGTTCGCCGAGGGGCCAGACACGCCGCGCGAGATCTGGTTCCGCAAGAACCCAGACTTTGATGCCAGCATCCGCGATGCCTTCGCGCCCCTGCTCGCCCCGGCACGCGAGGGCGCGCTGGATGATTGGGCCACAACCCCACATGGCGCCCTGGCCCTGCTGCTGGTGTTGGACCAGTTTCCGCGCAACCTGCATCGCGGCGAGGCGGCAGCCTTTGCCAGCGATGGCCAGGCCCGCGCCATCGCAACCCGGCTGCTGGCCGGCCAGCAGGACCTGCTTCTCACCCCCACCCAGCGGGTCTTTGCCTATCTGCCCTTCGAACACAGCGAGGCCATGGCGGATCAGGACCTCTCCGTGGCGCTGTTTGGCGGGCTGCGGGACAGGCCGGCCATGGCGAGGCCGGGCGGCGCCATCGCCTATGCCTGGGCGCATCGCGCCGTGATCGCGCAATTTGGCCGCTTTCCCCATCGCAACCCGGCCCTGGGCCGGGCCAGCACGCCAGCCGAACTCATCTATCTGGCGCAGCCCGGGGCGGGTTTTTGATCCGCCGCGTTGACATCACGCGGCGCTGAGGCCAGGACGGGGGCATGAAAGCAGCAATCGTCACCGAGCAAGGCCTTGCCCTGCGCGATATCCCCATCCCCAGCCCGGGGCCCGAGCAGATTCTGGTCAAGCTCCGCGCCATTGGCCTCAACCGCGCCGATCTGGGCGTGGCGGCGGGCCATGCGCATGGCGCGGTGGGCGGCATTGGCGCCATACCGGGGCTGGAGGCCGCAGGCGAAGTGGTGGAATGCGGCCCGGGCGTGCCAGACCATATCAAGCCCGGCATGCGGGTGATGGGGGGCATGAATTCCAGCTATGCCGAATACACCGTCACCGATTGGGGCCGGGTCAATCTGGTGCCCGACACCAATATGAGCTGGGAAGTGGCGGCCACCCTGCCGGTGGCGCTGCAGACCATGCACAATGCGGT
>Ga0214917_10005326_pt1 | contig 13783 bp, 10 predicted proteins | sample LL_1208_BB_MetaG_FD_177983 | JGI IMG/M metagenome (GOLD analysis project Ga0214917, IMG submission 177983) | Freshwater microbial communities from Lake Lanier, Atlanta, Georgia, United States - LL_1208_BB | ecosystem: Environmental > Aquatic > Freshwater > Lake | place: USA: Georgia | collected... | reverse complement strand
GTGGTTTCGGCCATCGGCCTGAAACCCAAATCCTACCCGACCTGAAGCCAACTGAACCCCAGCCGCCTTGGATTCGTTGCCGGCGCGTAGCGGGGCCATCCAGGATTCGCGAGCTGCTGCATCCTTGGCCAATTCCTCGAGGGTGCGACGGACTCCCGGGGTCGGCGATTGACCCTGCCACCATTGCTTCCACCGTCCTTCGAGACTGTTGGTCGCCACCGACCTGGAACCATCGAGCCATAGCGGCAGTTCACGGGCCAACATGCCTTGCCACTCCCGCAGCAGTTCAGCATCTGCCGCACGGACGGCTTCATCGTACTCCTTCTGAAACCGGCTCATCGATGACTTGTGAGCCTCGATGGCCGACATGCGTTGACCGCTCGTGATGCGCCGCTCGTTGAACTTCGAGACAAAGGCCAAATTCTCCAAAGTCTTGGTGCTGCGGAAAATCCCGGCCATGGCGTAGTAATCTTGGGCGCTGATTGGATCAAATTTGTGATCGTGGCAGCGGGCGCAGCTCATCGTCAGACCCAGAAACGCCCGACTGACGACATCGATTTGCTCGTCGACCATGTCCATCACCAATTTGGGCTTGTCCTGTTCGGCCAACATCTTGGGACCCAGCACCAGAAACCCAGTGGCCATCCACCGATCAATCACTTGGGATTCCGGGACGCCCTTTCGATCGAGAAGGTCTCCCGCCAACTGATCGACGACGAATTGGTCGTAGGGTTGGTTGGCATTGAATGAGCGGATTACCCAGTCGCGATACCGCCAGGCATTGGCCATCACCTTGTTTTCGTCCTGACCGTTCGTGTCGGCATAGCGGGCCAAATCCAGCCACCAACGCCCCCACCGCTCTCCGTAAGCGGGCGAAACCAAATAGCGGTCCACCATGCGCTCGAAGGCTTCCGGGGAACCATCGGCCAAATACGCGGTGACATCGCTGACGGACGGCGGCAAACCCGTCAGGTCCCACGCGACGCGGCGAATCAATGTGCGCCGCTCGGCCTCAGCAGCCCGATGCAATCCATGAGAAGCGAGAGATGCGTCGATGAACCGATCGATCGGGTGCTCCGAGCCCGAGCGTGCTGGCACTGGTGGAGCCGTCACTGGATGCATCGACCACAGCCCGGCGGCTCTGGAACTGACACCACTCAGAGTGTCCCTTGCGCCCGTCGAGTCTCCGAAAAGAGCGTTCACAGCAAACGCCAACATCCAGAGGCCCACCCATACTCGGCGCAGCCACGAGCTTCCCTCAGGCGCAAACAATCCCACCCGGGCAGACGAAGCGCCTTCGCAGCTAAGGATGGTAAAGTTTGATCCCATGGAAACCTCGAGAAGTCATACCACTGATCGATCGACCCGTCCAAGCCCCGTCTCCCAGTTGGCAAACCCCCAGCGGTCAGCAGACGCTCGTGCACTCTGGGGTCATTCAAACCGATGCTTTTTGAAAATCGGCATTTTTACTGACAGACTTGCTTTCGACCCTGCCGGGTCCCATTGTGCCCAACCATTTTGGTAACACCCGCTTGAATGCGGTCTTTTTGATATGAGCGAATCACTGGAGATCAACCTCGACCTCGACAAACTGTTTCAGCCCGCCTGGGCGACATCGCCGTCGGACCCCAACAAATACGCCCGATACGATGGCACTGAAGGCGAATCCCGCGGAGACCGACGTTTTGGTCGCGGGGATCGTCCTCGCCCCGGTGGCCCTGGCGGCTTCGGTGGACCACGCCCCGGCGGCCCCGGTGGCTTTGGAGGTCCCCGCCCCGGTGGACCCGGTGGTTTCGGCGGCCCTCGTCCGGGTGGCCCTCGTTCGGGCGGACCTCGCCCTCAGGGTGGACCCGGTGGTGACCGCGGACCCCGGCCGCAGGGTGGACCCGGCGGCGGTGGCGGTCCTGGCATTGCTTGGGATCCCAAGGGCGGACCCCGTCGCGATGGACCCGGTCGCGATGGACCCGGTCGTGGCCCGCGCCGTCCGGATTTCCGTCCTGAGCCGTTGATTCCCGTCGAATTGACCCTCACCCCTGAGCAAGGCGGCGTCAGCTCCCTGGCCCGTCAAATCAAGCTCAGCGGTCGCGCTTACCCCCTCTTCGAGGTGGCTGGCTTGGTGATGCAGAAGCCCGACCGTTACACCGTTGGCTTCAGGGTCATTAAGCACCGCGACGAGGCCAGCAAGAGGGACGTGGCCGTTCAACCGCTCTTCGTCTGCAATCTCGATGACACCCTGTGGCTCAACGAAGACGCCGCTGCAGAGCACGCCCTGAAGGCTCATTTCGAGACATTCTATCAGACCCAGAAGATGCCGTGTGATCCGCCCAAGGGAGTCTGGACCCTGGTGGCTCAATGCGGGATGACCGGCGAGCTGCTCGGGCCTCCCAACTTCCACGGGTATCAGGAGAAACTCCGCAAGCTCCACGCCGAGCGGTTCTCCCGGATGAACTTCGACATGTACAAGAGCCGTGTGAAGATCGTGAAGGACGAGGCCATTGTGAAGCAATGGACCGAATCCGTGAGCTTCCGCTTCGAGTACACGGCGCTGAACGTCCCTGAGCCCAAGGTGCTTCAGTCGATGGACGAGGTCCGGTCCCACTTTGCCGAGGTCCATCAGGCTTCGTTCATCAAGCAGGTAGACTCCTTCACTCCGAAGGCCGACGCCAAGCTGCCGGCTGCCTTGCAAACACTGCTGCGCGTTTCCCTCGACAAGGAAAAGCGATTCCCGATCCGTATCGCCACCGCGCTGAGCAATACGTTTGCCTCCATGGGGCTGCAGTTCTTCAAGCGCGACAAGACGGTGGTCCATGTCGCAGTGGCCCGCCCGCATTACCTCGATGTCGAGACCAGCGTGGTCTCTGAAACCACCAAGAAGATCATCGAGCACATCAACACCAATCTCGGAACCAACCGCAAGCGCTTGGTCGAGACCCTGGCTCCGAGCCCGGCTCCGGTCGAGGCAGCGGTCGAAGGTGGAGCAGCCCCGGCTCCGACACCGCTGACCACGGAACAGCAGGCGGTTCTGAACGACCTTCATTGGCTCATCCACCAAGGTCATGTGATCGAATTCGCAAGCGGGATGCTGGAGACGGCCAAGAAGCCGGCACCGCGTCCGACCCCTGCCCCGAAGGCACCGCGTAAGGGCGACAAGCAGCCTGCAGCCTCCGAGGCTAATCCGGCAGAGACTAATCCGGCAGAGGCCACTTCGGCCCCAGCCACAGAGGCCGTCTCGGCCGATGACATCGCCGATTCACTCGCCCAAGAGGCCCCTGCCGCAGAGGCGGCTCCTGAACATCCGACGGATTCCAGCGAACCCACCCCGGAGAACCCTCCGGAAAAGGCTCCTGAGGCCGTCTGATCGAGGCCGATCAACAAAATTGTGAACGGCACCCTCCGGGGTGCCGTTTTCCTTGAGACTCCAGACATTCCAACCCCAATCGGATCCACGTGACCCAGCAGGAGGAAATCAAGCGCCGGCGTACCTTTGCGATCATATCGCATCCGGATGCCGGCAAGACCACGCTCACCGAGAAACTCCTGCTCTACGGCGGCGCCGTCCAATTGGCCGGTTCGGTCACAGCCCGCAAAAATCAGCGGGCTACCACCTCGGACTGGATGGAGTTGGAGAAAAAGCGCGGTATTTCGATCAGTTCCACGGTCCTCCAGTTCGAATACTCCGGCTACCACATCAATCTTCTGGACACTCCGGGACACAAAGATTTCTCGGAAGACACCTACCGCGTCCTCACTGCGGTGGATGCGGTCATCATGGTCATCGACGCCGGCAAAGGCGTTGAATCCCAGACCCGCAAGCTCTTCGAAGTCTGCGCACGACGTGGCGTCCCCATCTTCACCTTCATCAACAAGATGGATCGCCCCTCCCGGGACCCGATCCAGCTGATGGACGAGTTGGAGGCCGTGCTGGGAATCCGTTCCTGCGCGATGAACTGGCCCCTAGGCAACGGTCCAGAGTTCCGTGGCATTTACGATCGCGCCGAGAAGCGGGTCCACCTCTTCGAACGGGTGGTGGGCGGAATGTACCGCGCACCGGTCAATGTCACCGGCTTGGAAGATCCGATCGTTCGATCGAAGCTGGACGAATTGACCTACGCTTCTGTCCGCGAACAAATCGAAATGGTGGAAATGGCGGGCACCGAATTCGATCACCCACAGGTCTTGAAGGGAAAACTCACGCCTGTCTTCTTCGGATCCGGGGTGAACAATTTTGGTGTCCAACTGCTTCTGGACCGTTTCCTCCAGTATTCTGTCGCGCCTCAGGGCCGATCGGTCGCCCTCGATGTCTGAAAGAGGCCCGGTGCTCGTACTACGGAACCATTCCATTGGTCAACCGATCAGCTCGGTCTCGGCCGCCTTGCTGCCCTGATATCATCAGTGGTCCGAGGTGCCGGCTTCTGGTTGGGGACACTCCCATCCCATCAGCCACGGTATTTCGACGATTTCGACGATTTCAGCTTTGACCGTCCGTCGTGGCACGAGGGCCGATACAACTAGAATTGCGACTGAGGCCACAGTTTCGTGATCACCACGTTGTCATGGCTTAAGTCCCCGGCCTGGGAAGGTCAATTCAGCGACACCGGATTTGTCCAACTCCCCGAGTCCCAGGTCTACCATGCGTGTGTATTGCCCCAGAGCGGCCTTGGCCAAAGGCACCTTTCGCTTCGCCTTCTTGGCAAGACTCACAGCAATACCGGAATCTTTGGCAGCATGAGCCGCGCTGAAGAAGCAGGCATGATCGCGCTTCTGCATGTCTTCTCCATCGGTCTCCAACACCCGGGAATTGGCTCCGGTCTGAGAAAAGACCTCTCGGAGCATCGCCAAGTCGAGCCCCAAGGCCGCACCCAAGCCCAACCCTTCGGCGAGGCCTGCGGTGTTGATGTTCATCACCATGTTGACCAGCGCCTTGACTTGTGCGGCCGTACCCGCAGCGCCGATGTAGCGCCGGGAAGCCGACAGCGTAGCCAGGATTGGCTCAGCCCTTTCGCAGGAGCTCTTTTGGCCTGCCGTCATCAAATACAACGTGCCTTGGCGGGCCTGGGTGATGCTAGAAGCCATGCAGGCTTCCACACTCTCAGCGCCCACTGCCTGAGCCCTGGATTCCACCATCACGTGAATGGCGGGACTCACAGTCGCACAGTTGATGAACAACCTTCCTGCGGCTCCTTTGAGCAGGCTGTCGCCTTTCTGAGCAAACAGTGCCTCCATCGAAGCATCGTCCGACACCACCGTGAGGATGACGTCGGCCAAGGCGGTCACTGCGGACAATCGCAAAGGGGATTCACACCCGAGTTCCTGAGCCAATGCTTTGGCCTGCTTCCGGCGAAGGTCATACACCGCGGTCACATCGAAACCCGAATCCTTCAGCCGCCGGGCCATATTGGCCCCCATGCGTCCCACTCCCACACAGGCGATTCGATTGCTCATAGATGATTGATTAAAAAAGCATTCTCGACGTTGCCTTACCGCTCAGAACGAATGCCTGCCGTTGTCCCGGAAGCACTGCCTCGGGGGTTGGACAACTCCAAGAGGTCGATCAAGATCTTCTCGGCCTCGCGAAGGTTCACATCGGCTGCGACTCCATCCTGATCGTCGTCTCCGTCTTCCTGACCCGCCTCCCGCAATCGACGCCGTTCGGCGGTGGATTCTTTCGAGGTTCCTGTTTTCAGGGCACGGGCATCACGCGCCGTCGCAGCGACGACAGGCTTGGCGGTTTTGGGCTCCGGGAGACCGGGTTGGGCGGCGTTCTTGAGAGTGATTTCGTAAGCGACGGGTTCCGTCTCATTGCGGCTCTTGATCTCAGCCTTGCGGACAGCAGCTCGGCTGCGATCGGTTTCCATTTCCTGACGACGCTTCTTTTCATTCAGTGAAACACTCCGATCGGCCAGGATCTTCTTGTACCGTTCGATGTCCTCACCGATGTAGGCGTAGTCTCGATCTTTGGCCAACCGATCGCTGGACCTGCGTTGGAGTTCCGGAAGCGCCCGGACCACACGGTCCACCTTGTCGAAGCGGACTGGCGGAATTGTGTTCCACGGCAGCGCGTTGCTCAGCGCCGATTCTCCGATGTCCGCGAAATTGTTGATGCTGGGCAGCACCAAATCCGGAACCACACCCTTGAGTTGGGTGGAGGATCCCGACGGACGGAAGAACTTGCTGATGGTGACCTTCACCTGACCCGGTTTTCCGGATCCGCGGTAGAAAGGGTCGAGACTTTGGAGGTTCTGGACGGTGCCCTTTCCATGGGTGGAACTATCGCCCACAACGATTGCTCGACCGTAATCCTGGAGGGCTCCGGCCAGAATCTCCGAGGCAGAGGCGCTGAAGCGGCTGGTCAACACCACCAACGGGCCGTCATACAGCACAGAAGAATCGTCATCCTCCAGAATCCGCTGCTGTCCGAGTGAGTTGACCACCTGAACCACCGGTCCGGTCTTGATGAACAACCCAGTCAAACTGACGCATTCCTCCAGGGATCCGCCGCCGTTGCGCCGCAAATCCAAAACCACGCCATCGACTCCTTCGGCCATGAGCTTGCGCAACAGCTTGGCAACGTCGGCGGTGGGGCTCTTGGTGGCACCATTGCCACCGATGGCTCCACTGTAGAAAGCCGGCAAATCAATGACTCCGATCCGGTTGGTCTTGCCGGCGCCATTGGGCAACAGCACCAACTGGGCCTTCGCCTCCTGGTCCTCTAGCGGAATGGTATCCCGGACGATGGTGAGCGTTTTGCGGGTGCTGACATCGGTGCCCGCCGGGATGTAGGTGAGCGTCACCTTGGAACCCTTGGGCCCGCGGATCTGCTCCACCACCTTCTGGAGCTTCTCATCGATCACATCCACCGGAGGCTGCTTGTCTTGGGCCACCGCCACGATCTTGTCGCCGGCCTTGAGGTTCTTGCTCTTCTCGGCCGGACTTCCCGGTTTGATCTCGGTGATGGTGGCGTATCCATCCTCACTGGTGAGCACAGCTCCGATACCCACGAACGACAGGGTCATCGACATGCTGAAGGCCTCCTCTTCGCGAGGGCCGAAATAGTTGGTGTGCGGGTCGTAGGAATGGGCCAGCGCATCCAGGTACCATTGCAGCACCTCCTTGGACTCGAACTGCTTGAGGTTGCGCATCACCCGGTTGTAGCGACGGTTCAGCATCTTCACGATTTCATCGTGTCGATCCCCCTGAAGGTTGCTCTCGAAGTAGCTGCGCAAGTCGGCAGGCCCCTTGAACTTCCCGGACTCGGCCATCTTGGCCACAATTACCGAACGATTGGTGGACAGGTTGGAGTGCAGTCGGGTTTCCAATCCGGTCAAGTACAGCTCGGCAACCTTTTTGCCGCCGGACAAAATCGGCTTGGTCACCATCTTCACTGCAGGGACCACGTTGGTGCCGCTTGCAGCGTCGGCTTCTGGCTCGGGCGGGCTGGTCATCTGAGTCCAGACGTTGGTCGCCAGCGTGGCGAAATCCCGATTGAGTTTCTCCGAAAGATACTCGAAGCGCAGACGATCCTTCCAGACCGCCTGAAGCTCCGTGAGGTCTTTGGGTCTCGACGCATCCTTGCGGTTCAAAAGGATCTTGGTGTCCGTGTCGAAATTGAACTTCTCGGTCTTCATCACGCCTTGAACCAACGCGTATTGCTGGTCGATGTGCTGAAGGTATCGATTGAAAATCTCGTAAGCCGGACGGGTATCCCCGCGCCGGAGTGTCAGGTCATCGAGCTGGTGGCGGTACGTGCTGAACTCCTCGTAATCGCTCTGGGTGAAATACATGCGCTGAGGATCCAGCGACTCGAGATACCTCTCAAAAAAACGCTCCGACACCCGATCGTCGAATTCCCGGCGCAAGAAGTGGGATCGCTCGATCATTCGAGCCGCCAATCGCGCGATCTCACCGCTGGACTCTTCCGGAGCCAAAGTTTTCGGATCGGTGAACTTGGATGGGAGAACCCCGGTATCGGGAGTGGCCGAGTGAACGGCCGGAACGGTGTTGGTCGCCGGAGCACTGGTCGTGGGTCGTGAGGACTCCTTGGCAAATCCCCCGATCTGGAGCCAAAGGCTACTCAGGATCAACAACACCCAATTTTTCATTGTGTTCAGTATGGTTCGAGAGTCCCGGTTTGCCAACCGAAGTTCCGGTTGCCACAAGACACCATTTCAGAGGCCAAAACCGACCTAGCGTTCAAACTGGCTGAGAACGAGTCTTGGCACTCTCCGTGTCCCGACTCGGAGGCCGCCAAACATACCGGAACATCAAGACACGCAGTGCTGCCGTGAGAGGGATGGCCAGAATGCCTCCCAGCAATCCTCCCAAAAGGGTAGTTCCGACCATGACAGCGATGATGATGGTCACGGGGTGCAAACCGACGCGATCGCCCATGATCTTTGGAGAAATGACCAATCCCTCCAGAGTCTGAACCACCGCGAAGACTGCAATCACCTTGGCCGGAAGCACCCAATCGCCCGAACTGGCGAAGCCAACCAATAACGCCGCAACACAGGTCGTGATGGCTCCCAAAAACGGGATCATGGTGAGCAGAGTCGCCATGAGGCCTATGATGAAGGCGTACGGCAGCCCGATGATCAAGAATCCCAACGTGTAAAGAAGCCCATCGCACATGGCCACCAACAGTTGGCTTCGGAAGAAGACAATCAGGTAGTCGTTGATGGAGCGCAGGATGAAAACCAACTCGTCCTTGAACTCCGAATTGCGCAGTGGCAAGTAATCGGTCCATTCCCGCTCAATGCCACGCTTCTCGAGCAGGAAATAGAACGCATACACCGGCACCAGGAACAGCCCGGCCAAGATGCCCAATCCCCCACTGAATTTGCCCACCTGCCCCAAGAACCAAGCGCCACTGGCGGGCATCAGCTCCACCAACCACGCGGAGGTCGGCAGCAGGGAGATCCTCGGGGGCTCTCTCGGAGTCGCTTCGGTGGGTGCTGGAGCGGAGTGCGAACTGACATTGGTCGCCCCACCCCCGCCTGTTGAAGTTGACCGCAACTCGAGGAGCTTGCGGACCAACACCGGTGGGTTGGTGGCCCACGCATCCATCTGATGCCGGAACTTCTGGCTGTAGTCCGGGACCCGCTCGGCAAACTGCCGGGTCTCCCGATAAATCTGAGGGGCCACACTCGCAAACAGTCCGGCCACGATCACCAGAGCCGAAACAAAAACCAAGCTGATGGCTCTGGCCCGCGCGATGCCCCGCCGCTCAATGAAGTCAACCACCGGATCCAGCAGGTAGGCCAACACCCCGGCCAAGGCCAACGGCCACAGGACGGGCGACAAGACCCCGAGCACCTGACCGACTCCCCAAACCAGCCCGACAACCAGCCCCACCAACACAGCCATCGCCAAGGCCGTCACGGTCCACCACAGAATGCGAACTTGGGTGGGATGTGGGGGAGGGAGGGAGGAGTTCATGTTCAAATCTTTCAGGCCATGGCCTTGGCCTTGTCGGCTGCCGCTCGAACCGCTCCGATGAGAGCCGCTCGCACCCCGCCCCTTTCCAGCGCATGGATGGCCTCGATGGTCGTGCCTCCCGGACTGCAAACAGCGTCCTTCAGGGCTCCGGGGTGTTGTCCAGTTTCGAGCACCATCTTGGCGGCGCCCAACAAGGTCTGCGCTGCCAAACGCTGGGCAATGTCGCGAGGCAAGCCCGCGGCGACTCCGCCGTCGGCCAATGCTTCAATCATGAGGAAACCATAGGCGGGCCCGCTGCCGCTGACCCCCGTCACCGCATCGAGCAGCTTTTCTTTCACCTCCATGGCCAACCCGACGGAACCCAAGAATTCTTGAACCACCTCGGCATCTGCTCGGGTCGCTGATGAACCCACCGCGTAGGCCGAGGCGCTCGCGCCCACCAGTGCCGGTGTGTTGGGCATCACTCGGATGACCCGCAGGCCGCTGGGGCCCGCAGCTTCCATGCGAGCCAAGGGAACCCCGGCCGCAATGCTCACCACCAAATGCCGGCCCGTGTTCCAGTGGGATGCCAACTCACCGAAGAGTCCCACGACTTGGTCGGGTTTCACTGCCACCACCACGATATCGGAGCCGGCCAATACTTCGGCATTCTGATCAGTCGCTCGGGCTCCGGTGGCTTGGGCGAACGCCTGGCGGGCGGCCGGAATCGGATCACTGGCCAAGACTCTCTCGGCAGGAACCACTCCCGCACTGATGACTCCGCGAGCCAATGCAGTCGCCATTTTGCCCGCACCCAGGAAACCGATCGAAACTCGATTCATTCTGTGCTTTTCCTATCAGTCACCGACTGAGGGGGACATGGGAAAATCGCCATGCCTTCTCCAATCTGTCACCGAACCTCGCCGCTGCTGGCCTTGACCCAGTCCCAATCCGTTGTCGGGTTGGCTGCGAAAATTCCCCCGGCCCCACCCCGCACATTGGGCCGGATGGTCCCTTCTGGTCCCGTCACCTGCCACCGATGCCCCTCGGCATGGCCATCCAAGTAAGTGAAGTAAGCCGCCCCGGAATGATACGACGCCGGCAAGTTGCCCCACTTGGGAGCCTCCTCCAGGCGATTCATGAAAAAACCATCGTTGATGGTATCGGGATGCTCGTCCAAGAACGCAAAGACCTGGGACGGAGCAGTCACATCCGACTCCTTGAAGTACTGTCGGTAGGAAGGGTTGAACCGGTTGGTCAACTCGCCCGGATCACCGACCAGGGCGTTGAGCGCGTAACTGCGAATGCGCAGCCCATTGTCGGCCCGTGATTGATCGGAAGGGCAACGAAACAAGGCCGTGCTGGCCAAATGCCGTGAGAGCAAGCCGCTGGAAAGCAGATTCAGGTTGGTGTTCCCATCGCTCCCGGTCCAATCCATGACATTGTTGGCCCAACTGTTGGTCCGAGACCGCGTCTCACCCACGCCGTGATTGTTGACATACCGATCTTGGTGATCGTCGGTGTACAACTGAAGAGCCGTCTGCAACTGCTTGGCATTGTTTAGGCACACCATGCCCCCGGCCTTCGACTTCGCTCGCGCCAAGGCCGGCAAGAGGAGGCCCGCCAAGATGGCGATGATCGCGATGACTACCAGGAGTTCAATGAGGGTGAAACCACGGGAGCGCATGGTGAGAAGCTGCGGATTCCCGGGCCGTAACGGAAGCCTCAAGCGTGCCTGCAATAAAACCACGCGTCCCAACCCTGCCCCGACCTTCAGCGGCTCGTCGCGACAGGCTTGAGCCAAGTGGCAGGTGCTGTGTCTTCCCGGATCCAATCAACGATGAGGCCGATTTCCCGCTCGGTCAGCCGGCCATCTTTGAGGTAGGACGGCATCCGGTCATTTCGCGAGCCGTAGAAGTCAGCGTGGGTCGGATCGGAAATCAGTCGAACCATCCAGGCCCTTGAACCCCAGCCTGTGAGGGTCGGAGCCGTGGCATCTTCATCCGCCTTGCGGAAGGCGTGACAATCGGTGCAACCAAAGGTCGTGGCCACATGCGTGCGGCCTGCCTCAACCCGTTGGAGTCGAGCCCCAGCCGAGGCTCGATTGGCCGGAAGATCCGCCTCAGCCACGACCGCCTCGATCAAATCGTCGAGAGCGCCCGGGTTTTTGGCCATCCGGGCTGGAAGTTTTTCCTGGACGTAGCGAACCATCTTCCCGGTTCGAAACTTGGTTCCACCATAGTAAGACAAATTCGTCACCTGATCCGCCGTCAGCAAACCACGCAGCCAGGAAGACGAGCCGAACCCCCGCAAATCTGGGGCGCTCGGCGACTCCGCAGAGACCAACCCCAAACCATCATGACCGCCATACCGGTGGCAGGAGGCGCAGTGTTGGGCAAAGAGTCTCGGTCCGACTGTGGCAGGATCCTGTTTGAGCAGCGACACAGCCCCCTCGCGGGGTATACCACCGGCCGTCTTAATGAGACTCACCATCCGATCGGCATCGACTTGCGCTTGAGCCAATGCGGCCTGGAAGCCCGGATTGTTGGCGTCGCTTCTCATCGATTTGACGGTCAACAGCAGTGCTCCCACCAAGACTGCACCCAAGAATCCCAGATTGAAGCGATGTCCCAACCGCCACCCGCCGATGAAGGGCATGCCGGCCAGGATTCCCATGATGATTCCGGGGATGATGATTGCACCCACCAGTTCGCCCTGATGTCCGAACCATTGCGTCAGGAAATCCAGTTTCAGGAATTCAAACAGAAAGAGAAAGTACCACTCCGGCCTGGCCGCATTGAACGGCAAGGTCGGATCAGCCGGAGCGTGCAACTCAGCCCCATGGTGCCGGACCGTCAAATAGACCACCGAGGCCAAGACTGCCAGGCAAGCCACCCCGTCCATCAACACCTGGTCGGGCCAGAAATTCGCCTCCGGTTTGCGGTACGGCTGCTTGGCGGTGATGCCGTGTTTGCGGAACAACGCCACGTGGGCGGCGATGGAGGCAATCATCAATCCGGGCAAGACTCCGGCGTGAAGGGCAAAGAATCGGGTCAGCGTGTGATGGCCGTAATCGGAACCGCCGACAACCAGCTTCTGAAGCGGCGGGCCGATGATCGGAACAATACCCACGAGACTCGTGGCCACCTTGGTCGCACCAAACCCTTTCTGGTCCCAGGGCAACAAGTACCCCGTGAGGCCCAACCCCAACGTCAGCAGGAGCAGTACCACCCCGAACCAATAGTTGACCTCCCGCGGAGCCTTGTAGGCCCCGTCGATGATGACTTGAAGCAGGTGCAACACTAGTAGCACGTGCATGGCTTGAGCCACGTAATGGTGCAGTCCACGCAAGAACCATCCGCCCGTCATTTCGTGCTGGATATAGTACACGCTCTCCCACGCCGAATTGGCGCTGGGACTGTAAGCCATCCACAGCACCACACCGGTCAGGATCTGGACGAAGAAACAAAAACTCAGGGTGCTGCCCCACACATAGCGCCACCGGGCTCCACCCGGAATCCGCTCGAAAAGCACCTCATGCAGTAACCCGGCCACCCCGGTACGCTGATCGATCCACTGGACGAGCTTCTTCATGTCAGAGCCACCTTTGCCGGGATCCCGGAGCGGAAATTCTGGAAACGCAGCCAAACGGACTCGCCACGCACCTCCACAGCCAAAGTGTCCATGGAACGCGGACTCGGAGAGCGCGGATCGTTGATTGAGCCATCCACCGCAAACGTGCTGTCATGGCAGGGGCAAAAGAAGGCTTTCCGGTCGGTCTGGTAGTCGATGAAACAGCCGGCATGCGGGCAGACTGAATGCAACGCCACCACCTGAGAGGGCGCTGTGCGCCGGAGGTACACCACTCCCACCGGAACGGCATTGTCACGCGTCCACGCATCGGACCGGCCGCTGATGACCGCTACCCGAACAGGGGTACCATCGTCGGGCACGCTCGACAATCCACCCACTTGGATCCAATCACCGGCACCACTATTTCGAGACAGCGGGTCGAGCCACGCCACCAATCCGGAGGCCAATGGCACAGCTGCGCAACATGCGCCGACGGCCCCCGCGGCGGCTTCGGTCAAAAAACGGCGGCGCGGCTGGGCTCCTGAGTCTGGGGTTGAATCCATAGGGGTCCAAACCCTCTGGTCAGAGGACGAGGACGACCGCGGAATTTGCCTCGCGATCCGGATTTTTCCAGCGATAAGGGCAAATTTCTTCGAGCCGCATTGTTTAAAACTTGATTTGCGCCGGCGCTTGGAGTGCTTTACAGCCCAGTTCTTTGACGGGCATTTCCTCTAACGGGAAACGCTCAATACCAAAACATCTTTGGAAGTGCAGGAACGCCGTGAGAATCGGCGAC
>Ga0214917_10005325_pt1 | contig 13786 bp, 8 predicted proteins | sample LL_1208_BB_MetaG_FD_177983 | JGI IMG/M metagenome (GOLD analysis project Ga0214917, IMG submission 177983) | Freshwater microbial communities from Lake Lanier, Atlanta, Georgia, United States - LL_1208_BB | ecosystem: Environmental > Aquatic > Freshwater > Lake | place: USA: Georgia | collected... | reverse complement strand
TTTTCTTTTTTTCTGATCTCATGTCTGGCTCGAGAGCTAACAACTCTTCGTCAGTATCATCATGAACATCAAGTGCAACCATCGCAACAAAAACTCTTTAATTGATAGTGTGATTATACGCTAAAAGACATTGTAGTCAATTCCAGCATCGATTCCTATCCTTTAAGGTCTCGCTATCCATCTCCACCCAAATTTACATTCGTAAATTCTGAATGGAGAATTACGCGAGTTTTGTTAAAAATGCCGGATAACATTGGCGAGGTGGTCATTACCCGAGCAATCGGAGAATTTAGAAGTCATGTAACCATGCAACGCGTTTTCGTGTTAGCTAACAATAAGACAGCGCTCATGCCTTCTCATCCGGACTGCTAAGGCCAGAGAGTGATTGAAGAGAAGGAAAGAGCGGCTATGTATCGTATCCATCCGTTCACGATTATTTTAAAAGACGGCTTGCCTAGCCACTGGGAATAAAGATAAAAAAGTTGTCCTTGGATTTAAAACTGGGGATTGAGTGATAGCCGTGGTGCTTGCTGGTAAAAAAGTAGGGACTTGCGTTGGGCATGTTGCTGTTGGAGCAACAGGATTTTTTACATCACAACCAAAACCGCAACCGTTCAAGGCATGGCAGCAAGATATTGCAAGTGCATACAAGCGTCTGATGGTTATCACTCTATGACAGGAGGAGCGCTTCCTCCACCCGCTAAAGCAAGTGGTTTTCGCGCTTATTTGATGATGGAAATGAAAAGCATCAATCAAAATATTTTTTACAACCACTATACGTAAAAATAATCAATACAGCTATTAGCTCATCCTCACCATTGCTGCTGAGGACTCTCTCTTATTATGGCTATTTATTTTAGAGTTTATCTCCCCCAGGCGTTCATTAGACACACCAGACACGTCTCCCTTCAATTGAATAGTGACATCTTTACCCTTGAATGACTCAATAATCGCCATAACCTTCTTAAGATCGTCGTCTCCCTTCACATCCATTTCAATAGTTGCAGTAATTTTCTCAGTCTTTTCTGAGTTTTGTAATGCGCTTATTTGCTGCTCCCATACTGTTGCCAATTTATCAGACTTCTCTAAAAGCTTATCTGGAATCCTATTAACTAAAGATGGGGGGTTATCTTTAGGCGTCATTTCAATGTGATCCTTATCAACAAGTATAGAATATATGGTCTGCTTCTTCTTGCCATAAATTTCTTCTAGATTTTCAAGCAATTTCTGAAATGAAACTGGTCCTTCCAATTTGATTTCGGTTCCTGCTCTGACTTCTGCGCAACCTTGACTGAGCCTACTGGCAGAACTACCGGTCGAATCCGCTGATAAGACAGTCTCTGCTTTTTGTAGTGGGGCAAGTTGAATTGGCAATTGATGACTGGCTGATTGCGGTTGTATTGCAATATACTCATCTAATTTTTCTATAAAACTGCCTTTTGCTTCTGCTCTGCTATTATTAAATCCAGCAATCTCCATGTATTTAGCTTGGAAGATCTCGCTTTTGCTCTCGCCTTTTATTGCAGCAAGAGCAGCAGGTAATAATGCAATGACTGGTCGTGCATACAAACCAACTGATTCGCTAAGCCCTAGCACCGCACCCTTGATACCTACACCAGCTGATCGCAAGAAAGCCCTGATTGGATCATCCAAGCCTGGATATTCAGGACTCTTCAAATCATTTTTAACAGCTAAAAATGCACCCACTAATACATGAAGTCCAGTCATTTTAGATACAATATTGAAGATGGTGTTTTCGGTAATGTCTTTAGAGGTCTCTTCTTTAATTTTCATGCTTTTGAGTTGTTCTTGATAAGCAGGGGCTAACGTAGGATCGTTGAGTGCAGATTGCAGCAAGCTCTGCGCCGCCGCAGCAATCGTATCATCATTATTCATTGCTTTTTTAGCTAGTAATTGAATGTCAGATTTAGGTATATCAAGTAGGCCCTTCATAAATCCCACTGTCCCAGCAATAAGACTCAAAGTGATCTGTACGGGTGAAAGAACTATTCGCAAAGGAATGTAAGCTCTATAATATCCGTCTAGTTTGTTTCCCTGTGAATGATTTTTTGGTATTGCAAGCAGTGTAGAATAAGCTAACGCATTCAATGCCCCCTCTCGATAATCAGGAGCCTTGTTTTGTCCATCCATACTTTTTACAGAGAGCCGAGCACTTTCAATCGTTGAAGCTAGGAATCTCGTTCGCACGACGATCATGGCGGCTGGACGTCCTACTAACGCCCCTAATCTGGCGCCTGCTCTAAACAGATTACCAGTTTCAGGTTCAGGTTCAATAAATATTGTTTTTCTAGGTATGGGTATACTTGAACGTTCTAACAACTGCATTGATGGCTCAAATAATCCAAAAGTAATACCGTTCAGAAATCCTTGTTTTTCTCTTTTGTTTACTAGCAGATCCGAAGGCGCAGCAAATTTTAATTCCCCTGTCTCGTCGAATTTAAAAACATAGGTATTGTCAGGGGTTGCTCTCGTATTTCCATAACTTATAGGATCAGTTTTATAGTCCCAATCAGGAGGAATAACAATGACTCGCTCATCACGTTTGGCTTGCATAAAAACAGCTATTGGATCAAACAGTGGCAGATCTGCGCCGGATGTTTCACTATCCCGACTGAGGCTGGAGCTAGATCTGGATATCGTGCTATGACCCGAAGACTCGGAGATGCGCTGACTCCGCAAAGGGTTGAAGGTTCTGGAGGAGATGCTGCTATCACGCTCAGTATCAACACGCTGCGAATCAACAGAACTACCATACAACCAGTCAAAATCCTCAGGATCTTTTCCCAAGTATTTATTCAATTCCGTAAGAAGCTTCTTACTATCAGGCATATCAAATCCTTTATAATCAACCAATAATAAATTTTAGCCCATTATTCATAAAGAATGATTACGGTATAAGACTTTTCGATCACATTGATTTGGAGAAACGCATCTCTTTCCATACAGCTCTTTGCTTTTTCATAATTCTCTAAAGATCGATAAGATGATGAAGAACTAAAACATCATATGACGCATCATCCAAATCTTAATTTCGGTGATGCCAATCAAGATTTCTTCGTAATAATTCATTAAGTCATATAAATAATAATAAGTCATCATACCGGCTATTAATCCCAATAAGTGTCCTTCCCATGACACATGTGATTCTTCGGGTAAGATGCCTATCACGATAAATCCAAAATATAAAAATAATATACCTAAAATAATGCCGTTAAGAAGACTGGGTTCATAAATCGTGTAGCAAACAAGCCAACTATACATGCCTGTAATGAGAGCAGAAGCACCAATATGAATAGCACGACGAGCAAACAACCAGATCAATAATCCACTGATCAAGCCAATAATACATAAAATAACGTAATAATCTAACTCACCAGCAATAGCAATCATCAATAACGATAACCAATAAAAAGGTATAGCATTGGATACAAAATGTTGGAAATTCCCATGTAAAATGGGTGCAGCAACAATACCAGGAGACCCTAATAATTTTCTTGGATAAATACCAAAAATGTTTAATATTGAACCTAAAAAGATCCAGTTGATTAAATTGAAAACTAATACATAAGAGATGAGGATAAATAAATTCTCTGAATAAAGCTTAATATTCTCTACAAAATTAAAAATCTGCATTCTATGAACTCAACATCATACTAAAAATAAGACTCAATACTATAGTAAGCGTAGCTACTAAGCGTGCGACTTTATACAGCACGGGTATAGAGTGTGCGATATCGGACTTTATATCAATAACATACTGACCTATTATTAGAAAAGCAAGAAGCACACTTGCTATTGATTCCTGTGATGATCCAAAAAGCATTGCAATCATAACACTGCTTAAAGAGAAAAGTACTGATAAGTTTTTAGCCTGATGGGTAATCACAGTCAAAGACAGTGTCCAATGATACCCACAAACAAAATTTAAAATTGAATAACTATAATAAAAAATAATTTTTTGAATAACAACAGGATGAATCACTGCCGCATAATGAGCCAGGCAAAGTAAGACAAAAGGCAGACATCCCATATAAATTAAAATTAAATGACTCATGTATTAAGATTTTTTCCTAAAAATATTATTGATTGTAGTTATTAATTATAGTTGACTGCGTGGTAAAGAAATTTTTTCCTGACGATATCAAAAGTAATCATAAAATATTTCTACTATACTCTCAAATAGACGGTGATAGATATGAAGACTCTTATGATTGATCCCAAGCAAATCTCTGAAGGATTAAAAGCTCTTGCAGCGGTTGCTGAATTTGGATTGCGATTAAAGGATATCGACGATCGCCAAAACTTCATAAAAAAATTATCCCTTTCAGCTGTTTTGGGTGGCGCTGCAGGTGCATTAGGATTGTTGGTAGGTAGTTCTGCTCTAGTTTCAGAACTCATTCTACCGCTGGCGAAAGTGAATGTTCTTTCATCAGCATTACCTTTTTTAGCATCTATTCCTATTTTGGGACTAGCGGCTGAGTGCGGAGGTTTTGCCTATGGTTGCTATCAACTCTACAAGACAGTCAATAGAGCAAATAACTCGTTAGAGCATATGACTGATGAGCAACTTCATGAACATCGCAAAAAAATTCTCATTGATTTAGCACTTTCATTGGCTATTATTGTTGCGATGTCTATGGCTTTAGCGATGTTTGCCAATCCTATTACCGGCCCTCTTTTGTCAGGTGTTGTTCTTTCTGTTGCTGCAGTTAAAATCGGTATAGAAATTTATAGAAACCGAGAAGCGATAGGTCATTTTCTGTATAAAGGTCTTAATCAGCTTCTTCCTAGATCAATGAAAAATTTGTTTAGCAAAGACATTAATAATCAGCCTGCTCATCATAACACGAATGTTATTGATATGCGCGATGACCCTCAAAAAATGGTCAACAGCTCTTTTACTGATCATAGTGCAATCATTCAAGCTGCTGAAAAGATTAACGAGGGTAACAAAGTTTCACCAGCTTCCGTCCATCATCAAAAAACTCATCTTGATGGTCATAGCACTGAACATGCTCTACAAGAAAATCAAGAAGCAACAAATAAAAATCATCAACATGTTCATCCCAAATCAACAGAGGACTGACAACCTTGTCAAACGAAAAAGTCTTATAAAAATTGATTTATCATGATGTTAACCTTAGTACAAGATCTGGTAGTGGCACTCGACTTTCTTGATGTAATGTTAAGTTTCTTAAGACCCAAATGTTTGCATCAAGCTCTTGTTGGTTGGCTGTAATAATAAAAGGGATTTTCTTTTTATCCGCATATTTAAACTGCTGCACTAACTTTTTATGCTCCAAATACAGCTCTATCTTTAAACCCTCTTCTCTCAGTTGGTTAGCAAGTTGAATGTATGTTCCCAAAGCAGCGCGCTCTTGAATTGCTATTAAAGCGATAGCTGGCGAAGCATGTTGTGTTTTTTGCTGATTAGCAACTAAAGCGGCAAACAATCGCGATAATCCAATCGACATGCCAATCCCTGGTAAACGTTTTTTCGAGAACTTTTCAGCAAGATTATCATAACGTCCACCACTAGCCACACTACCTAATTGAGGATAATCACCGAGCGTTGTTTCAAAGATAATACCAGTATAATAGGCCAGTCCACGTGCTAATGTTAAATCAATCTTTAAAACATCAGCACAACCGAAAAGCTGAGCTAACTCTAAAAGACGCTGTAACTCAGCAAGACCATGCATCAGAAGCTCATGACCAGAAGCTATATGTTGTAGATACTCGATAAGAGACTCATTATTTCCTTGTAAATCCAACAACGCATCAATAGATTGCATTTGAATGGTATTAACATAAACCGTTAATTCAGTTCGTAAGGTCTCTCTAGATATTTTATTCTTTTTGTCAATAATACGAAGAACATTGCCGATCATCTGCTCTTGAGTAATCCCAAGAGAATGTAAAAAACCCATTAAGACCGCTTTGTGATTTAAAGCAATCGAGAAATTCTTTAATTCTAATGCTAACAGGGTTTTTTTCAACACCATTAAGACTTCTAGATCATGCTCTAAACTTAATTGTTCTTCTCCGATAATATCAATATCGCATTGATAGAATTGACGATAACGGCCTGCTTGTGCTCGTTCACCCCGCCAAACTGGTGCTATTTGATAACGACGAAAAGGAAAAACAAGAGAGCTATAATGTTGTGCAACATAGCGGGCTAAGGGAACAGTGAGATCAAAACGCAAGGCTAATTCAGCTTCAGTTTTTTCACTTTTATCTTGATAACGATGAACCGCATAGACTTCTTGATCAATACCACCTTTAGAAAGAAGTGTTGTTATTTTCTCTACAGCCGGGGTTTCCATAGGGCAATAACCGGCTGATTCAAAAGAACTCGCGATTAACTCTTTAAGATGATTGAAGTAAAGTTGTTGATTGGGTAAATACTCAGGAAATCCTGATAGCCCTTCAATTTTGCTCATAATAAAAATAATAAATACATTAAATTGTCATTATTTTATCCTTAAAGTAAAAACGTATGCAATCTCATTAAAAAACAATCTTTCTCTAAGAAAGAGTGCTCTCATGTCAGGATGAATCAAAAAATATTTCGTCTTTTGAACGTTGGAGTAAGATTATGAATTTTTACTTTAAATTAATCAATATGTTATAGTTGGCCATTGTTTTTTAAAAACAACCTGTTAGAATTGCAGTGTATTGATAATTAAAAAGAGTTTTTATTAATGAAATTTAAAATTAAATTCCAAGACGGTCAAATTGCTTTTACTACAACAGAATCAGATCTTCCTCGTGAGCAAAGATACGCCCAGAACAGAGATTATCAACCCTATAGCTTCACACCAGCCTGCAACTCTGGATTCAGCTATCATGGTGGGAACTCATTTAATATTGGCAATTCAACACAAGTGCATCAGCATGTTTCATTCAATGCTGAAGAGAGTGAAGAGAAGCAGAAAAAGAAGAAGCCTAAAGCTCAAGATTACGCTGCAGTTGCGTTGATTATCGGTTTTTTAGCCGGAGCTACTGCTTTTACTGCTCAATACGTTAAAGGGATTTATGATGACTATTCGTTTCGTTTGCAATTTAAGGGCGATAGATTTCGTATTATCTCTAATATCTTGATCAGTACGCTGCTAGGCGGATTAATGGGGATAGCGACTGGACTCGTTGTTGCTTCATTTGTACCTAATATCTTTATTGTTGGTATCGGCGCCTTACTTGGCGGCATTCTCTCGACTGGTTGCAGTTTGATAGGGTTTGACTGGTTAACGAAAAATCAAAAAGATGATCCTCTTTATCATAGCAAGAATTTGCATGAATACCTTAAGAGCCATGGTATTGGTGATCTTACTACAGCGGAAGCGATAACCATTCAACAGTTCTTAGTCGATATTATTCAAGATATTGATTCGATTTCTCCTACTGGTGAAGTATACGCGTCAGAGCAGAATATAGTTTTAACTAAAGAAAAACTTATAAAATTACTCAAGAGCTTACAGAACAATAACGACTATTATAATCCTGACATGACTAAAACTCTTAGTGATTTAATAGCTATAAATGATAGATCTTTGCAGCATAGAACATTAGGATCTGCCTTGAGCAAGATATTCGTAGGATCTTCCTTGCACAAGATGTCAGAAAGTCGTTCCACACCACATTCACCTGAGTTTTGGAATGTTCCCTTACAATTCTCATCAACTCCTTCTGCACCACCGCTAGCTACGGCTTACCCTGTTCATTCAACAGAGGACCAACATGGTTCCAGCTTATCAAGTAAATCTCTTTATTGATATTCCTGAAACTGTTCTTGGTGAGAGTATCAACTCTACTCACTCATCTTTCTGATGCAAAATGAGTGAGCTCTTCAGATTATGCTGATTGCCCGAACTCTAAGAGCAATGATATCATCACCCATCATGGATGCTACATCACCTCTTGCTCATCTTTTTTTCACCGTTGCGCATCTGCCTTGACCGATCCGTAACGAGTGCGCTTACTGTATGTTTAAAGAGCAAAAACAATGGGTTTATTTATAACTTATTGTTTTTTCTATAAAAGTCAGTTATAATACTTATATGACTTTTTATTAATTTTCATTAGAGTCTCATGAATAAAGTTATTAATATATCTTCTGCTGATGATTTTATCATTTTTTATAAAGCAATTTCTGCTCTATCTCAAGATATTGAGGATTTAACTCTTCATTTTGATTCTACTTTTAATTATTTATACCAATTCACTTCTAAAAATTGGAGAGATTGTTGCTTTGTTTTAGCACGAACCCTTGAACAATGCACTGCTTTAAAAACATTAAGGATCACTGAAGAAAATGGTTGTGTTAATAATTTACATTTTCTTGGTAAGCTGTTGAATACGACAACAACCCTTAACCAATTAAGTTATACTAGTGCTGCTGCACGTCCGAGTTTACCGGAATTCTTAGAGTCTGCGGTCCATTTATCACAACAGTTAACTGCACTAGAGCTCAACATCAAGCGTCATAAAAATTTCTCTTTCACTTATCTCAAAAATTTTCTGACAACTCACTCGACTGTTAAAAAAGTTAAGACAAATAATTTATCTATCACGTTAGGAGAGTTGAGTGCATTTGATTCTTTATTAAAAGATAATCCTCAGCTACAGTCAATAACTCTTAATAATACTCACTTCATTAAAGATCAAGATATCAACGCAATAACGGCTGATTTTTCTCATTTAGCGACTCATCCCAGCTTAATTCATTTTATTGTTGCAAACACAGAGAACCAAGAGTCTTGTGAAGAAATTGGTGTATCATTACTCCGTGCTCTTGAAAAAAATCACCAAGTGACTCTGTTTGATTCAAGTGCTTTACATAATGGTATTGATCTGGCAACACCATCAGGCTTAAATCAACAACAACTTGTCAGACGCAATCAAGATCTTTTGGAAAGAACTCATCAATCTATTAAAAATACTCAGACTCGTATAACACCTTATCAAGAAAAATTACTTGATCATCACTCACAAGAATCGCTAGAACATCATGAATTATTTTTAATGTTATTAAGAAGTCCTGATAAAGTTCTGGTTCCTTTTTTTCAGAGCAAAACAAATCAGGTTATCATGCCTTTTGATGTCAATAAAAAAATTTGCTCTTTTTTATCAACACAAGAGCAATCAATGGTGTTATTTTCACCTTTAATCAAACAACCAGCACTGCCCCCCCCAACAGATGTCATTACAACACCCGTCAAAGAATCTCAACAACCCCGTAAAAAAAGTCTCTTGTCTTGCTTGATGTCGCGCTTAACAATAAAGTGAGCCCTAAAGCCTCAGAGTTTAATCAGCTCTTTTAGCTTGATAAGCTCGCACAGCTAATCCTCGACAACAATGATCTTGTGATCTCGATCGCTCACTATCGCATAATCATGTTGATAGGAGCATTCTTTACAGATCTTTCGTATTTTTTGATACTTCTTGGCTATGTTACGTTGTCTTTTTTGCAGATGTATTTTTTTGTGGATCCAGAAAAGATAACACTGTGCGTTGTATATCTTTATTGCCCAAGACATGGCCACATGCTTCTCCGCTCACTAGTGCAGGATTACCGACGACTCTAGAAAACGTCATAATTGCTTGATAATAATCGATTTGTCCACCAATTTTTGCTCTTACAGCAGGGGGCATGGATTCAACAAAAAGACGCAAATCATGATAGCTATGACGATCGAGATGATTGCCTTTTATCATCAGTGTGGTTATGGTTCTTGGTAGCGCAGAAAAAATAAGGGCTAACTCAGGGCCTGCTTTATCGCCAAGAGTATTCTCACTTAAATCAAGATGTGTGAGGCCTTCTGGCAGTTCCCTAAAGGCTTTTGCTAAATCCTCCCCTCTTTGAGCACTAAGATTATTCCCGCCTAACTTCAGGCGTGTTAGACCTACTCGCAGTTCACTAAAGGCCTCTGCTTCAGGATGAAGCTGATTTTCACTTAAATCAAGACTGATTAGGCCTGCTGGTAATGCTCTAAAGATTTGAGCCAATTGAGCGCTTGTTTGACGATGCAGATTATTCCAACTGAAATTAAGTGCAGTAACACCATCAGGTAGTGCCTGCAGAGCTTCAGTCAATTCAGCAACGGTTTTATGACCAAGATTGTTCGCGCTTAAATCAAGACTGATTAAGTCTGGCAGCGCCCTAAAGACTTCAGCTAATTCAGCGCCTGTTTTAGCACCAAAATTGTTATTACATAAATAAAGCGTTGTCATATGTTTTGATAATACACTAAAGACTTCAGCTAATTCAGCGCCTGTTTTATAATCCAGATTATTAGCAGTTAAACTCAGGTTTGTAACACTTTTAGGCAGTGCTCTGAAGGCTTCAGTCAATTCAGCAACAGTCTTATCACCAAGATTATTTCCAACCAAACTCAGTTTTGTAACACTTTTAGGCACTGCACTCAAGGTCTCTGCTAACTGCAGACCTGTTAAACGATAAAGATCATTCCGACTTAAATTAAGTGTAGTGACACTTTCAGGTAAGACATGCAGAGCTGCAGTCAATTCAGCAACGGTTTTATGACCAAGATTGTTACGACTTAAATTAAGATTCGTGACACCCGCTTGCACTGTCCTAAAGACCTCAGCCCATTGCGCACCTGTTTTATCGCTAAGATTAGAGATGATGTGGATCATTCAGTCTCCCCCTCACCATAGGTTTATTTATTCTTAAGCTAAAAACACCTTAATACAGTTTGGTAGAGAAAATCAACTGATTATGCTAGATCTTTTAAGAAAATGATCTTCTGCCGCTAGCTTGCACAACTGGCCGATCAGCAGAATCAGTGCGGCTAAACATAATACTTTGAGCCGCTTCAATTGCATCAGGATCATATGCTGTATGGACTTCTACTCCATTTAAATAGTCTTCTTCTAAATCAGTTTCTCTACCAGAAGACCCAGTAGAACCCTCTGAACATCTATCCGATAGCTTTTCATCATCGTCAGATTCATCATCACTCATTTCCGCTCCATACGGACGCGTCGACTCCAAGAACACTGGTAGTGCGTCGAATAGTAGGCTAGATCCTACAGCACATACTCCAGAAAACACATAAGACGCACCACTGTAACCAGTAGCAGCAATGCCATAAAGAGCATTTCCAGCGTTGTAAGAGGCTTGAGCCACTCTAACGGCCTGAGAAGATTGATTAACAAAAAATCTCTTAAGACGATGAGGAACCCAAGAAAGAACAGGGCTCAATACGTTAAGAATATCTCCCATATGATTCATAAAAACACTGTCTTTAAATACGTTATCAATAGCAGGAATTGTTCGAGCCAAGCGTAAAAGTTCAATATAATCAGTATATCTAATCGGCTTATCTCGATGAATGATCTTACTCAATACCTCTTTAAATTCTTGTGTGTTACAAAAAATAATGAGATCTTCGAGCGCCACTTTATCAACAAAACTAGCAATCACATAAGTCAAAGATTGACTGATTTTTCTACGACGATCAGCATTGACATGGTTTGTCTGTGCAAAACCATCAATAAAAACACTTGCCGCTTGATTTAAGACATTGTTCAGATCTTCTTGAGTGCAATGTGGATTAGCGTTTAATGCAGTGAGGATATTAACAGGAGCATCCGCTGTAATGTGATCTTGTGTTGTATGTTCAAGACCTTGACAAACGGTCATGATATTTTGAATAAACTCTATTTTACGCTCTTGGGGCCAAGCATTAAAAGCCTGATAATAAGGTCTTACAAGTGATAATTGAGTTAAATAATCAGCGATCGGTTGAAATTGTTGGATAAATGATACAAGTGGTGCAGCTTCATCATCACCAGCATTCAATAATGAACGAACAAGAGCCTGATTTTTGTTCAACAAGCTAAGGCCAGCCATGGCTTGTTGATAAACCGCATTATAGTTCACTACCAGTTTAGCACTGAGCGGACTATCACCCCCTAACATTCTTTTTAAGAAAAACACTTCTTTTGAAGTCAATGTCGTTGTCTGATAATTATCCAGGTTAAGAAGCTGTATTTTATTAAATAAATCAGATTCTTCTCCAAAGAATTCTCTTTCAATCTCTTTTAATAATTGAAGATCTTCATGCTTAAAATTAACAAGCGCGCAACTGGTGTCCCAGTCAGGATGAGGATGCAAAAGCGTCGTCAGTGATAAGGCATTCATTGGCTCTGCCAACATTGCTTGAAAATCCGCTGTGTTTAAAAAATCTCGGACTAATTGCACAGTAAGATCTCTGTCAACATGCAAGCTAGGGGTTAATGCTGCTACGATAGCTTCATCACCATCACTGATAGCATCAATAACAACTTGTCCAATAGCATCAAAATATTGATCAACTCCACCGATCATAGTATTGAGCAAAGCCGCTTGTCTTTGTGGGCCCAGTGCATGAACAGAGGAAGTGAACCTGCCAAGCTGGTTAAATAATACCTGAAGATCCACAGGATCTTCTCGATCTGCTGGAGCGATGACGCTCATAAGCGATCTTACCATCACCGTATCATCAGTAGCTAACGCTTGATTAATAATTTCAGCTAAATCATTTGTAGAACCATAATCAGGACGATCAGGAGTATTTTCTAATGTCCTCATATTTAATATCATAATAACAAGTTCAGCAATAAACATGCTGATAGCATAGCGTTTTTCTGGATGTGTTAACGCATCACGAATGTAGGGTGAGGCTAATATATTGTTAAGATTCGACAGAAAATACATTAATCCATGCTCATTTCTTATCGCATCTGTATGCATCACGAGACCAGCGTGGCCTTTACGACCAATCAACTCATGAAGACTCTCTATCGCTTGATCTTCTTGTTCATAATTAAAATGAGCAATACCTGCTAAAAACCGTCCCAAACTCTCTTCATCTTTTAAAGCCGCTTCAATTAATGACGCGAGATAGTGTTCTTTCTCAAGGTCATTAAAAGTAAAGATATTCGCAGAAACAGCCTTACTCGCTACCGGAGCCCTGTCTGCTGTACGCTTGAAATAACAACGATCACCATCTAATGCAATATTGAGGCAACGAGTGACAAAAGTAGACGCGCCTGTTGGACGAGCTATTAAAAAAGCTAGTAAATCATGGTTGAGCATAATATTCAGGGGAAGTGCTTGAAGGGCTACTACGGCTTGAAATACCGATATTTCTTCTCTATGGCTAAGATCTGTTAATGTTCTGATGAGCTCTTGAGTTTTTCGTATCGTCGCACTTAATTGGTTTCTTAAGTTTGCTGCATCCGCATCTTGATCATGAATCGCATTAAAAGTTAATTCTGTTTTAACGAGAGTTTGTTGAATATGATCAATAGTTTGATTAATGATTGTTCGAATATCTGCATCAGTATACTCTTCATTCGTTAAATTGTCTTTTAAGGTTTTCAACAATAAGATGATATGAGGTTGATAAATCATATCACGAACAAGATCGATCACTTGGAGACGTCCTAAATGATGACATATATCGTAAAGAGTCTCTGCAGGTAAATATTCAAAAGCGTATTCAATCAGTTGATTAACAAAAGTAATCTCCTCAATATCAGAGGTACTTTCATTATAATCTAATATCGTTTTGGTCATAAACGAGACTAGCGGATGAATATTGGCTTTATACTGTTTAGCCTGCTTAATCAAGCTTAAAGGTATAGCTTGTAATACATTAACACCAATTGTGTTATGAGTATTGAAATTGGTAAACAATTCATCAATGCTTTCCATAAGGGCTGGATCGTATGTTTCTTGATTGTGATTGGT
>Ga0214917_10005324_pt1 | contig 13787 bp, 27 predicted proteins | sample LL_1208_BB_MetaG_FD_177983 | JGI IMG/M metagenome (GOLD analysis project Ga0214917, IMG submission 177983) | Freshwater microbial communities from Lake Lanier, Atlanta, Georgia, United States - LL_1208_BB | ecosystem: Environmental > Aquatic > Freshwater > Lake | place: USA: Georgia | collected... | reverse complement strand
AAGTTCCTGTTGTCGGGAAACCTTTTGCAGAAAAATATCTTGCAAAAGAAAAGCAATTTATGTCTCCGCTTGGAAAGGGTTCATTGGAAAGATTTATTGAGGTTTACAAGGCTGGAGGAAGGGGTGTTGGGAAAGGTGTGCGCGGGCTATGGGCTGGATCATTGCCAGATGGATGGGCTGCGGGTGAGGGTGTAAAAGGATTCAGGCCATACGAAGCAGCTAAAAAATTAATAACTGGCAAAGGATTGGCACAACCAATGGCGGAAGGAATTGAGGCAACCGGTGCAAAAGCAATGGATAAGGTAAGGCTTTTGTCCGAAGCGACGCTTGGTGTCGCACCAGAAACAATGTTTAGACTTCTTCAGCTTGGAGATGCTCCGGCAAGGGAAATGGCTCTTGCAAGAAGGTTGACAGAAGTGAAGCAACTTGAAAGACTAAGTGGTGAGGCCTTAAGAAGGGCAGTTAGATTCCCAACTCAAGCAGAGGTGAGCAAGGTTGCACAAGAAGTTGCGGAAGCCGTGTACCAGCAAGATTCAGCATTATCGCGCGGAATTAATTATCTTTTAAATCTGGCTCCAAATGCACTTGAGAAAGTTCCAGGAATCGGGAAGCCAATGGCAGGAGTTGCAAGGACAGGTGTGACTGCTGTAATCCCATATTCCAAAACCCCATTGAATGTTATTGACGAAATTTTGGAATATTCAATACCTGAATATTCATTCATAAAGGGCTTAAAAAATCAGGCGACCGGCAATTTTAGGCGGGCAAAATTACAATTTGCAAAATCTATTGTTGGGTATGCAATTAGAAATGTTGCAGACATGATTTCAAATGCTGGTTTAATAACTGACAAGCCATCAAAATCTGAAAAGGTTAGAGACATTCAATATCAAGGCGAACCGCCAAAGATGATTAATATAAGCGGATTACAAAGATATTTGGATAGCGGCTTTGAACCACAAGAAATGCAACCTGGTGACTATCTGATGGGTCTTGAAAAGCTTGGTGTTGTTGGATCAATCATGTCAACAAGCAATGAGGCAAGAAAGGCACAAAATGGGGGAGAGTCTTCGGTTGGAGACACATGGGGGGAAACATTGCCTGCAACCTTATCATTTGGATTTAACCAAAGCTTTTTAAGAAATATGAATAGTCTGCTTGGTGCTATTTCTAGGGGTGAGCGAGAAGATATTGATGGATGGTTGACAAACTATTACGGCGCACTGACTGCCGCCGCAATTCCAAATCAGCTTTCGGCATTTTCAAGATATTCAAGCGAAAATATGCCAGACAAGATAAGGGCAAAAGATATTGAAGGAAGCACATTTGCTGAGAAAACATACAATACATTTAAGGAAATTCTAAAAAGAAAATTTCCACAAGATTCTGGAGATATTGCGTCAAGAATTAATGTCTGGGGAGAACCTGTGCCATCAACGCCAGAGGGGGTTGATCCATTGATTTATAATTTCATAGACCCAACCAAGGGGCGCAGGGTTACTTATGATGATGTTACTTTAGCTGTTTATGACCTATATAAGAAAACTGAAAGGACGGAGTCAATACCACAGGTTCCAAATCGAAATCTAGATATAATTAATTCAAGAACTGGAAAGAAAACAAGGTATGCGCTGGACCCAGATCTTTACGAGCAATACGCCACAAGCGTTGGTAGAGCCAACCGCAAAGTTGCCGAGGATTTGCTATATAATAAATCATTTAGAAAACTTGATCCAGAGGAACAAGTAAGTAGACTTTCAAATGCGTATGATCGTGCCAGCAAGGAAGCAAGAATAAATTTTATAAGAAAAAATCAAAGAAGAATACAAGCAGGAAGAGAATTGTAATATGGCAAAATTTGACATTAATCCAAGCAGGGATGTTTTAACTTCACAAATGAGGGATTCAATGAGTGCAATATTAAGAGGAGATCAGGTGGAAAACGATATTAAAAACAAGAAAATAGCTGAAGACATGACAGGCAGGCCATTTGTCGGAGTGCCATTCGAAGTTCGCGCTGATATCCCATCATACCTAACCGAACCTGCTGGAGAAGGTGGTGCTGGTGCTGATATTGGTGGAAGGCCAATTACAACCAATCAAATTAACTCCCAACTCCAAGACGAGATTAATGCAAAATTTAACAAAGGTGCTGGCGGCATGCCATCAGAACAAATGCCGTATCAGGGGAGAGGCGAAAGAACTGTTACGCCAAGAGGAACAAGGGTTCAGTCGAACGATCCATTGATTCAATTTGCGGCAAACAATACATTAAATTGGGAGGCACGCAGGGATAAGAGCGGAAATATAGCTGTATATAGACTTCCATCTGGTGATATGGGCGGATCATACGAGGTTGCTGGTATAAATGACAGATACCATCCGGAGGCTGCAAAAAGAATTGCATCACTACCTCCTGAGCAAAGGGATCAAGCTGCCGCAGAGTACATAAGATCATTTACGGCACCAGCGGTTGATTTGCTACCAGATAAATTAAAGGGATTTGCACAGGATATGGCTTTTAATCGCGGAATTGGTGGCATGACAAAGTATATGCAACAAGGATTAAACTCGCTTGGAGTAAATGTAAAAATTGATGGCGCACTTGGAAAGAATACTCTGACTGCAATAAATAGTGTTGATCCAATTAAATTGATGCAAGCTGCAAGCATGGCTCAAAAATCCGATGAGGAAGCAAAAGCTGAAGCCAATCCAGACAGAGTAAAATTCTTGCCAGGATTAAACAATAGAATTAACAATAGGCTTGATGCTGGAATAAAATATGCAATGGGAATAAAGCCTGGTCCAAATACATCTATTAAAGATTCAATGCCAATAATTCCTGGCCAAGAACAAATGCAAGAACAAAAACCTAAGAATGAATTCCAAGGAGGACTTGCAATGGGTGCGAGTCGAGTTCCTTATGCCACAATGCCTGAAGAAGGAACACTTCCATTTATACCTGGAATTGAGCCAGCACCCAAAAGAGAGCCGGATGAATTTATGCCTCGCCCGATTGGGCTTGGTTAATCATTGTCCTTGGGTGATCTAGTTACCCAAGATGATTTTGATGTATTGTCGGTATACGAATTTCCATTTTTCCAGGTTGTAGATGTTCCATAAAATAATGACTTTGACATAATAACAAGTTTTCCAGCACCAAATGTTTGATTCCCATTTATCCCATAATACCCATCAGACGTTGCATATCCCCTGCCATTAAAATATATGAATTTGCCATCTGATGTAACAGCCGTCCTTCTGCCAGTTACGATTGCAGATTTATTCAAAACTGCTCCAGCAAAATTACCGACATCACCATCCTCATCCTCCGCCATCACCGGTGCCACAAGCACCGCCATTGCGATTAGTATTGCTTTCATGTAAAAAGTCTCTACCCAAACAAACAAGCCGTCAAGCATGAAATTATCAAACCGCCAAATAGGAGCCGTGGGTGTGGCACGGGTTGCCGGAGCCTTGTTCCGCAACGGATACAGCGTGCTTACGCCAATGGAGGACTTTGTCGGGTATGACCTGGTGGCAGAAAGGGATGGCAAGTTTATCCGCATTCAGGTCAAGACCACTACCAAGACGGAGAAAGAGAAATTGCACTATAGGTTTATGACAAGTGGAGGATGCGAGGGTAAGAGCGCATACACCAAAGACAAGGTTGACATACTTGTATGCTGGGCGATGGACGAGGATTTGTTTTGGGTGTTAAAGCCAAACGATTGCAAGGGACCGACAAAGAAGCTATACCCAAAGACCGGATCATCATGGCGAATTATCAGCGATCTCTAAAAGAATCCATCAAGGCTTGGCGCACGTTTGAAAAGGCGTTGCATAATCTTGATGGTTTTGATGCCTGCGCCAAGTGGGTAATCGATCATCCTGAAATTTGCAAGAAACTGTCAGGCCAGGGACTTATGGCCGTGATGAAAGAAGACCTAAAAAAGAAGCTTGACTGATATTTGACATCGCCCCTAGCGTGGGGCATGGCAATCAATTCAAGGCGTAAGGGTGCGTCAGGCGAGCGGGAGCTTGCTAATTATCTACGGGAGCAGGGGTGGCAGAAAGCCAGACGAACACAGCAGTACGCTGGAAATCCAGAGGGCGGTAGTGGGGATGTGGTTTGCGAAAACTTTCCATTCCATATTGAGGGCAAGCGATGCCAGCAAATAAAGCCAGAACAATGGATGGCACAGGCCAAGAAGGATTGCCCAGCAGATAAGATCCCGTCAGTGTTTTTCCGGCGCAACGGAGAAAAGAAATGGCTGGTCATCCTTCAAGCCGATGACGTTTGCGAGATTGCCCGTCACATTGCCCCGCCAAACTTAAAGATTGACTTGGCTTATCCCGCGCCCTATGCCACAACCGTAGCCCAAGGAATTTCAATACCTTCACATCAACTAAACCAACAACCAATAATAAATCAAGGAGACATGATATGAGCCTAACCATCAGCGCAACCGAATCAAACAACAAGGAACGCCAACTGCCCGAAGCCGGAGCCACCATCGGGGTGTGTTTCAGCATCGTGGATCTTGGCCACCAGAAGACCAACTGGGACGGCGAGGAGAAGTGGACCCCCAAGGTTCGCTTGGCCTTTGAGCTTCCCGACCAGACCATTGAAGGCGAAGTGACCGAGAACGGAAAGACCACCAAGGTTACCAAGCCCATGGTCGTAAGCATGGAATTGACCCGCAGCCTTGGAGAGCGTGCAACGCTCCGCAAGCACCTGGAGACTTGGCGCGGACAGGCATTTACCAGCAAGGAACTTGCCGCATTCAACCTCAAGAACCTATTGGGCAAAGCCGCCATGCTCACGCTGGTTCGCAAGACCAGCCAGCAGGGGCGCGAGTATTGCTCCATTCAAGGCTTGGCAAAGCTGCCCAAATCGGTCAAGGCACCGGCAACCACCGAGAACGACCAGGTGTTCTACGAGATCGAGGAAGGCAAGGGTGGTGCGTTTGCCAACATGCCGGAATGGTTGCAGGGCAAGATTGCCGAAAGCAGGGAGTTGTCCGGTGCGGCCAGCGCACCGCAGGGTAAGGCTACCCCTATGGACAACAAGGATGTGGACGGCAACACGATGCCATTCTAATGGCACTCACCTTAACACAGAAAGAACCTAGCCAATCCCGTCTGGTCCAAACGGACCAGGCGGGGCATTGGTATACAGAACAAGGTGAGTCGGCCCACGTTGTCATTGGCAAGAATGGCAACGAGCGTAACACCACGGTTGCCGATGCGCGGAAGATGGGGTTATTGCCATCGGTTACCAGCGTGCTTGGCATCATGGACAAGCCACAATTAACCGCATGGAAGATCGAGCAGGCCATTATGTCATCGCTCACGCTTCCGAAGGAGGATGGTGAAACACTCGAAGATTACGCAAAGCGTGTCGTCCGCGATTCCAAAGAATCCACATCCAAGGCTGCCGAACACGGCACCAGAATGCATGAGCAGATGGAGCATATCCTATTGGGACGTAATTGCTCCCAAGATCCGGAACTCCAACCATACATCAAAACATTCAAAAAGTGGGCTGAAGAAAACGTCGAAAAAACCCACTGGTGCGAAAAAGCATTGGTCGGTCCTGGTTACGCTGGAAGGTGCGATGCCTACGTCCGGTTAAAGGGTATTGGGGACGCCATCATCGACCTGAAGAATAGGAAGGTAAATCCCAAATACGATCCATTCTACGACACTGATTGCGCCCAACTCTGGGCCTATAAATACGCATCCGAGAATCCGAAATGCGCTTGCGTTTCGGTTGTTTTGGCTGCTAATGACCCAGAGACATTGGTGATTCATCAATGGTCGGATGATGAGTTGTACCAAGCTGGAATCGCATTCCAGGCCATGCTCAAGGTATGGTCTTGGTCAAAGAAGTATGTTCCGCCAGGGATGAAGCTGTAATGGAAAACCCTCCCACAATCGAAGAGATGGGTAACGCTGCCTCCGAGATTGTGTGGAGGGTGATGGGCAACGGGTCCGCCAAGTCAGCGTATGGGGAATGGTTTTGGAAAGATCGGCCAGTTTTTGATTATCACATTACGCGTTGCATTAAACACGCCGTAACCGCCCAACAGCAGATCCACTTAAATCACCCAAATCCAGACGAGGCCGGAGAGAATGCGCTTGACCATCTTGAGCGTGCGGTGGTAAGAGCTTTGTTTGCATGGATGCAATTAAAGAAAGGACTACCAAGACTATGAAAACACAACAAGAGATCGACAAGGAATGGGATGACTTTTACGCAAGCCCTATGGGCAAGAGACTATACAAAAATTATGGCGATGACTCGGAGGAGTCCGATGAAAGCTTTCAGAAGTTCTGCGATTACAGCGGTAACAACAAATATCCAACGGAATGAAAATCACCCGCGCTGAAAAGATTGAGGGTGGATGGGCTTTATACGGAATCAACGAAAAGGAAAAGAAGGAAATGCAGGTTGGATTTTGCGGAGAGAACCTGCCCCTAGAGGCTTGGGTAAAGATCGAGAAATGAGGATTGCGCTTTCCTGGTTGCTCTACCATATCGGAAATATTCTTAGCTATGGCGTGTCGCGTTATGGCTATGGTTATTCACTATACAATAAAATAATGCTTCTGAGCAGCGATCTGGACGATAAGGGAATTATATGGAAAGACGTTAAATGAAGAAAGCATTAGTCACACAAGCATTTGGAGACAAGTGGCACAAGGTTCTGGAGCTAACCAAGCCGCGCATGGAGGCATACTGCGAGCGGCATAAGATTGACCTTATCTCAATCGAGAAGCCGCTGGTTGAGCCGGTGCAATACAGCAAGCTGGCCATAGGAAACATCATTGCGACCAAGGGATACGAACAGGTGACGTTCCTGGACTGCGACATTCTGGTAGCCAATGATTGTGACGAGATTGGCGCATTGATGGAACCAGACTGCACTTTCATGGCCTTCGACGAGGGGTCGTATTTAGACCGCAAGCCTGGGTTGAAAGGATTGGCTGATGCGTTTGGATATGTGCCAGGATGGCAACCAAGCTTCTACTATAACACTGGCGTGTTTGTGATGACCAACAAAGCGGTAGGCGCACTTAGCCAGCCTCCGATTGGATTGTTCCCGAACCACTTTGCCGAGCAGACATGGATGAACCTGCAACTGCACCTATGGTCCACGGCCACATGCAACCTAGATCCGGCCTACAACTGCATGACCAGCGTGGAGGAACACTTTGGATTGGATCGCTACAAGGATGCCAACATTATCCACTACGCTGGGCAGAGTGCGGATATCAATAAGCTTATCGAAACCATAAAGGCAGACGATGCAAAGCTTAAGGAACTTGGCCGATGACTCCGGTGCGAGTCCAGCGTGAGAACGGCAAGTGGCGCGTTACCACGATGGCTGGAAATCCTATTGGTCCCCGATTGTGGGGTGCGATACCGCCGAATGGACTTCCATCCATAGAAGATCTGTTTGATGACAAGACCAAAGCGCAGGAGGCAGCAGACCTGTGGAACGCCTATGCAGCCTGGTGCCAAGAGCGTAGCGGAAAGCGTAAGCGCAGATGATATCGGCTCAATTCACAAGAGGAGACCACGATGACAGAATCAAACAGCTTGCAGGAGAAGTTGCCATCCGAGCTATCCAAGACATCAAGTTGCTACAGCGCAGAGGTGTGTTGGATGGAATGCGGCTCACCAAGAACCGCATTGGTAAGCTTTCGGATTGTAACTGCTACAGGGACATTAAGGAAGTCAGGTCACTTGTCCGCGACATCAAGAACGGGACGGTATTATTCTGGTGCAAGGTTGCTGGAGTCAGGATTGACCAGGCAACGCTGAACAGGGTAATCAAGCGAGGGTTGAAGAATGTTAATTGAGTACGCCAAATTTGCGCTTGACTGCATTGTCCAGATTGGAATCATGGTCGTGCTATGCGGGATCACAGTATCCATGATCGGGTTCCTGGGAGGCTTTCTATTCTGGCTTGTGGACAAGGCAAGACAGGAAAGGTCAAGATGGGAGGAATAGGCCAGATCAGGATTTTGGGTCAACGCAAGGTTCAAATGGTGGAACTGGACATTCAGGTTGATGATGACACGAAAAATAAAGTTTGCCATGCAGCCCTGCGGGAGATAACAAGTGATGGCGATGCGCTTTTTAGTTATGGATTTAATCAGGCATTAAAACGATTGATTGCAACAAAAGGAAAGAAATGCACACACAAGAAAAGTTCAAGCAAAAGATCCTCACGGCGGTAACCGTACCAAATGTCTTGACCTCATCGCAATGCGATCTGGTCATTCACGACGCCCAGCAGATCGGCATGAAACGCGCTCCGGTTCTGGCCAAGGATGGTTCCAGAATCAAGTCATTCACCCGCACATGTGATTCATGCTGGGTTCCGAAGTCGGATGCATTTATGTGGCTTTACAACTATGTGGCTGCAGTCACCGATGAGGTAAACAACGAGCATTACAGGTTTGACATAACCGATATGCAGCAGTTGCAGGTTTTGCGATATCGACCAGGCCAATGGTTCAAATGGCATTTTGACACGTTTGATGGATCAGACCGCAAGCTGACGATGGTCATCAACCTTTCAGATCCTAGCAAATACATGTTTGGAGGATTGCAAATTGATGGCGAGTGGATGAGGCCAGATCATTCAAAAGAACAGGGATCAGCCACATTCTTTCCGGCTTGGATGAAGCATTGTGCCCGCGCGCCCATACTTGGCACGCGCTGGGCGTTGGTGGCATGGATAACGGGACCGGCATGGCGATGATGCAACTCAACCCAGAGCTTTGGATGATGACACCCAAGGGTGAAGGGTTGGCATTCTTGGTTACTGATTATGGGATGGATCACAATAAGATATTTACAGTCATGCTTAACTCCGGCGAGATCCTTGATTTTGATATCCGAGACTGCCGCCGGTGCGAGAACCCGTCTTTTTGTATTGACGCGCCAAACCAACCGAGGCCACATTATGCAGCAAGCAAATGAACCCGACACAACCAAGGACGTTCTTATTGATGGTCGCAAGGTCGGAGGCGGGAACTGGATCGTCTGCATGGATGCAACGCCAGAAACTTCGGCAGTCTATTATTGGCTCAACGGATACACCTATTGCTCATTCCTATCGGAGGTCAAATGTATTACGAGGAAATAGACCGCAGGCATGTCAAGGCACTGGAGAACATCCTTGCCGAAGGTCAGTGCGAGCCAGGAAAGTTAATGGGTGACGATGCCGGTCCGCTTGCCTACATTATGAACCAAATGCTGTACGACAAATTTCACGGACACGGCTGGGAGTTGGATCTTCTGACCGGAAGATTCGTGAGAACAAAAGGAGATAACAATGCCACTAGGTAAAGACATCGGTAAGAACATCAAGGAACTGCGCGCGGACAACATGAAGAAAGGCAAGGCTCGCGGTGCCGGCGGTACGCCTCGCAGCGAGAAACAGATCCTTGCCATCGCACTTCGCTCGGCTGGGGTCAAGCCCAAGGCCGGTGGTCGTAAGTTCCGGATGAAGGGATAATGATCGTCTCGGAGACGCAACGCCTGACGTGGCAACGTGACATCCTTAACGAGGCCAGAAGACTTCTGGTCAAGATAAGGGGTGACGTTGGCCACGGGCAGGCAATCGAAATCAACAATATCATCGCGCAGGTTGATTCTGCGATGGTGATTGCATGGGAACTTATTGGAAAAGGAGAAAAGAAAAATGAACACACTGGAACAAATTAACCCGATTCACATTCTAACCGCCAGGGTAAACAGCCTTGAGAAGGCCATGCGAGAATTGCAGGAGGCCAAGGCTGAGTTGCACAGAAAGATGGCTGTCATCATGGGCATGAAGCCCGTGGATGCCATCAAGGAATTGAAGATACCCGATGCCGTCAAGACCATGGGCAACACACCGGAAGCGGTGGATAGGCGGTATCGTATCTGGCAGGTGTTACATGAGAATGGTTATTCCGTCCCAACGATTGCCAAGGCCTGGAACACGGATCGCGGGTCGATCAGGAATGCAAAGAACAACGGCTGGCGGTCAAGGTATATGAATAAGGAGAACTGCCAATGAAACTCTGGACAAACAATACCAACTCAATCCACAAGGTTGACGATAACCTTCTTCACATCCGCAACACCTATGTGTTGCCGGACGAACTTACCGGACCCACATGGGACGATGCGATCCCTTGCCCGCACGAGATCAAGCCTTACTACCCTGGGCGTGCCACCGGCGGGGCAACAGCAGTCTACCGCGCCGGAGCTATTGGTGATGCCGTCATAGCAACCGCTTTCGTGCATTATCTTGTCCAGGAATCAGGCGGTGTGGTGGACGTTTACGCTCCTGCCCGCAATCTTCCACTATACGCTGGGTTAGGTGCAAAGCTTTATCCGTTGCCATGCTCGGTTGAGGCGTGGAGGTCCTATGATGCCCACCTGCCCACAGACGATCTGTTCAGCGGCCAGGTTGGAAATACCAAGCTAGGCACAGGCGGGGGGAACTGTTATGACCGCATCTACACTTGGATGAATGCAGGAGACGTAGATCCAAAGTATAAACGCCCGCATCTATACCTAATCGACCCCGATCACAACGAACTCAAAGAGCTAGGCAAGTGGCCGCTGCCAAAACAGTTCTTTGCATATCATGTCAGCAGTTCGGGACCGACCCGCACCTATCCACCCAAGATGGGTCAGGATGCCGTGCTGGCATTGCTTGAGGCTCACCCCAACCATCACGCCATTATCATTGGTCTGGATAACAGTAACAACTTCAAGGTGGATCATCCCAGGGTGATCGACCTATTTAACACGACCAAGCAGATCCGCTCGCTGTTCCCAGTGATAGCCAACGCTGATTTTGTGGTGGCACCGGACAGCAGTGTCAACCACATTGCAGCAGGTCTTGACACGGCCTGCGTGTCGCTGTTTGGCTCGTACCATCCAGATGATCGAGTTTCTTACTATCCAAAGAACGTGTCGGTGTTCAAGCCGGACACATGCCCGCACGCACCGTGCAGGCCACATGCGGGCTTACCGCAGGCGAAGTGCAAGGATGCCAGCAACAAGACACCCAAGACACAGATGTGGTGTAACGCGCTGCGTCATATCACGGCACAGGATATTGTGGAAGCTTCCATGAAGGCATTGGAGTTGGAGGATAAGAGCCAAGAAAAGAAATAACCAATGCCGGAGTGGAGCGCAGAGAGATTCTGCGACCGGGCTGCTCCTAGTGTGTTCCCCGCTTGTATCACCGGCATGAGTTTTATTATGAGTGAAGAGATAAAAATATTTAGTGGTATAGCTGAAGATTCAGAGCAATACCTATTTAATTTTATTGAAAATACTGATACCTTTAGCACGTCAGGATTGCCGGTTGAATCGATGCATTACTCACATAAGGTTGGCGAAATAGGTGAGTTGCAGTTTGATGTATGGGCAATAAGTAATGGTCTTAATGCATGGAGATCAATAAATCCTCATACCAGAGTTGACAGAATTGTTGTTATGCCAGATGGAACTTATCGTGGGTTTCATATTAAAACTGCCACATTTTCAAAAAATAAAAATAGGTATCACTTCAAAACCACATCAGATCCAGACACATTTCCATCTGACTATTGGTTTCTTGTTGGCTTAAACTGCGATCTTGGAGTTGCCTTCAAACTTATTATTCCATTTGACAAATTTGGATGCGATCAAGCAATTTACATAAGCAATGCATGCATTCAGGATTATATTGAATATCTTAAATTGCCAAGTGAGTTTGTGATATGATCGACAACCAACGCAAAGCTGAAGAGATCGTAGGGTCGGTGGATTGGCAGTCCGCCAATCACGGACTATGCAAATGCCCAGGGGAAGCTACCCACACTAGCCATACCAGACTCCGTGACACCACGGTCTTTATCGATGGCGTGCCAACGATCTTCTGCTGGCACACCTCATGCGTGGCGTATAGGGATGAGGCAAACCGCAAACTTCGCCGCGCCATCCTCAAGGACTTTGCCTTTACCGCACCCATGTCAGGCGGCACATCCATACCAACCACCTTGGTAATCCAGAAAGATCCGGAGTCGGAGATCCTAGACCGCATCAAGACCATCGCCGAATCCAATAAGAAGAGATACCTGACTCACTACGCTTGGGACCCAGCGGACATGGCGGAAGAGAGTCCGGTGCGTTTGGAAACCCCACAGGAGCAATACCAGGCATTCCTGTCGCTGTTCCATGATGCCGACAATCTGTGGATTGGTAACATCACTGACAGCGGAAGGCATCCGCAGAACTTCCGGCTTGCGGAAGAATGGAGGAGGCTGGAGGAACCCGTTGGCCAGTTCACAACCGGAGCCGTGTTCAAGCCAGCATCTATTAGCCGATCTAATGACACTGTTGATGTGCGCTTATACCTAGTTGTCGAGTCAGACACGCTGACCAAGTCGCAGATGGGTGCAGTGTTTCAGCTTATGCGCGACTTGTTCAGAATGAAGATGTATGCCGTGGTCGACACGGCGGGGAAGAGTCTGCATGGGTGGTTTGAGATGCCACCCAAGAAAGAATGGCTGGAACAATTAAAAGCTTTCCTTGTTCCGCTTGGGTGCGATCCTGCAACTTTCAAGCCTAGCCAACCGGTTAGGATTCCAGGTGCCAAAAGAAATGAACGCATACAGAGCCTTATATGGTTCTGCAAGGAGGGCAAATGATAGAACCAGCAGTAAGTCTAGGAGTGAAACAACCGGCAGATCAATGGCCACCCATCAAATCTTATTCAGAACTTATGTCGGAAAAGATAGAGGAACCAGAGGTATTAATTGATGGAATACTACACAGAGGCGGAAAGCTACTATTAGGCGGTGGAAGCAAGTCATTCAAGAGTTGGGCGTTGATTGACCTTGCACTGTCCATTTATTCGGGTTCCGAATGGTGGGGACAGAAGTGCAACAAGGCCAAGGTTCTGTTCATCAACTTTGAGATTCAGGAATGGAGTTTCCGCAACCGCCTGGCCGATGTGGTCAAGGCCAAAGGAATGACAGACGAACAGGTGAAGAACTTTGATGTCTGGACGCTGAGAGGCCATGCTGCCGACCTAACCCTTATACGACCCCTTATAGAGAAACATATCGACGGGAAGGGCTACCAGGCGATCATTCTTGACCCTAATTACATGCTGATGGGGGAACGGGACGAGAACAACGCTGGGGACATGGCAAGCCTGATGAACGAATTTGAGGCACTGGCGGTGCGTCACAACCTTTCAGTGATACTGAGCCATCACTTCAGCAAGGGTAACAAGTCAGGCGCGGAGTCGATTGACCGCTTCTCAGGCTCCGGCGTATTCGCCCGTAATCCAGATACCCTGGTGGTACTGACCGCCCATGAAGAGGATGAACGCAGCTTCACCTGCGAGATTACATTGCGGAACTTCCCGCCGGTTGATTCATTCGTGGTTCAGTGGCACTTCCCGCTTTTCAAGACAAATTATGCACTGAATCCAGATAAACTGAAGCGTCAGAACACAAACAAATCCATTGATGATAAACGCCTTCTGACTGAAATGGGTAGCAAAGACTGGGTGGCTAACCAGCTTGTGAAACACCTTTCAGATAAGCTTTCAGTCAGTGACCGGACCATCTACAAGTACATCAAGAGGCTCACCAAGGCTGGAAAGATACTGAAAGAGAACGACTTATATACTGCAAATCAGTCTGAATTCTAAGACTGAACGGGGGCTGAAAAGTTACTGAAGCTTACACTATGAAGTCCATTATATATAT